>Ga0209405_1002876_pt1 | contig 10771 bp, 6 predicted proteins | sample COGITO_mtgs_1105_6_FD_184803 | JGI IMG/M metagenome (GOLD analysis project Ga0209405, IMG submission 184803) | Pelagic marine microbial communities from North Sea - COGITO_mtgs_110516 (SPAdes) (version 2) | ecosystem: Environmental > Aquatic > Marine > Epipelagic ...
TGCGTCCGGGATTCCCCCAAGTCGAGGGGTCGGTTTCATCAAAGACTGCTGCCGGAGCCGCCTCTGAGGCAGTCTGAGACGCCTGTTTTAGGGCGGCCTGTTGTGCGGCCATCTGCTCGGCAATGGCGCGCTGTTCTTCTCCTGTCATCGGGCGAATTTGTGCCAGTTTCTGGGTCACTTCGTTGCGCAGTGAATCCAGCATCGATTCGAACAGTTGAAACGATTCGTTTTTATATTCGTTAAGGGGGTCGCGCTGTGCGTAACCGCGGAACCCGACCACAGAGCGCAGATGTTCCAGCGTGAGCAGGTGCTCCCGCCATTTTCCATCAATTGTCTGCAGCAAGATCTGTTTTTCGATCTGGCGCATGGTGTCGGGGCCAAAGGCAATGGCTTTTTTGGCCATGGCCTCATCCACCGCATTGCTGAGGCGTTCGCGCATTACCTCATCATCAACGCCCTCTTCATTGCCCCATTCGATCACCGGCATATCCACTCCGAGATGTTCAAGGCAGGCAGCATAGAGGCCCTCGGTATCCCATTGATCGGCATAAGATTTTGGCGGCATATGTGTTTCAATCAGATCGTCGATCACTTGATAACGCATGTCTTTTATGATCTCGGCCAAGTCGTTGGCTTCCATGACATCGCGCCGTTGGGTAAAGATCACCTTGCGCTGGTCGTTCATCACATCGTCAAATTTTAACAGCTGTTTGCGAATGTCAAAGTTGCGACCCTCGACCTTGGCTTGGGCGCGGGCCAAAGATTTATTGACCCACGGGTGGATGATCGCCTCTCCGTCTTTCATACCTAAAGTAGACAGAACTTTATCCAGTTTCTCTGAGCCAAAGATTCGCATCAGGTCGTCTTCTAAACTGAGAAAGAACGAAGATTTCCCTGGATCGCCTTGTCGCCCCGAGCGGCCGCGCAGTTGATTGTCGATGCGACGGCTCTCGTGGCGCTCGGTGGCCAACACGAAAAGGCCGCCTGCTTCCAGTACTTTTTCCTTTTCTTTGGAATGGGTGGATTCGATCAAGGCCCGTAAGATGTCTGGGTCTGCTCTTTCATCTTTGGAAAGAGCGGCCTGCACTTTCATTTCGACATTGCCGCCCAATTGGATATCTGTCCCACGCCCTGCCATATTGGTTGCGATAGTGATCGCGCTGAGTTTGCCAGCGTCCCCGATTATTTCCGCCTCTTGTTCATGTTGGCGGGCATTCAGGACATTGTGCTCAAGGTTTTCTTTTTTCAGCATCTCACTGAGAAATTCGGATTTTTCGATAGAGGTGGTGCCGACGAGAACCGGCTGGCCTTTGCCGTTGGCGATTTTAATTTCGTCAACGATCGCTTGGTTTTTCTCTGTCGCAGTGCGGTAGACACGGTCATCTTCGTCGATGCGAGCAATTGGCTGGTTGGTGGGGACTTCGATTACGCCCAGCCCGTAAATTTCCGCAAATTCCTCGGCTTCGGTCAATGCGGTTCCCGTCATGCCCGAGAGCCGGTTGTAAAGCCGGAAATAGTTTTGGAAAGTCACGCTGGCCAGCGTGACATTTTCGGCCTGAATTGGGCAGCCCTCTTTGGCTTCAATCGCTTGGTGCAATCCGTCTGAAAGCCGGCGACCCGACATCATACGACCGGTAAATTCGTCGATCAGAACAACCTCACCGTTGCGCACGATATAATCTTTGTCACAGGTAAACAGCTTGTGGGCCCGCAGACCTTGATTGACATGGTGCACAATGGTTGTGCTTTCGGGATCATATAGTGATTGTCCCTCAGGCAACAGATCGTGAGTTTTCAACAGTTCTTCGAGAAAGTCATTGCCCTCATCGGTATAGGTCACGTTGCGGGTTTTTTCATCCAGCGCAAAATGTGTCTCTTCCAAATCGGGAATGAGTTTGTTGATCGCAATATAAAGCTCTGAGCGATCTTGTGACGGGCCGGAAATGATTAGCGGGGTACGCGCTTCGTCGACCAGAATACTGTCAACCTCATCAACCACAGCAAAATTGTGATTGCGCTGATATATTTCACTGAGCTCAGATTTCATATTATCGCGCAGATAATCAAATCCCAGCTCGTTGTTGGTGGCATAGGTGATGTCACAGCGATAGGCATCGTGTTTCTCAGCTTCGGGCTGTTGTGGATAGACCACGCCCGTGGTCATGCCGAGGGCGCTATAGACCTTGCCCATCCACTCGCTGTCGCGACGTGCGAGATAATCGTTGACCGTGACGATATGAACGCCTTTTCCGGTCAGCGCATTGAGATAGGCAGGAAAGGTTGCCACAAGGGTTTTACCTTCGCCGGTTTTCATTTCAGAAATATTGCCCTCATGCAGGAAAATACCCCCCATCAACTGCACGTCAAAAGCGCGCAAGCCCAAGGCCCGCCTGGCAGCCTCACGGCAATTGGCAAAGGCTTCTGGTAACAGAGCTTCCAGCGTTTCTCCGGCCTGTGCCCGCTGTTGCAGGCTGCGGGTTTTTTCAACCAATCCTTCATCCGACAGTTTTTCGTATTCGGGTTCGAGCGCCGTAATCCTATCGACCAGTGGCCGGGTCGCTTTTATTTTCCGGTCATTGGGTGTGCCAAAGACTTTTTTCGCAAGAGTGCCGATACCTAACATGGTCGATCATTTCCTTTTTTGCTGCAACTTTACGTCGCATTCACTTGCCCGCCCGGACAACACCCAATAGGGTTAGACCCGATTGCTGTGGTAACTACCATAGAGCGATGTAAGCTGCGTCAAAAGCTGTGTCAACGCCGCCAGACCCTGCGGCCACATATGAAGGAAGAAACATTGTTAAAACGTCTCACTAAACTGTCCATACTGGCTGTCTCTTTGAGTTTGGCTCTCCCTGTCGCGGCTGATGACAGTGCTGATGCAAATACCATAGTTGCGACGGTGAATGGCACAGAGATAACCTTGGGTCATATGATTCTTGCTCGCCAGGCCCTGCCTGAGCAGTACAGTAACTATCCAGCGGAAATGCTGTTCAAAGGCCTGTTGGACCAATTGGTGCAACAGGTACTGCTGGCACAATCGACCTCTGGCGAAGTGACCATGCGGACCAAATTAGAGCTAGAAAACCAGCGACGTATGTTGTTGGCTGGCTCAGCGATCGATAAGGTGATGGCCAAAGAGATCAGCGAAAATGATATAGAGCAGATTTATCAGTCTGAGTATGCTACTGCGGAAAGTGGCGTTGAATATAACGCGTCTCATATACTGGTTGAAGCCGAAGAGAGTGCCTTGGCGCTGACCGCGGCTCTCGAGAGTGGCGCAGATTTTGCCGAACTGGCAAAAGAAAAATCGACGGGTCCATCGGGTCCGAACGGTGGCCAACTTGGCTGGTTTGGCGCAGGGATGATGGTGCCCGAGTTTGAGCAGGCGGTGAAAGCGCTCGATGTCGGGGCGGTCTCAGCGCCCATACAGACCCAGTTTGGCTGGCATGTGATTAAGCTCAATGACAGCCGTGCGATGGCGGCCCCAACGCTGCCAGAGGTGCGCGGGGAAATCGAGCTGCGGTTGCGGCAAACTAAGACTGAGGCACATATTCAAGGTCTTGTAGCGGAGGCGCAGGTGACCCGGGTTGAAGATGGCCAGATTGATCCTGAGCTACTGCTCAATCAAGCCCTGCTGGATTGATCGCGGGTGGCTGCTGATATGACGCCTTCGCCGCTTGCTCCGGCGCGGTTCCCCGAGCTTCCGGTTATTGACGGGGTGCGTTTTGCCACGGCGGCTGCCGGCGTGCGCTATCGCGGGCGCGAGGACGTTATGCTGGCGCTGCTGGCCCCAGGCAGTGCGGTTGCGGGGGTGTTTACCGGCTCTGCAACGCGCGCTGCACCAGTCTTGGATTGTCAGACCAAAATTGGCCTACCCGCAGATGGTGGTGCGGCGATTGTGGTCAATTCTGGGAATGCAAATGCCTTTACTGGACGTGAGGGCGGGGTGGCGACCGAGGCGGTCACCACCGCTGTGGCCGACATGCTTGGGCTTGATCCCAAGCGCGTGTTCTCGTCATCGACTGGGGTGATTGGTGAACTGCTGGCTTATCATCGTATCGTCGATTGCTTGCCTGATCTGAAACATAGGCTTGATTTGGGCGCGATTAAATCGGCTGCGGCTGCGATTATGACCACTGATACCTTTGCCAAAGGCGCCTGTGCCGAGATCGAAATCGATGGTAAAACAGTGCGAATTGCGGGCATTGCCAAAGGATCAGGGATGATTTCTCCCGATATGGCGACGATGCTGGCATATATTTTCACCGATGCTGAAGTGGATCAAAATGCGCTGCAAGCTATGGTGGAACAGCTGTCTGATGTGACTTTTAATTGCATCACCGTTGACAGCGATACCTCGACGTCAGACACTCTTTTGGTGGCGGCCACCGGCGCGTCGCAGGTGCAGGTGACACAAAGCCATAGGGTGTTTCGTGACGCCTTGCATAGGGTAATGCTGGATTTGGCGCATCAGGTGGTGCGCGACGGCGAGGGCGCTAGCAAATTTATCGAAATCGAGGTGCGGGGCGCGGAAAGCGTTAAAGATGCGCGCACCCATGGGATGTCTATCGCCAATTCACCCCTCGTGAAAACTGCGATTGCCGGCGAGGATCCGAACTGGGGCCGGGTGGTCATGGCGATTGGCAAATCTGGTGCGGCGGCGGATCGTGATTTATTGACGATCCGCTTTGGGGACATTCTGGTGGCAGAAAACGGCTGGGTTGCGCCAAGCTATCGTGAAGATGAGGCAGCGGCCTATATGAAAGGCAGCTACTTGCGGATCGTGGTGGATTTGGGGTTGGGGGTGCATACCTCAACCGTCTGGACCTGTGATCTGACACATGGGTACATTGCGATTAATGCAGACTACAGATCATGAAGACGGTGTTGGTATCGGCCGTGGCGCTGATCGACCGTGATGGCCGGGTGTTACTGGCACAGCGTCCCGCAGGAAAGTCGATGGCCGGATTATGGGAGTTTCCCGGCGGCAAAGTCGAGCCGGGCGAGACCCCTGAAGTGGCTCTCATCCGTGAATTGCAAGAGGAATTGGGCATTGATACCTGGGCATCTTGCTTGGCGCCTTTGACGTTTGCCTCGCACAGCTATGAAGAGTTTCATTTGCTGATGCCACTGTTTGCCTGCCGCAAGTGGGAAGGTATCCCACGCGGGCGCGAAGGGCAGGTTTTGGCGTGGTCCCACGCCAAAGCTTTATCGTCATATCCGATGCCTGCGGCGGATATCCCCCTGATCCCGATATTGCGGGATTGGCTTTAGAAGCGCATTTTTGCCACCACAAAAGATAAAGCGCCCGAGAAGCCTCGTGCGCTTTTAAAATCTGTGACACCGGTGCCGGCCTGTGCTTAATCGAGGTTGCGCACCACTTCTTCGCGTTCAAAGATTTCGATGACATCATCGGCGCGGATATCTTCATAGTTTTCAAACGCCATGCCGCATTCCTGACCGGATTGCACTTCTGGCACTTCGTCCTTGAAGCGTTTCAGCGTTTTCAGTGTTCCCTCGTGGATCACCACATTGTCACGCAGCAGCCGCACACCAGCCGAGCGACGCGCAACGCCTTCGGTGACAAGGCAACCTGCAACCTTGCCAATACCCGAGACTTTGAACACTTCTTTGATCTTTGAGTAGCCAATGAAATTCTCGCGAATTTCTGCGCTGAGCAAGCCGCTTGCGGCGGCTTTGACGTCATCGACCAGATCGTAAATCACCGAATAATAGCGTATCTCAACACCTTTTTGATTGGCCGAGTTGCGCGCCGAGGCGTTGGCCCGGACGTTAAAGCCCATCACCGGTGCGCCAGACGCTTCTGCCAGGCCGATATCACTTTCGGTGATTGCGCCCACACCCGAATGAAGCACCCGAACGCGCACCTCATCATTACCAATTTTTTCCATCGCCTGAACGATGGCCTCTGCAGATCCCTGTACGTCGGCTTTCACCAAAATTGGCAGCTCGCTGAGATTTTCGTCTTGCTTGGCCTTAGTCATCAGTTGCTCAAGCGTGGTGGCCGCACCAGCTGCAGCACGTTTGTCTTTTGCAGCGTTTGCACGGTATTCGGCAATCTCGCGGGCTTGTGCCTCGGTGTCGACAACGTTCAGAACATCGCCGGCCTCGGGGGTGCCGTTCAGACCCAAAACTTCGACCGGCACGGATGGACCAGCGGTCTTAATCCGGTCGCCCTTGTCGTCAATCAAGGCGCGTACACGGCCCCATTGTTCGCCAACCACGAATATATCACCTTGTTTCAAAGTGCCTTTTTGAACCAAAACCGTGGCAACCGGGCCACGACCAACGTCAAGTTGCGCCTCGATCACGGCGCCTTGAGCGGCGCGGTCAGGGTTGGCTTTCAGTTCCAAAATTTCGGCTTGCAGCGCGATCGATTCCAGCAATTCGTCTAGTCCCAGGCCGGTGATGGCCGACACTTCGACATCCTGCACTTCACCGGACATTTTCTCAACGATCACCTCATGCTGCAACAGATCCGTTCTAACTTTGTCGGGGGTTGCATCCGGCTTATCCATCTTGTTGATGGCCACAATCATCGGCACTCCTGCCGCTTTGGCATGGTTGATAGCCTCAACTGTCTGCGGCATAACGGCATCATCAGCAGCAACGACCAAAATCACAATATCGGTGACCTGCGCTCCGCGTGACCGCATCGAGGTAAAGGCGGCGTGACCGGGCGTGTCGAGAAAGCTCAACACGGTGCCGCCTGCAGTCTTGACCTGATAGGCGCCAATGTGTTGCGTGATGCCCCCTGCTTCGCCAGCGACAACCTTGGCATCGCGAATCGCGTCCAGCAATGAAGTCTTGCCGTGGTCAACGTGGCCCATGATGGTGATTACCGGTGGTCGGGAGATCAAGGTTTCGTCGGCGTCGACGATCTCGTTGATCACATCCTCCACATCAGCATCAGACACACGGACAACTTTATGACCAAACTCTTGAATGATTAGTTCCGCAGTATCGGCGTCGATAGATTGGTTTTGCGTTACCATCATACCCATTTGCATCAGGGATTTGACAACATCGCCCACCCGCTCGGCCATCCGGTTTGCCAACTCGGATACGATAATGGCCTCTGGCAGCTGTACGTCGCGGACAATCTTTTCCCGCTCCATATTCTGGCCCAAAGCCTTGAGGCGGGCGCGCTCTTGCTTGCGCTTCATCGCCGCCATAGATTTTTGCCGGCCGCCTTCGCCACCCGAGAGTGCTTGGTTTAGCGTCAGTTTGCCTGACCGACGGTTGTCATCGCCACCTTTGTTGCGATTTTTGTCGCGGTTATCCGCCTCGCGCTCTTTTTTGCGAATCGGCGTTGGAGCTGCTTTGGTTGGCACGACTTTGGCGGCCACTTTTGTGGCGGCTGGCTGTGGCGCTGCGCTGTCGGCGCTTTCAGCGGCTTGTTTTGCGGCGTCTTCAGCAGCTTTGCGCAGAGCCTCGGATTCGTCGGCTTTTTTCTTTGCCAGGTCCTGAACTTCGCGGCGTTCGGCTTCTTGGGCCTCCATCTCGGCCCGGCGACGTTTGCGGTCCTCTTCGCTTGCGAGTTCTGCGGCTGCTCTTTTTGCAGCGTCTTCAACCTCACGGGCTCTTGCGGCCTGAACAGCCTTGAGGCGACGTTCCATTTCCACATCGCTGATACCGGCTGGCCGCTTTATAGATGCTGCCGCAGGTGAAGACCCCCCAGCAGATTTGCTGACCGTCGATTTCGGCACCACAACGCGTTTGCGCTTGGTTTCTACCACGACGCTTTTAGTCCGCCCGTGACTAAAGCTTTGCTTTACGTTGCCCGGGCGGGCACCTCCGCGGAGACCCAATGTCTTTTTGCCGTCACTATCGCTCATCTAGCTGTCTTTTCCTTCCCGGTGGCCCCTGCCACCGTCTCTATCATCAATCACGCGCAAACCTTTGAGACGTGCTGCTTCCTCTACAATACGAGAGGTGAGTCCACCAGAGGCTAGAGCGCCATGTATTGCAGTTTGTCGTCCAAATGCCAAACCTAATTCGTCAGCAGTGAGCCAGCCAATAAATGAGCCGCCATAAGGCGTACTCAGTTTGGACTTTCCGCGTGCCGATCCATCACTTGCCTGTATCAGAACACGGGCGGTTTCTTTGCTCAGCCAATCCTTGACTTTTTCATAGCCTGAGACGGCTTGGCCAGATTTCCGAGCAAGGCTTATTAAATCTATCACACGGCGTGCGAGTTGGCTTTCTATATCACTTATCAAAGTACCTGGCACAGAAACAGTCTGTTTTGCGCCTCGTGAAAATAGGCCTTTTGCTATGGTTTTAGCAAGCGTTTCATGTTGAGCAGAAACCCAGATCCCGCGTCCGGGCAGTTTACCCAGAATATCAGGTACGATCTGTTGGTCGGGCCCCACCACAAAGCGGATGAGACCAAATTTTGGCTGCACCTCTCCTGTTGCGATACATTTTCGCTCTGCACCGGTGCTCCGGTCTGGGTTTTCTACAACTTGGCTCATATCGTCCCTAAATACAGCGGCGTTCAGTTGCCTGCCGCCTCTGGATCGGCCAGATCACTGTCGATGCCGTCCTCCGCATCGCCCTCTGAGACTGCCTCTATGGGATCAAGTTCGCTAGGGTCAACCCAACCCAGAAGAACCCGCGCCGTCATTACCATGGTTTGGGCCTCTTCGAGTGACACCTCAAATTTTTCGAGCAGGCCGTCATCTTTGACCCGTTCGCCATCTACGGTTGTCCAGCCGCCTGCCAGTTCCCAATCGGCGCATGTTGCAAAGTCTTCGACCGTAAAAATCCCATCCTCTGCAAGTGCTTCAATCATCTGTGGGTTCAGCCCCTCAAACTCGACTAAGCTATCTTGTACACCCAGTTCGCGCGCGCGGTCCAAGGCCTTTTTTGCCTGAGCTTCGAGATGCTCACGAGCCCGGGTTTGCAGTTCTCCTGCGGTGCTGTCGTCTACACCGTCGATGACGAGAAGTTCGTCAACATCGACATATGCAACCTCTTCGAGATTGGTGAAACCTTCTGAGACAAGCAATTGCGCGAAGAATTCGTCCAAATCCAGCGCGTCCATAAATAGCTGGGTGCGAAGCTCAAACTCTTTCTGGCGCCGGGCACTTTCGTCGGCCTCGGTCATTATATCGATATCCAGACCGGTGAGTTGGCTGGCAAGGCGCACGTTTTGCCCACGACGGCCAATCGCAAGGCTTAATTGTTCCTCGGGAACAACAACCTCGATGCGCTCGGCCTCTTCGTCAAGAACCACTTTGGATACTTCGGCAGGTTGCAGCGCGTTGACCAAAAATGTCGGCTGGTCTTCGTTCCACGGAATGATGTCAATTTTTTCGCCTTGCAGCTCGTTGACCACAGCCTGCACACGGCTGCCGCGCATGCCAACGCAGGCACCTACAGGGTCAATCGAGTTGTCATACGAAATCACTGCGATTTTGGCACGTGAGCCGGGATCGCGGGCGACGGCCTTGATCTCAATGATGCCGTCATAGATTTCCGGCACCTCCATCTTGAACAATTCAGCCATAAACTGCGGGTCGGTACGCGATAGGAAAATCTGGGGTCCGCGAGGTTCGCGGCGCACGTCCTTGATATAGCAACGCACCCGATCGTTGGGCCGGTAGCTTTCGCGACCAATCTTGTCGTTGCGGCGCAGAATCGCCTCGCCTCGCCCCATGTCGACGATGACATTACCATATTCCTCGCGCTTGACGACGCCATTGATGATGGTGCCGGCGCGGTCTTTGAATTCTTCGTATTGCCGATCGCGTTCCGCTTCGCGAATTTTCTGCAAGATTACTTGCTTGGCAGATTGCGCGGCGATTCGGCCCATTTCTACCGGCGGCACTTCTTCGATAAATTGGTCGCCTACGGCTGGGCTTTCAAGATAGGGTTGGGCCTGCTCTACGGTCATTTCGGCTTGATAGTTTTCGACTTCTTCGTCCTCGACCACGGTGCGCACGCGGGTAAAGCTGGCGCGTCCGGTTTTGCGATCGATCGACACACGGATGTCCATTTCGGCTCCGTAGCGGCTTTTAGCTGCACGGGCGAGCGATTCTTCCATCGCTTCGACCACCAGTGCAGGGTCGATCATTTTCTCGCGGGCAACTGCCTCGGCAGTTTGCAACAGCTCTAGCTGGTTGGCTGAAGTAATGGCCATGGTTAGTCCTCCTCGGACGCTTCGGTCTCAATCTTGTCAAATTTCGTTTCGTTCAACGTCCCCGCAGCTTTGCGTTGACGCAGCATTTCCTTGATCAAATCATCGGTCAGCACCAGTTTTGCATCTGACAACCATTCAAATTTCAATCCAATCGTGCCTTGATTGATATTGATCAGCACATCATCATTTTCGATCCCGGCCAGCATGCCTTTGAACCGGCGCTGCCCGTCGATCAATTCGGTGGTTTCAATTTTGACCTCATAGCCTTCGAACATATCAAAATCCTTAAGCCGGGTCAGTGGCCGGTCAATCCCGGGGCTGGACACCTCAAGCGTATAGGCGTCAAGAACCGGATCTTCCACATCCAGCACCGCGCTGATTGCGGTGCTGATCTGTCCGCACTCATCCACTTCGATACCGCCATCGGGTCGGTCGGCCATTACTTGCAAGACGATTTCATAGCCGCTTATCAGCCGCACGCGCACCAGCTCAAACCCCAGATCTTCGATCACGGGTGTGATGATCTCTGCCAGACGGCGATCAATGGCGGCTTTGGCTATCAAACTGTTGCTCATGGGTCTTTCAGATACAAAAAAACGG
>Ga0209405_1002884_pt1 | contig 10754 bp, 7 predicted proteins | sample COGITO_mtgs_1105_6_FD_184803 | JGI IMG/M metagenome (GOLD analysis project Ga0209405, IMG submission 184803) | Pelagic marine microbial communities from North Sea - COGITO_mtgs_110516 (SPAdes) (version 2) | ecosystem: Environmental > Aquatic > Marine > Epipelagic ...
GTTCTCACGTCTTGTGGGAAGACTCGACGGTACTGAAAACTGCTGCCACGCTCATGAAGATGCTTGCTCATACGGCTCAAAACCTTGATCGGCAGGGATGGATATCAGCCTGCTAACGCTCTCGTATGTAGCGTGTTTTGGAGCACGTTTTATAGCAAGAACAGCTACTGAAACCCCGCTATCATTGTTTTCATTGGGTTTTTTGGGAGGTCTTGGAGCGGGTGAAGGGAATCGAACCCTCGACACGTAGCTTGGGAAGCTACTGCTCTACCACTGAGCTACACCCGCATTCGGCTAATCTGACTGTGTTCGCCCAATCCTGCAAGCACCTTATCGCCCTCGTCGAGAGCGCGGCGGCTTTGCGTCAAAGGGATTGGGTGCGCCGTGGCCTGTATGGGGCGTTTGCGCAGCGACGGTGACTTTGACTCGGTTGGGCGAGGTCGGGACGTCCAAGGCGATATCACGAGGGTGGCGGCTGGTTTTGGGCTGGCCGACGTTTGTGAGCGGGTTGGGCAAACTTGAAGCCCGGGCGCCGTGAACCGGGTCTGATGCCGGGCCGGGTGTGGCTGGCTCACCACGGCGCCGGCGCAGTTTCTTGGCCTGTCGCGCAGCCGTGATGGCCGCCTCGCGCTCTTGGTACGTTTTGGGTTTGGGGCCCCTGCCGCCTGGCGCATTGAGCTGCCGTTCTACGGAGCGCGACGCCCCTTGCCCGGTCCCCCAATGTCCCCGCTGCCCCATAGCGCGCAGGGGTTGAGCGTCGTCATGACGGCCTGCGATGTCTGCTTGTCGAGGATCGTCCGGCATGCCGCGGACGATTTCATCCGCATGGGCCAGCGGCGGCGTTACCGGGCTGTCGAGCATGTCCGGCTCGCCCTCGCCCACCTGCATTTCAGCCAACAAGGCGGAGCGATCAACCAAATGTTGCGCGGTGATATGGATCACCTGATGATCGCCCTCACCGCTCTTTTGCACGCGTCCCCATACTTCCAGCAGTGACGCGGACAGGACTTCGCGGCGGTAAGCCTCAAAACGATCGGACCAGATCACGAGATTGGCGACGCCGGTTTCGTCTTCCAGCGTGATGAAGATGACGCCCTTGGCCGACCCCGGTCGCTGGCGAACCAAAACCACGCCAGCGAGCTTGACCAAAGCGCCATCCTTGAGCGTCCAAAGCGCCTTGGACGGGAGCCGTCCTTCTGCGGCGAGTTGGTCCCGGAGCAAGGCCATGGGGTGCGCCTTGAGCGAAAGGCGCAGGGCGCGGTAGTCGTCCGCAACCTCCTCACCCACGGTCATGGCTGGCAGATTTTCTGCGCCTTGGGCCACATCGGACCACTCTTCGGCAGCAGCTGCGGCAAACAGCGGAAGGGGGTCAGCGGGCAACGCCTTGATCGCCCAAAACGCCTCTCGACGGCCCAAGCCAAGCGAGCTGTAACCATCCCCACGCGCCAAGGTCTCCAACGCAGCAACCGATGCGCCGGACCGCCGCCACAAACTGAGCATATCCGGGTAGCCATTATTCCGCGCAAGGACGATTTTCTCTGCATCCTCTTCTTTCAACCCCTTCACCTGTCGCAAGCCAAGCCGGATGGCATAGGCGCGCGGGTGGGTGTCGGGCCAGCGCGACGAGGGCAAGCCAACCGGTCGACCGGTTGGAAAGGCCAGCGTGTTGTCCCAGTCCGATGCATTCACATCAGGGGGCAGCACCTCGACCCCATGTTCGCGGGCGTCACGGATGATCTGTGCTGGCGCATAAAACCCCATGGGTTGGGAGTTGAGCAAGGCGCAGGCGAAGACCTCGGGGTAATGCTTTTTCATCCACGAACTGGTGTAAACCAGCAAAGCAAACGACGCGGCGTGACTCTCCGGAAACCCATAGCTGCCAAAGCCCTCGATCTGCTTGAAACACCGGTCGGCGAACTCTGGATCATAGCCGCGCGCCGCCATACCCAATCGCAGCTTATCGCCGAATTGGTGCAGCATTCCGTCTTTCTTGAATGTCGCCATCGCCCGACGCAGTTGGTCCGCCTCCGTCGGGGTGAAGCCAGCCGCGACAATGGCGATTTTCATGGCTTGCTCTTGAAACAACGGCACGCCGAGGGTTTTACCGAGAACCTTTTCCAGCTCCTCTGAGGGGTAATCCACCGGCTCCTCCCCATTGCGGCGGCGCAAGTAGGGGTGGACCATGTCGCCTTGGATCGGTCCGGGCCGGACAATGGCGACTTGCACCACCAAATCATAAAAGGTCGCCGGCTTGAGGCGCGGCAGCATGTTCATCTGGGCGCGGCTTTCCACCTGAAACACGCCAAGGGAGTCCCCGCGCGAAAGCATGTCATAGACCGCAGGGTCTTCCGAAGGGATGCTCGCCAGCGAATGAACCGCGCCGTAGTGATGCTCCAGCAGTTCGAAGCACCGCCGCATGCACGACAGCATGCCCAGCGAGAGCACATCGACTTTCATCAGCCCAAGCGCCTCTAGATCGTCTTTGTCCCATTCGATCACCGTGCGGTCCTGCATGGCGGCGTTGGCGATCGGAACGTATTCGGATAGGGGCCCACGGGTGAGGACAAAGCCGCCGACATGCTGAGACAAATGGCGGGGGAATCCGCGGATTTGCTGGACCAGATCCAAAGCCATCGCCAGTCGTGGAGAGGTGATGTCCAGCCCCATCTCGCTCAAGCGCTCGTGGGCCAGAACGCGGCCCGTGCGCGCGGGCAGCGTGGTCTGCGCCTCCGCCTCATCCGCTGGCGCGGCGGCGCTGCGGCTTTCATTCCAGCCGGAGATATTCGAGCTGATGGCGGCAATGGCGTCCTCAGACAGACCCAGCGCCTTCCCCACATCCCGCACAGCACCGCGCGTGCGGTAGCTGATCACGGTCGCCGCCAATCCGGCGCGGTCTCGGCCATATTTGGTGTAAATGTACTGAATGACCTCTTCGCGCCGCTCGTGCTCGAAATCAACATCGATGTCCGGCGGCTCATCACGGGCTGCGGAAATGAAGCGCTCGAACAGCAAATCGACACGCGCGGGGTCCACGGCTGTGATGCCCAAGCAAAAGCAGACGGTCGAGTTCGCCGCCGATCCGCGCCCTTGGCATAAAATCCCCTGCGACCGGGCGAATCGAACGATGTCATAGACGGTCAGAAAATAGGGCTCGTATTTGAGTTCGCCAATGAGGGCCAACTCATGCTCGATGCTTGCGACCACCCGCTCGGGAACCACCGCGCCATAGCGCTGATGCGCGCCCTCATAGGCCAGATGGCGCAGTTCTTCGGCGGTGTTTCGGCCGTTCTGTGTCAGCTCGTCCGGGTATTCATAGCGCAGCTCGTCCAGCGAAAAGGTGCACCGCCGGGCGATTTCGACCGTGCGCGCGAGGGCGTAAGGATGATCAGAGAACAGCAGCGCCATTTCTTCGGCGGTCTTCAAGCACCGCTCCGCATTGGGGAACAATCGCGTTCCTGCGGTATCAACCGTGCAGCCGTGCCGGATGCAGGTCAGCACGTCTTGCAGCGGCTTTCGACTGCGGCTGTGAAAATGCACGTCATTGAGCGCGACCATCGGCACACCTGTGCGATCCGCAACCGCCGCAAGTTGGCTCAAGCGTGCCTCGTCGTCCCCGCTGAGATGGTGGTGCGCGCCCAAATACAGCCGCCCCTGCCATTGCCGCCCCAGATCAATCAGCCGCATCATGAAATCTGCCTCGATCGTTGGCGGTGGCAGGGCGATCAGGATCATGCCTTCGGCGTGGGCGCGCAGGTCTTCGAGATCAATGAAACAATCGCCCTTGGGCGCGCGACGGCGGCCCAGCGTCAACAATCGGCACAAGCGGCCATAGGCTGCCCGGTCGGTGGGGTAGGCCAAAAACGATCCACCGGGTCGTGCATCCTGTGGCTCAACCAGCGCTTGTGTTGCGGTGCGCTCTGTTCCTGACGGCTTGCGGGCTTGGGTTCGGGCCACCCGTGTCAGGCGGCGCTGTCCTTGAGCTTCGGGGCGCGCGTCGCGGATAAGGTCGAGCCGGCATCCAACGATGAACGGCAAGCCTGCGTCCTTGCACGCCATATGAGCCCGCACCACGCCCGCCATGCTGTTGCGATCGGTCACAGCAAAGCCTTTGACCCCGAGCGCTCCCGCCGCCAACGCCAACTCGTCGGGGTGGCTCGCGCCGCGCAGGAAGGAGAAATTCGAGCTCACCTGCAGCTCGACATAGGCCAATCGGCGGCTGGGCAGCAAAACGCGATCACTGGGATCTGAGGCCGGGTCGCGGGTCATGCAAACAGCCCTTCAACCGTCCAATGTGGCCGACCGGCTGCTTGTCCCGTCCTGTCACCAAAAGGGGCTGTGGGACTGCTGCATGTGCGGGCCATCCAGAACTGGCGCCCCTCCTCATCCTCGACATGGAAGTAATCTTTCGTCACCGGCAGGCTTCGGGGGGAAGACGCGTAGGTGCCTAAGTGCCCGTTGGGACAGTCCCACCACGCGGGGGTCAAGCGCTCTGGCCCGCTCCACCGCACCAATCGATGGTGCTGGCGTCGCCAGTGGAACTGATGGGGCGGTCGCAAGCCGCTGGTCAATGGTTGGGCGTCGTCGATTTGCACGGGCTGAGGTTCAGCGAGCAGAATAACCGGGCGGGGTTGGGCCTGACGGCGTAAGCCAGCTTGCGCCGCGATTTCGGGGTCACCCAAATCCTGATCCAAAGCCGCTGCACTGCGTTGCTGACTCACGCCCACCACCGCAGTGAGTGGGGTCGCCAAGGCGTTCTCAACCGATTGCCGCAGCTCCGCTTCACGCGGATCGTGGCGCGGACGCAGCGTCGGCTGTGCAACCGCTTCGGCGCCCAAGCGGTTGGTCAGGCGATCCAGCACAGGATGATGGCGGCCTGGAACGCTGTGCGAGAGCAAACTGTCTTGGCTTTCTTGCATGGTTTCTGCGCGCTGGACCGACAGTCCCACCGCATCCAGCCCAAAACCCACGTCCAACGTCTCGGTCTGCTCACTGAACAGCCGCAACAGCAACCCCGGCTCCAACGTCGGACGATGAAAGCGCAGCCGGATGTCTTGGCGCGCGCCGTCGACGCGGTACAGCGACACCATCGCTTGGCGCACACCCTGACCGGCACGCCGAACCATGGGGAGAACAGCCGCCATCAGGTCCACCAATGTTTGCTCGATGCTGGCGGCTGTTCCGATGGGTTCGTGAAACAGCTTGCGCGCCGCATAGGACGCCGCAGGCAATAATGGCGTTATCGCATCTGGTCGCTTTCCCAAGGCGCGATCGAGGGCTTCGAGCAGGCGTTCCGATGTGGTTCGGGCTTGCTCTGCTTGCTTGCGTGTCAGTTTCTCAGAAAACCGCTGCCCCAAGGCCTGACGATCCAACGCGACAATGTCACCAATGCGACGCAGACCCAGACGGTCCAACGCTTCAACGGTTGCATCCGGTAAATTCAGTGCTGTCACTGGCAGAGGCCGCAGCGCAGGCAAGGTTTCACCAGCAGGCACGCACTGCACAGGCGCATCCCCACAGCGGGCCAGCCCCCAGGCCGCCAGCGGCGTATCAGCCATAGCCGCTCGCGCCGGTAAGCCCCAAGCATGCATCCGCTCGACCAAATCACGCAACAAACCTTGCTCCCCCCCAAACAGGTGCGAGCACCCAGAGACATCGAGCACAAAGCCAGCAGCCCCGCCAACGTCCGTGGGCGGGCTGGCCGGATCCAGCGCGACCAAAGGGGTGTAGCGCGTCAGCCAATGCGCGGTGGCTTGCCAGGCGCGCTCGATGCGTGCTGGATCAACGCTCACTGACCGCAGCCCGGGCACGAGAGCCCGTGCGTCGGTCAGCGGTTGTCCCGGCTGGGCGCCAGCGGCACGCGCAACCGGATTGGCGTCGTGGACAATGACCAGATTGCGCCGCTCAACCGTCAATGCCCAAGGCTGGGCTTGCGCGGCGTCATTCGGGTGTGGCTGAGCCCACAGCGCAAAGCTCGGACAAACGACGGAAACGATGCGTCTCATAAGACCACTCCAGAAGCCAGGATGCGGGGGAACCCCCACGTTGACGAAACATCTCAGCGCGCCAGCGAACCTGTCGCATGGGGTGATGCGCCGGTGGGGGCGTCAGGGCGTGAGCGGATGGCGCAGGGCCGCCAGCAGCAAAGTCTGCACTGGCTTCTTGCAAGGATGGATGAATGGCGGCTCCAGCGTCTTGCGGACCAAGGCTCAGTGCGGCCGCATCTCGGGCGGGGCGGCGCAGTTCCGGCGTCCCAGCGCGCCCCTTTCCCCGTCCATTGGGCGCCAGCAGGTGCGGGGGAATGGACGCCAGACGCCACCGCGTTGCCGCAGCGGTTGGGTTTGCCTGCGGTCGGCGTGCACCTTTGTGCCGCCGCAAAGCTAAGAGCAACCGTCCCCGATCTTCCCGCGCAGTATGAGCCGCCTTGAGGTTCAGGCGATGGGACTGCGCCAGCTCCAGATGACAAACCTCACACACCACACCCAAGGCGTCAGGATGATCCAAAACCTCCTCAAACGCCCAAAGGGCTTCGGCGTCATTTCGAACGTTGACCAACCACAGCGCCTGCGGATCCAAACCAAGGCTCACCAACCCTTGGGCGGACAGTCCCGCACCTGCGGTGTCGTGCTGGGCGATCCAAAACAGGGGCGCGGGCTGGTTTTGGCCAGGGTTAAGGCGCTGGTCCTCTTGCTGCCGGCGTGCGAGCAAACTGGCACTGAAAGCCGTTGTCAGACCATCATCCCATTCTGTTCTGGCCGGCAAAACCTCCTGCAGCACATCGTACTCCATGCCCCCCTGCAGCGCAGCGTCAATATCTGCCACCTCAAAGGGTAAAGCCCGCTGGTGATCTTGTTGCTCGGCAACGGGTCGAGATAATTTGGGTGCTGGGCGGCGCTCTACCTGAGCGATTAAAGCGCGCAACGACTCTAGTGTGTGATCTGGCGCACCAGACGGAGGAGTTGACATGGGGTGCTCAAAACTCTCGGGTCATGATTGGTTTGAAGAGGGCAGATTTTTTGATCCCTCTTTGTTCTCTCTCTGTGTTAGGGAGTGATTCGGATTCTGGTCAACAGAAAAGTTCTTTCTTTGTTCTATTTTTTGAAATGGAAGCAACGCGTTTCGTTTGAAAGACACCATTTACGACGTTGATTTGAAACTAAAGTCTCATTTGAAATACTTTTAGTAAAAAAATTTTATAGCGCGTTCCAAATTTATATAACTATGCTGTTGCGGCTCTTGGGTGCAAAGGCTAACACGTCGCACGACTAAGACTTGCGCGAGCGATTTGGCAACCACCGCACCCATAGGTAAACAAATTTTATTGTGGACGCGTGTAATGAGACCTGAACATTGCCTGGTATTCGGCTCAGCGCACCAGCAGAACGGAAAAGTACTTTATGAACGAAGCAGCTAGAAAGGGCGTCTCCGCCCGGTCCCCGCATGCCATTGACGCATACGTTGGCGAGCGTCTGCGACTTCGCCGGACGTTGCTTGGCATGTCTCAAGAAGCTTTGGGAGATGAGTTAAACTTGTCCTTCCAACAAGTTCAGAAATATGAGCGCGGCACCAACCGCATTTCCGCCAGTCGCCTTTATGAATTGGGCCGTATTTTGGACGTGCCTGTTTCGTATTTCTACGAAGGCATGACCGACGATGTCATCGGCGGCAAGCGTCCAGACGAAAATGAACACAACCACGATACGCCAGACGGCCAAGATCCTTTCGCCAAGCGCGAGACGTTGGAGCTGGTTCGCTCGTATTACAAAATCAGCCATCCCATCGTTCGGCGTCGGGTTTACGCTTTGGTGAAATCCCTCTCTGGCAATGAAGGTGAAGAGGCGGAACAGACGCTGGAATCCTTGAACGTCTAAGACGCACACGCACGGAAATTCAAAGGGTCGAAGGGGTGTCTTTCGGCCCTTTTTTGTGGCCAAGGACAGCGCTTGAAATGCCTTTGTGAGCAAGGGCTTATAATACGCTCAACATAAACGGTTTTTGCCAAAACACCGCAAAAGTCCTACCGATTCTAGGCAACGCGCCGCCTAATGCCGCCTTTCTTGACAAAAACGCGACACTTTGCGTGCAAAACGATGTTTTACGTTTGACTTCAAGGCATGAAGCCATGCAAAAAAGGCAGAGCTTAATGCTTTCGCCTATACAAATGTACTGCGTTTTGAAGGAATCCCCATGGATTGGGACAAACTCCGTGTTTTTCACGCTGTTGCTGAAGCGGGCAGCTTCACACATGCCGGCGAAGACCTGAACCTAAGCCAGTCTGCGGTTAGCCGTCAGATTTCCGCTTTGGAAGAAAGTCTTTCGACCACTCTTTTCCACCGCCACGCGCGTGGATTGATCCTCACCGAACAGGGTGAGTTGCTTTACAACACTGCACACGAAGTGTTCGGCAAACTGTCTTTGGTTGAGGCGCGCCTTCGCGACTCTAAAGATTCACCATCGGGTGACCTGCGCGTCACGGCGACTGTCGCCCTGGGCAGCACGTGGCTGGCTCCGCTGATGGCAGAGTTTATGGCCAAATACCCAGAAATCGAATTGCACCTGATCCTTGAAGACAAGGAACTCGACCTGTCCATGCGTCAGGCCGATATCGCGATTCGTCTGTACCCACCGCACCAGCCGGACCTGATCCAGCGTCCGCTGTTTGAGGCGCACAGCCACATCTATGCGTCACCAGAATACCTCGACGAATACGGCACGCCCTCGACCCTGCATGACCTTGATCAGCACCGGATTGTTATTTTTGGGACCGACACACGGCCACCCGTGCCGGATCTGAACTGGTTGGAAACCGCTGGTCGTGAAACCGGCAAGCGTCGTCCGGCCATGTCTTTGAACAACATTTTCGCCATTCGGAATGTTGTTGAAGAAGGCGCAGGCATCGCGGCGATCCCAGACTACATGGTCGAAGGCCGCGATCGTCTGATTCGCGTGCTTCCCGACATCGAAGGCCCATCGTTCCAAGCATTCTTCGTCTACCCTGAGGAGCTTCGCTCCACACAGCGGGTGAATGTCTTCCGCGATTTCTTGCTGGAAAAAGTCCGCGCGTCGCAGTTTTAAGGCGACCCGCAGCACTGTTTTTTCTGAGTAAGGCGGTCTCCATCAGGAGGCCGCCTCTTTCTTTGTCCGGTCAGTCCCAGCCCACCGCTGGCGGCAAGGACATGAGAATAGCCTCAACATTGCCGCCCGTTTTCAGCCCAAACAGCGTTCCTCGGTCGTGTAGAAGGTTGAATTCAACGTAGCGCCCCCGCCGGAACAACTGGTGCTGGCGGTCTTCGTCGGTCCACGGCGTGTTGTAGTGCTGCTCGACCAGCGGCACGTAAGCCCGCCGGAACCCCTCACCCACATCACGGGTCAAGGCAAAATCAGCGTCCCAGTCACCGGTATCGACATAATCGTAAAAGATACCGCCGACACCGCGCGGCTCGTTGCGATGGGGCAGGTAGAAGTAACGATCACACCACGGTTTGAAGGCGGGGTAAAAGTCGGTGTGGTGGCTGTCGCACGTCTGCTTCAATGTGCTGTGGAAGTGCTGAGTATCCTCGTCGCGCGGGCGCATGGGGGTCAGGTCGGCCCCGCCGCCAAACCACCCCTTGGTCGTAACAATCATGCGCGTGTTCATGTGCACAGCGGGCACAAGCGGAGACTGCATGTGCGCCACAAGACTGATCCCAGCGGCATAGAAGGACGGGTTTTCGTCCGCGCCGGGAATGGTCTTGGCAAACTCTGGACTGAACTCACCGGAAACGACGGAGATGTTCACCCCAACCTTTTCAAACACACGCCCCTTCATCACGGACATGACACCGCCCCCACCTTGGGGTCTGTCCCAAGCCGTGCGCGTGAACGTGCCCGGTTCGATGCCGTCCGTCTGGGGGTGCGCCAGCGTGCACGAGCGCTCCAGTGCTTCGAAGTCGCCGCAAATCCGGTCGCGCAACCCGCGAAACCAATCTTCTGCCTGCTGCTTGCGCTGGCTCAACGTCACGTCATCCGGCAGCGGCGATGCGCCCTGCCACCAGTGTTTATCCTCGGAACTGCTTGCGGGCTTAGTCACGGTGCTCGTCTCCCAAGTGGGTAAACCAATTCAACTGGCGGCAGGCTTCGAACGCAAAGATGCTCGCGGCCTGCGCTACATTTATGGATCTTTGGCCCGGAACCAGAGGCAAGCGCACGCGATGCTGACACGCCTGATGCACATAGTCCGGCGCCCCGGCGCTTTCGCGCCCCATGATAATGATGTCTCCGGGCTCAAAAGCAAAATCGGGCAACAGCGTGTCGGCATGCGCAGACGCCAGCACGCGCCGGTGTCCGCCAGAGGATTCCTCAAACGCAGACCAGTCTATGTGTCGGCTGAGCGACACTCCGGCAAGATAATCCATCCCAGCACGGCGCAACTTGCGGTCATTAAGCAAAAAGCCGCAGGGCTCGATGATATGCAGCGGTAAATTCAGGCAGGCGCAAAGTCGCATGATTGATCCCGCATTCTGCGGAATATCGGGTTCAAACAAGGCGATAGAGGGCTGAATCAGCATCAAAAATGGTCCACAACAGGGGCGCAAACCGGGCGCGTCAGGTGATTAATGAGTAAACTCGAATAACAGCTTATCGAATAGCGGGACTAGACCCTCAACAGGGGCTTTGGTAGAGCCGTCACACAACAGGATTAATGGGGCGTCGTTGCGTCATATCGGCCTGAGTTTGAACACATGTCAAACAGGGTAACTGTCCGAGATCATTCTTGG
>Ga0209405_1002886_pt1 | contig 10754 bp, 10 predicted proteins | sample COGITO_mtgs_1105_6_FD_184803 | JGI IMG/M metagenome (GOLD analysis project Ga0209405, IMG submission 184803) | Pelagic marine microbial communities from North Sea - COGITO_mtgs_110516 (SPAdes) (version 2) | ecosystem: Environmental > Aquatic > Marine > Epipelagic ...
CTATACTATAAATTCTATTTTTGTATTTCGAAATAAAATTATGATAACACACGATCACATAAAAGATCTTTTTGAGCGCCTTGGAGCGTTGAGGAGGTATCTTTGACTTAGATGCCAAACGCATCGAAATTCAAAATGAAGAAGAAAAAACCTTTTCTCCTGATTTTTGGAACGATTCGAAAGCAGCCGAGCTGCTCATGAAATCTTTACGAGTCAACAAAAAATGGGTGAGCGATTTTGAAAAAGTGCAAACCTACACAGAAGACCTCGAAATCTTATTTGATTTTTTTAAAGAAGGAGAAACGACTGCTGAAGAAGTTGAAAAACAATTTGAGCTTGCCTCTACTTATTTAGAAGATATTGAATTCCGAAACATGCTTTCGGAAGAAGGGGATGGTCTCAGTGCCGTGCTACAAATTACAGCAGGTGCTGGTGGTACCGAAAGTTGTGATTGGGCGTATATGCTCATGCGTATGTATGTGATGTATGCAGAAAAAAATAATTTCAAAATTAAAGAGCTCAACCTCCAAAATGGGGATGTTGCTGGAATCAAAACCGTGACGCTTCAAATTGAAGGGGACTTTGCTTTTGGATGGTTGAAAGGTGAAAACGGCGTGCATCGTTTGGTGCGTATTTCTCCTTTTGATAGCAATGCCAAACGCCATACCAGTTTTGCCTCGGTCTATGTGTATCCTCTTGTGGATGATACAATCGAAATCGATATCAACCCTGCGGATATTGACATCACCACCGCGCGTTCCAGTGGTGCTGGTGGACAAAACGTGAATAAAGTGGAAACGAAAGTACAGTTAACCCACAAGCCTTCGGGAATTCAAATTTCTTGTTCTGAAACACGCTCACAACACGACAACCGTTCCAGAGCGATGCAAATGCTGAAATCGCAATTGTATGAAATTGAACTCAAAAAACAATTGGCACAGCGCGAAGATATTGAAGCAGGGAAAATGAAAATTGAATGGGGAAGTCAAATCCGAAATTACGTCATGCATCCCTATAAACTCGTCAAAGATGTGCGAACCGCTAAAGAAACGGGGAATGTGGACAATGTGATGAATGGTGACATCACCCCCTTCTTAAAAGCATATCTGATGCTGATGGGACAAAAAGAAAAACCAGATACGTTATGATAAAAATTTACCACAACAACCGTTGTCGGAAATCGCGTGAAGGGCTTCAAACCGTTCAAGCGTCTGAACAGCCCTATGAAGTTATTGATTATATTTCCAATCCTTTGGATGCAACTGAACTGAAAGAAATTATTACAGTTTTAGACATCGCACCCATCGATCTTGTGCGTAAGAATGAAGCAATATGGAAATCGGAGTTCAAAGGCAAGGAATTATCAGATCAAAGTATAATTAAAGCCATGGCAACCCATCCAAAACTCATAGAACGTCCCATTGTGATCCATAAAAACAAAGGCGTTATTGGACGTCCTAACGAGCGGATTCTGGACATTCTTTAACGTGCATTCTGTATATAGAATTCTAGTCTTATAATCTTCCAATTGTTTGTTTTTTTTTCTAAGTTAGCACTATGAAATTCCCAAACCCCCTGATTTCAAAAATAACCTCAAGAAAAAACAACAATTCGTTCAGAACGTTGACGACTTCTCATGAACGAATTGATTTTTCATCCAATGACTATTTGGGTTTTTCACGTCTAAAAACTATTACTAAAGCTGTTGAAAGCGCCTCAAAAAAAACTATGTTTGTAAATGGGAGTACAGGATCTAGACTCCTTTCTGGAAATCATGCAATACACATCGAAGTCGAAAATAAACTCGCAGGGTTTTTTAAAACCCCTAGTGCACTGCTTTTTAATTCGGGTTATGATGCAAATTTAGGTCTGCTTTCTAGCGTACCTCAACGAGGCGACATTGTTTTGTTTGATGAACTCTGTCATGCCTCAATTAGAGACGGTATTCGATTGTCAAATGCCACATCCTATAGTTTTAAGCACAATTCTATTTCGGATTTAAAAAAGAAATATTTAAATACCAAAACGGTATCAGCAACAATTTATATCGTTGTAGAATCAATTTACTCTATGGATGGAGATAGAGCACCTTTAAAAGACATCTCTGAGTTTTGTGCAAAACATTCGTGTTACTTAATTGTTGATGAGGCACATGCTACAGGCGTTTTTGGAACTCAAGGCAAAGGATTGATTGACGAACTTTGTTTAGGAGATTTTATTTTTGCGAGGGTCATCACATTTGGAAAAGCATTGGGGTGTCATGGGGCTGTTATTTTAGGTTCAAATGAGTTGCGAAATTATCTAATAAACTTTTCGAGGCCATTTATATATACGACCGCTATGCCCATTCATGCCGCTTTAACAATCAAATTTGCACTTAATGAACTTGAAATCACAGATCAGCTAACAAAGCTTAAAAGAAATATTAGGACGTTTATGAATGGCATTAAAATTCATAATTTACAAAACAAATTTATTGAAAGTGAAAGTGCTATTCAAAGTTGTATTATTGGCGACCCCTTAAAAGCAAAAGATATTGCTTCTAAAATCCGAAAAGAGAATTACGATGTAAAAGCAATTTTATTTCCAACAGTAGCTTTAGGAACAGAACGAATTCGGTTCTGTATTCATAGCTATAATTCCACCTCTGAAATTGAAGGCATTCTTCATATATTTAGTAACCTTATTTAAAAATAAATAAACCCCATATATACCCCACATGAAAAGCCTATTTATCACCGGAATTGGAACTGATGTTGGAAAAACAGTGGTATCTGCTATTGTCACTGAAGCATTAAACGCCGATTATTGGAAACCTATTCAGGCCGGCCAATTATCACACTCGGACTCTCATAAAATTAAAGCATTAATTAGCAATCCGCACTCAAAAATATTTGAGAACAGTTACGCATTGAAAACTCCGATGAGTCCACATGCAGCAGCTGAGATAGACGACATTCGTATTGACTCCAAAAAAATAGCAAAGCCAACTACAACAAACAATTTAGTTATCGAAGGTGCTGGCGGGCTATTAGTGCCTATAAATGATTCTGAAACTATTTTAGACCTTATTAAAAGTGACTATAAAGTTATTGTGGTGTCCAAACATTATCTAGGAAGTATTAATCATACACTTTTAACGATAGAATTATTAAAAAATAGAGGCATCGCTATTGCTGGAATTATATTTAACGGTAATGAGCTTAAAACCTCAGAAAGTATTATTAAAAAAATGACCAGTATTCCAATAATAGGAAGAATTAATGACGAAAAAATAATTAATAAAGCGGTCGTCAAAAGATACGCAACCCTACTGAAACCCTTATTAGAAACCCTATAATGAATTTAACTGAAAGAGATAAAGCCCATTTATGGCATCCCTTAACACAACATAAATTAAAGCCAAACCATTTGCCAATTGTAAAAGCAAAAGGCTCCTCGCTCTATGATAATCAAGGCAAAGAATATATAGATGGCATTGCGTCTTGGTACACTTGTATGTATGGCCACTGTAATGACTCTATTATTTCAAAGATTAAAGTGCAACTGGACGTATTAGATCAAGTTGTTTTTAGTGGCTTTACGCATAAACCAGCGATAGAATTATCAGAAAAATTGATGGCTATCCTCCCTTCAAACCAGAACAAACTATTTTTTTCTGACAATGGTTCTACCGCGGTCGATGTAGCTATAAAAATGGCGCTTCAATATTTTTTTAATAAAAAAGAAAAACGAACGCGGATTATAGCACTAGAAGATGCATTTCATGGCGATACTTTTGGAGCAATGTCCGTTTCAGGCTTATCTGTTTACAATGGGCCGTTTGAGTCATTTTTACTAACGATTGACAGAATTAAAGTTCCCACAAAAGACAATTTAAAAACTGTTATAACCAATTTTAAAAATTTGGTTGACACAGGTGAAATTGCAGCTATTATCTATGAACCGTTGGTTCAAGGAGCGAATTCAATGCGGATGTATGATGCTGATTTATTAGACGAACTGTTAGCCATAGCCAAAGAAAATAATGTCATCGCCATAGCTGATGAGGTAATGACGGGTTTTGGGAAAACAGCTAAGAATTTTGCGTCTGAATACATGCTTCATCAACCCGATATTATTTGCATGTCTAAATCGCTTACTGCTGGCATCGCGCCAATGGCATTGACAAGTTGTACTCAAAAAATTTACGAAGCATTTTGTGATGACGATATTACAAAAGGTTTTTTTCACGGACATACCTATTCCGCCAACCCCTTAGCATGCACGGCGGCAATTGCCGGAATTGATTTATTAGTATCTAAAGAAATTCAAGACAGAATTTTAGAAATCAGTACGCGACACTTGGATTTTGAAACTCGTATTAAAAATCATAAAAACGTAAATGCTACTCGGTGTTTAGGCGTGATTTTTGCATTAGACTTAAAAGTAAAAATGGACAGATATGGATCCTTACGAGACACATTATTTAATTATTTTATGGAGGAAGGTGTGTTTTTAAGACCCTTAGGAAATACGATCTACATACTACCTCCATTTGTAATTACAAATAAAGAATTAGAAAGAATCTATGAAGTCATTGAAAATGCATTAGAACTAGTTTAAATGAAAGAAAAAATTTCAATAATGAGTATGGCCTCTATATCTGCACTTGGAAGTAATGACCAGCAAATTTGGGAGCAATACCTCACTGAAAAACATAACTTTATAAATAAAGCCTTCGACGGATTTGAATCCTTGGTGAGTGCGCTATCCGATAACGACTGGAAAGTTGTCAATTTACTAAAAGAATCTGCACATTATAAAGATTTAGATCCCTCTGTTTTACTGGCTATAGACGTTTCTAGAAAAGCAATAGCAAAAGTGTCTTGGAACAATAAATCTTTTGGAATTAATATTGGATCTTCGAGGGGCGCTACTACCCTATTTGAAAAATACCACTCGGAGTTTATACATAGTAAAAATGCAAATGTTTCAACCTTAAGTTCTCCGACAACCACCTTAGGAAACATATCCTCTTGGGTAGGTCACGATTTACAATCAAATGGGCCAACGATTAGCCATTCAATAGCCTGCTCTACCGCTTTACATGCGGTCTTAAATGGCATAGCCTGGATCACAAGCGGTATGGCCGATCGTTTTTTGGTGGGCGGATGTGAAGCATCTAATACACCTTTCACAATCGCACAGATGAAAGCCTTAAAGATTTATTCTAATGATAAAAGTGCGTATCCATGTAAAACTTTAGATTTTAATAAAAAACAAAATACAATGATAGTGGGCGAAGGTGCTGCCGTATTTTGTTTAGAAAAAGGCTCTAAAAAAAATGCAATCGCAATCATTGAAGGCATTGGATATGCAACAGAACCTTTAAAACATAATATTTCCATTTCAACCAATGCCGATTGTTTTCAGAAATCCATGGCAATGGCTATGAGCTCAGTTGAACCAGAAACTATTGATGTTATTGTCATGCACGCCCCTGGAACCATCAAAGGAGACACCTCCGAATACAATGCAATCAAACTATTGTTTAAAGATAAAACACCCGCTTTAACTTCCAACAAATGGAAAATCGGACATACACTTGGGGCATCGGGTGGTTTAAGTTTAGAACTCGCCATCCGAATGCTGCAACAGCAACAATTTATTAGTATTCCATTTTTGAAGGATCAAAAACATCCAAATAAAATAAAAAAAATACTAGTCAATGCCGTCGGTTTTGGAGGAAATGCGGTAAGTTTGTTGCTATCCATAAATTAAAATCCACGTTTTTTATAACCCCGAATTAAAGAAGAATTAAAATGAAAGCCTACTCAAAAAAAGATATCTTAGAAATATACAACAAACCATTAATGGAATTGGTTTTTGAAGCCGCGACTGTGCATCGACTGCATCATGACCCAACCAAAATTCAAGTAAGCACTTTAATTTCGATAAAAACGGGAGGCTGCCCCGAAGATTGCGGCTACTGCCCTCAAGCTGCTAGATATCATACAGGGATTGAAAAGAATGACTTAATGCCTGTAAACACCGTCATTAATTTAGCTAAAAAAGCAAAAAAAAATGGATCTTCTCGTGTATGTATGGGCGCTGCGTGGCGAAACGTCAAAGAAGGAGATGATTTCGAAAGCGTTTTAGAAATGGTTAGAGGCATCAGTCATTTAAATATGGAAGTTTGCTGCACACTCGGAATGATTACTGAAAGTCAGGCGTTGCGTTTGGCAGATGCAGGCTTACATTATTACAATCATAACCTAGATACTTCTGAAGACTATTACAAAGAAGTCATTTCTACAAGAGGTTATGATGACCGCTTAGAAACATTGAAAAATGTAAATAAAGGCGCTTTAAAAGTATGTTCCGGAGGCATCATAGGCATGGGCGAAAGTGTTGAGGATCGAATTGGAATGCTCATGAGCTTGTTGAGTTTAGAAAGAATTCCCGATTCCGTCCCCATTAATGCATTGGTTCCTGTAGAGGGAACGCCTTTAGCGTCTGAAAATATCATTCCCGTCTGGGACATTATTAGAATGATTGCGACCACAAGAATTGTGATGCCAAAAACAACGGTACGACTATCCGCAGGAAGAACAGAAATGAGTATGGAAGCCCAAGCTATATGTTTTATGGCGGGCGCCTCTTCCATTTTTGCAGGTGAAAAATTATTGACAACTCCAAATCCTGGAGAAGATAAAGATGCCGAAATGTTTTCTTTGTTGGGGTTAATTCCAACTGAAAAGAAAAAAGAAACGATTGATAACTTCAAAATTCGAAAATCTTTATTAAAAAAAGACGAAGCTGTTAAGTGGACACGTCCTGGGCATGTTATCGAAAGAAATGTAGAGGCCACAAAACAGGCTAAGGAACTTCGAAGAAAAATGAAATAGTACTTAAATAATTTCATTATTTAGACAATCTAACTCCTTATTATTTAACACAATATTAACCTGAACACACTGTTTAGGAAGTTATTTTTGTGTCCACTATTAACCGATATTTATGAATAAGTATTTCTTATTTGCCATTACTTTAGTTCTAGCTCATTGCTCTTTGTTTGCCCAAAGAAAAGTGGACAGCTTTGTTGTCTCTGGAACTATCCTAGAAAAAGAGAGCCAGCTTCCGCTTGAATATGCGACCATCGCATTTTTTAGCCCTACTGAAAATAAGATAATTGGTGGCGGCATTACAGATACCGAAGGTAATTTTAGCATTGCGATTCCGAAAGGAGTTTATGACATCTCCTTTGAATATTTCTCCTTTGAAACGCTTACAAAACCAAACTACAACATCACTCAAGATGTTAATTTTGGAGTGCTTAAAATGGCAGAAGACTTACAAGCATTGGATGCCGTTGACATCATTGCTGAAAGAACAACGGTTGAAATTAAATTAGATAAAAAAATATACAATGTAGGCAAAGACCTCACGGTAAGAGGTGGCAGCGTCAGTGATGTATTAAACAACGTGCCCTCTGTTTCTGTGGATATTGAAGGCAATGTCGCCTTGAGAGGAAATGAAAATGTACGTATTTTAATAAACGGAAAACCCTCTGGTTTGGTGGGGCTGAATTCAACCGATGCGTTGCGACAACTCCCCGCAGATGCGATTGAAAAAGTTGAAATTATCACCTCCCCTTCTGCGCGCTATGATGCTGAAGGGACTGCTGGAATTTTAAATATTATTTTGAGACGTAGCAAGCTACTTGGATTAAATGGTGCCATCATTCTAAATGCAGGACATCCAGATCAATTAGGGGGCTTGGGAAATATTAATTACCGTACAGGAAATGTAAACATCTTTAACACCTCTGGCTATTCTTACCGTAACAGTCCAGGGAATTCAACCACAAAAACTGAGTTTTTCAATACCGAATACGACGATGATGGAATATTTATTCAAGACGCTCCAAATACGTTTCGGAACGAATACCGCACCTTTGATCGGATTCGAAAAGGATTTAACAGCAACACAGGCATCGAGTGGTATATCAACCCAACCACCTCCTTAACATCTGCTTTTTTAGTTCGGAAAAATGACAATAGTAATGAGACCCTTAACAGGGCGGAAACCTTGGATGCATCCAAAACGCTTGTAAGTGAATCCTTGCGCTATGCTCCCGAATTTGAAACGGATGAAACCACACAGTTTTCTATTAATTTTGACAAGCAGTTTCACGGCAATAGCGAACACCGTTTGACCGTAGATTTCCAAGTTGAAAACAGTGCCGAAGACGAAAACTCCATCATTTATAATAATTCTGTGGTTGCCGAACGGGTTCAAACCATAGAAGATCAAGAGCGTGTTTTACTCAAAACAGATTTCACGCTTCCCATAGGAGAACACAGTCGTTTTGAAGCGGGCTATAATGGACGGTTCAGTAAAAACACAACGGATTATACATTAGAATTTTCTGAAAACGGTGTTTTTGTATTGGATACTGGCGTGAGTAACACCTTAATATATAAAGAAGATGTCAATGCGTTTTACTCCCAATTTGGAAGTAAACTCAAAGATAAATTTTCATTTTTATTTGGCTTGCGATTGGAATCGACACGGGTGACCATTCAACAACTCAGTACTAATGAATATAACAATAATAATTATGTGGGGCTCTTTCCTACGGTTAATTTGGGTTATGAATTCTCTGAAACGCAAAGCTTAACTTTAGGCTATAACCGCCGTATCAGCCGACCGCGTTCACGCTTTTTAAATCCGTTTCCTTCTAGAAGTAGCGCGACGAATTTATTTCAAGGCAATCCAAACATCACTCCAAGTTATTCGGATGGATTTGACATTGGCTACCTTAACGAATTTGGCATTTTAACACTCAATACCTCTTTGTATTTCAACCATGCAACCGATGTGTTCACTTATGTAAGTGAAGATACTGGCGAAGAAGTTGTGGTGGATGGTCAGAGTGTGCCGATCATTCGACGGGGCCCTATCAACTTGGCTGAAAACGACCGTTATGGGTTTGAGTTTACCCTCACCTACCGTCCAGCCAAAAAGTGGAATATGAATGTAAATTTCAACCTCTTTCAATCCATTATTAGAGGCACCTATAAAGGATTAAGTTATGATTCCGAAAACTTAAACTGGTTCATCCGTTTGAACAACAAATACACCTTACCCGGAAACATAGAATGGCAAACACGAGTAAGTTATGATGGCCCACGAATTGATGCCGTCAACAAACGAGAGGGTCGTTTTTCTACAAACATGGCATTTAGTAAAGATCTGTTCAAAGAAAAGGCATCTATTTCATTTAGTGTCAATGACCTCTTTAACACACAACGTCGCAATTTAGAATCTACGACGCCCACATTTTACAGCGATAGTTATTACCGATGGCGAGTACGTTCGTACAATTTATCCTTTACCTACCGTTTCAATCAGAAGAAAAAACGTGCGCCACGTGGCGGTTTTGGGAATGGTTTTGAGGGGTAACAAACAAAAAAATCCAAAACAGCAATGTTTTGGATTTTGATTTATATAAAGGAAAGCTTACTTAAGCTTCTTCCGCTTTTGCTTTTTTAGCGTCTCTCTTTTCTTTGAAGTGTTCCAAAGCAGAACCAACCAACCAATAAGGAATGGCAAAGGTTAATAAGAAAATCATTAACCAAAATCCTAAGGTTAATATGGATAAAAATGCTAAAAATCCTAAATACTGATCAAAATCGAACATGGTATATACTTTTGTTTTACACTGCAAATATACTATAAGAAAAATAGTTTTACAACATAAAATTTCAGATTTATCTATTAAAATCGATGCGTTTTTTTGTCATTTAAAAAATTAGTGTAAATTTGAGTATTGATGATGACCCCAAAGTCTAAATCTTTGTAAGCAATTTAACCGAAGCTTAAGATATTATTTTATTGGATTACATGTATGTTGGAACCGTTCCGATATGGGGTTTCACCACACGATAGATTTGACATCGTCGAATCTTCGATTTCGTGCGGTGGTAGGGTTTGGCATTACAAAAATAAAATAAATAATGACAAACAAAACGGTGTGTGATCTCGGAATATAGAACCGTTAACACACCCTTTTGTTTAGATATAACTAGTTATACCTAATTAAAGAAAAAATGAGCTTAGAAGATAAATATTTAGATAAATCGATTTCTGACAAAGCATTTGTAGAAATTTTCACTGATCATTATGGAGAATCATATTTAGGATTTATAATTGAACTTAATGACGACTTTTTATTTCTAGAAAAGTATAGTGATAAAGGTGACTCAGATGGAATTACAATATTATTGAGAGAAAATATAACTCGAGTTAGATGGAATGGTAATAAAATATCAAGTATTCATAGTTTGCTTGAAAATCAGCAACCAGTTATAAAAAAGAATAAAATTGATATTACATCTATAAATTCTATTCTTAAAACAACATTTGAAATCTATAAATATATTGGAATTCATGTACAAGATTTAGACTCTGACGTTTTCTTTATTGGACAAATCATCGAAATGGACAATGAGTTTATTATTTTAAATGAGTTTGGAACACAGATATCGTTGGACAGAAAAACTCTATTACTATCCTTATCTGATATAACAATGATAGAAGTTGGAGGAAAATATGAAGAAGGAATAAAAAAACTAATGATTGAAAAAAACTAGGTATAACCCTAGCTGCGCAAAGTCCCCCGACTTTGAGTTTTGTTTCGCAAAGCCTGACTTCGTCTAATCTTTGATTACACGACTTTGAGGCACATAAAAAAAGAAAATACAAAT
>Ga0209405_1002895_pt1 | contig 10730 bp, 6 predicted proteins | sample COGITO_mtgs_1105_6_FD_184803 | JGI IMG/M metagenome (GOLD analysis project Ga0209405, IMG submission 184803) | Pelagic marine microbial communities from North Sea - COGITO_mtgs_110516 (SPAdes) (version 2) | ecosystem: Environmental > Aquatic > Marine > Epipelagic ...
TTAGTCATATTCTTCTTTATCTTTTTTTTATCTTTCAAAAAATCTAAAAAGTTCATTATATTACTACGTTTATTTTTATTTCTCTTTGAACTCCCCCTACTTTTAAATGCGCAAGTTTTTTCATGCCCGAGAACACTATCAAAACTTCCTCTATAATCACAATATTCACAAACAAACTGATCTGAAAATAGTTTTATAAAACCATCATAATTCACTTTATCATCTCTTTTTACAGAATCATTATATTCTCTTACAATCGATTCTCTTACATCATAATCTATATCCGTGTGATTATTGTGAAGTTTTTCGCCATCTATTAAATAACTTCTTATCAATTCTAATGATTCCCCATAAGTATCCATAAATAGTGTTACCTCTGTATGAATCTTAGTCCCAACTTCTTCATTAAAAGAATCCCCGCGATAACTTACTTGGGGATGTACGCATGTTATTTTCTTATTTTTACATTTTTTTGTATCTTTTGGATTCTGATATATCTTTTCTATAATTTCACAGGGTATATCCTCTTTTAACTTAAAAACATACAGATATCCATTTCTTTCAAATAATTTCTCATCTGTAATTTTAGACCGGATAATATTTGTTGTAGAATGTTTCTGTTTCATAATCATTTCATATATATACCACACAGCGATCTCCATATCTAATCCAAAGAATGTCATCATATTTCTTTTTTTAGTATTTAACGGATAGTTCTCTGAACCATGATAAAGCAATGTTCCCTTACGTAAATAATAATTATTATCTTTTTTTATCAATGATAATTCTTTTTTTATATTGTTTAGTTGTTGAGTACTTGTTGCTTTACTTTTTTTTATTTTCAATATAGTTATTTTATCTATAAGTTCTCCAAAACTGCAATAAATTTTACAATCCATACTTTTATATAACATTAAATTAAATAATATAATATTAAACTAATTTAATCAGTTTTTTCGACCTTAATATTATCAGTTTTTACACTTTTCTGCTTTTCACTATCAATTACTATTTTCTTTTCTTGATTACTTTGTTTATCACCTTTTTGTTTTTCTGCTAATTTTTTCTGTAATCTTTCTTCAGTTTTATTCTTAGGAATGACTTTTTGATTTTCATCTAACTTTTCAACTCTTACACTTTTATTTTTTTTTGCTGTTTCTACAGCAGTTTCATCAGCATCATTTCCATCAGATCCACCAGTTTCTTTATTCATACTTTCTTGAAATTTCTTTAATTCAGGATTATTCATCATACTTTGAAACATTGGATTATCTTGTAAATTACCATATAAATTTTGTGCTTCACCAGTTAACATACTTTCATCAATATCACCACTTTGAATTTTATCTTGAACTTTAGTATTTATATTTTGAAATAAATTCATAAAATTTGCTGGATTCATAATATTTTGCATTACATTTTCCATATTTTGTTCCCCATCATCTAAATCACCATTTTGCCCTAACATTTCTTCAAAATTTATTCCTTCCGCAATTTCTTTTGCTAATTGACCGATACCTGTATTACTAAATATATCATTCATACCATTCATATCTGATTCATCTACCTTTTTTTCATTTATTGTACTAATACTCTCCTTTAGTTTTTGAATACGTTTTAAATCTTTTAAATCTTTACGATTTTCAGGATCTATTTCTTTAGTTTCACCACTTAATAATTCTTGTAACTCTTTGCTTGAATTTAAATTAATATTGATGATACAAAATGTTTGTAAATATTTCCATATTTCATCCTTAACACTCTCACTAATATCAGATTCCCAAATCTTTTTTAATGGAATACTATCTATTAACTCATCACTTATTACCTCAACATCTTTATTTGTAATTTTTGTTGAATTTTTACCAATACTATTCATAAAATTTTTTAATAATTCACATTCTTCTAAATTTAAAGTTTCCATATTCATTACACTTTCATATTTTTCATAAATATCTCCTTTTTTTTCAGGATAAACATCCATAATATCATTTATCATTTTTTTGAAAACTGATAGTATTTTTTCATTTAAATCCATTTATTATAATATTTAATATATTTTTATATAAATAACGTATTTTTTTAATTAGATTTCATACCTAAATCATTTCCTCTTTCTTGCATCATTCTGGAGTAATCATCATCCATTTGTTTTGCTTTTTCATTTTTAGTATCACCCATATCCATTTCTGGTGAAATATCACTGCCGTTTTCTAACATTTCAAAACTATTATCCATACTAATATCTTTATCATCTTCTATATTACTAAAACCTAATTCACAAACTCCTCCAATACAAAATCCAGGCAATAAATTATCATCATTTTGTGGTTCAATGCTTTGAGATTCAGCACTTTGAGGCATCATATTATTATCACTAACACTACTTCTCATACCATTCATAACATTTTGTACATCATTATCAACATTACCAGGAACATTTAAATTTTTTTGACTACTTGACATATTTAAACTCATTGGATTACCATTATGCATTGGTCCCATATTTTTATGACCGTTTGTATCATTGTTATGTGTTTTAATTGGTGGCATTAAATCATTCTTCTGCATAGTATCTGATTCAGATTTTTTTGTATTTTGTTCTATTAAATAATTTAAAAATTTAAATAATTCTTCTCCAGGTAATACCTGATTGTCAACTACCATACACGGAACACTTGTTACTATTTTTGGATATGGTTTAGTATGAACATCAACCACTGGAAAATTTAAAATATCACGATTTTTATGTAGTAAAATTAATAATTCATGACAATGTTCGCATTTACGACTTATAAATATAGTTTTACTCATTTATTTAAAATATAATATTATAATGTTATAAAATAAACAAATATTTAAATATAATTTGATAATAATATTAAATAATATTTAAATATAAAGATGACTAGTAAAGATTTCCTTCCGAAATATTCTAATCTTAAAGTAGATAAAAATACACTTGTATTTAAATTAAGTGGCGATGAAAAGTATGGTTTAGATAAATCAATTGTTAATGGTATTCGTAGAACTTTACTTACTGATATTAATAGTGTTGCATTTGATCCTGAAAATATAATTATTGAAAAAAACACTGGTTCATTGCATAATGAATTTTTAAAACATCGTATTTCATTAATACCATTATATATTGATCCAGATACTTATAATTATAGTTTATTATTTGAACTTAAAGTTGAAATGAATGATGATACAACTATGAATGTTTATAACAGTGATTTTAATATTTATCCATTAAAAAATGAATATATTGATGCAGTAAAAAATAATGATATACCAACTATTGAAATGTTACAAAATATTGATAAAAATTATTATAATTTAAATAACCCAATAAGTAATGCTGAAAAGAAAAAAATATTTAAACCATTTAGATTTGCAGATACAGATAACTATATGTTAATTACAGAACTTAAAACTACTGAATCAGAAAGTGATAAACAAACTATAAATTTATATGCTGTTCCAAATGTTGGGACTACTAGAGTTCATAGCAGACATAATAATTTACCAACAGTTGTTTATACTTTTACAAAAGATGATACAGCATTTGCAGACCATTTAAAAGAAATGCATATTATTGATAAAGTAAAAGATAGCAATAAACCACAATATAATACAAGTTTAGAATTAAAAGAAAGCGAAAGATATTTTCTTAGAGATATGAATGATTTACCATATTCATATGATTTTAAAATTCAATCAAATCACTATTCTGATAGTAGTGTTGTCTATAAAAAATCATTAGATATATTAATTGGTAGATTACAACATATAGGAGAACAATTAGAAATATTAGCAAATAAACCAGAAGAATCCATATTTTCATATGATAATTTTAAGGGTGATTTATCATATCAAATAATTATGTTAAAAGAAGATGATACTACTGGTAATATTATACAATCACATATGGCAAATAAATTTTTAGACCTTGATAGTACCATTCAAGTATGTGGATATAAAAAACCACATCCATTAACTGAATTAATCATATTTAATATTATGATTAAACCTGGAAATTATACAGAATTACAAAAAAGAACTTATATTGTTAAAACATTTAGTGATGTTTGTAAAGATTTGATTGATATATTTGGTATTTTAAAAAGTGAATTTAAATTATAGATAATATTTCATAACAAATGTTAATCTGTCTGGTTCTAAACTCATAATATATTCATTTACTCGATTATTATTAATTTTTTGTCGAGTTTGTAAATATTTACCATGTAATTCATATATTAATGGTTTTAATTGAAATGGTATATCCTTTTTTTCCATTTCATGTTTAATATTACATTTTACATATGTATCATATAAATCACGTTTAAAAATATCATATATACTATCATATTTTTTATATAATTTCTTATGTTCATTAAAATAATATAAATACATATCTTTTGTACCATTTATCATATGTTTACAATAATCAAATAAAGGATTATTACTATTGTTTTTTAAATTTTTGACCACTGTAAACATATCATTGATGTAGTTTTTACGCATATCATTCGATTTCACTGTAAAACCTTTATAACTAAACTTTCTTGGATTAGTATCTGATTCAATTACACTTATAAACTCATCCAAATCACTAATATTATAATCACTGATTACTAAAAATCCATTATGGGGTAATTCTCTATACTCATCTAAATTTACAGGCAAAAATGTATCACGATCACGAACCTCAACTAATAAATTAATATTTTCATTTATATATGAAACATTACGATTACTCACATGTTGCATAACAAATGAATATGTATGATTTTTATTTAATAATTCATACTCAATTCCTTTTTCTAAATATGTCTTACTACATTCATCAAACATTTCCTTAAATGATTTTTTATTTGACCATTTATTTTTTAAACCAATATCACTTCTTGTACTATGAATCCATTCATCATTATGATAAAATAAATTAATCATTGTTCCATCAAATAATTCTTGTAATTTACAATTATTTAAATCTATATTTGTATCATCTAATGTACTTGCTTTAACTGGAGGAACCATAACAATACGATTTGTATCTTTGTCTATGATACATCCTTTAAGATATCTTTCATAATTTTCTGTATTTACATTTTTTTCATATGGATATTTAATAAGTAATAAATTGTAAGGTGTAAATGTCTTAATTTTAAAACCACTCGATTTAAAAATATCTAAAGCATTGCTATTAGTATCAATAAAATTTTGTAATTCCATTGTTATAAGTTTAATAATATTATATGTTTTAATTTTAAGTATATTAAAATCTAAATATTAATAATGGAAGAGTCCCCTAATATTTTATATGATAAAAGTATTGATATAGATGATACTTTAATTTATGTACTAGATGATATGATTGTAAATTTAGGTATAGTAATTGAATTAGATTTAGATACAAAAATGTTAAAGTTAAAAAACAAAGATCAAATAGTCAGTTTTTCTATTGATAGTAATGGTTATATAATTTTAAAAACTGATGATTATAATATAATTGATATTGAAAATGTTGAAAGTTTCCAATTTGATAGTTTAGATGATAATATTGAAATATCATTAACAAAAGATATATATCCAAATATAGAAATAATTGTAGAAGAAAAAAAGATATATGAATATAATTATACTGAAAAGAGAGAAAGTTTGATAGGTTCATTAGTAAAAAGTATGAATGTATATGATGACTATTTTAAATTAAAAAATATTGCAATTATATCACAAAATTTTATGGATATGATTGAAACATCTAAAAATATTGATTTCAATCATTTTTACGAAATACATACTTTTGATATATTTGAAAAATTACCAAATTGGTTAATACCTATATGTAAAAACTATAAAAGATTATATTTAGATGAAGCAGATATCACACAACCTATAGTTCAAGAAAACACTATTCAAGTAGTTCAAGATACTGAAAACTATAATTTTTATGAATTATTAAAAAGTAATAGCGAATATTTAAATACTATCAATGTTTATAATGATCAAAAATATAAAAGTATTCAAAATTTAAATATCCAAAATGGATACATATTAAAAAATTATCCACATGATACTTTTAGAGATTGTTTAATAGACGATTCATGTACTGGTATTAGAGATAAATATAATATAGATACACGACGTAATTATAAAAATTTTAGCATTAAATTAGATGATGAAAATTATACTTCAATCATAAATCATCAACGATGTAATATGAGTGGTTTATTATTTATGAATGATAAAGATGTATTCGATTTACCATTTGAATATGATAATAATATATTATCATTGGCAGAAAAATGTTTGTATTTTGAAAATCATTATACTATATTGTCAAACAATATAATATTAAATAATCGTCTAGTATCAAACAGTATAACGATTGATACTAGTTTAAATGATGAATTTATGTATAAATACGATAGCAATGATGATTATAAAAATGATATAAATATTATATATAATTTCAATGATACATATGATAAAGATGACTTATATAAAATACTAAATAAATATATTCCAAATCAAGATACTATTATTCAAAATTATTATTATAAAAACATATTTGATCATATATATAATTATGATGATTTTAGTAAAGTATGCATTCGTTACAATTTAAATATAGATAATATTACACAAGTAAACAAATTATATATAAATACTATATTAGATAAAAATATTATAAAATATTATGAATATTACAATAAAAATTACAAAAATTTAATTTTTAAATCAGAGAATATATCAATAAAGAATATACCACAAATAGTTAAATTATTAAATTTAAGAAATTTTATACATAAACAAACAAATATAGTATATCAAAATTATTTATATAAAAAATATATTAAAAATTTTACAATTTTAGATACGATAAATCATAAATTAGTGAGTAAATATGATAATACACCATTATTATGCGAACATTATTGTTTTCAATGTAAAACTGATGTAGATTCAAATATGTTTGATGTATTAAAGGAAGATTTTGGATATGAAAAAAATGATGGTATATATTGTAAATATTGTCATGAATTTTTGTATCATGTAGAAATGTCAGATTTTCAAGGATTTAATAATAATATTCCTATCATTAATAAAAAAATAGTATCTGAAAGTGTAGAACATATTTATGATGATACAAAATTACATGAATTTATATTATTATTATCTAATAATTTAGGAGTAAAATTACATGATGATGATGCATTTGATATTTATAATAATATACAAAATATAGATGATAATATTTTAGCAGATATTAGATATGATATTGTTTTGACATTTCAAAATCATCCATCTATTAATAATGTCAAAGGTGGTAGCGAAAAAGAATTATTAAAAGTAATAAATACTATTAAAAAATATACAATAAATACTAATATATTATTATTTACATTATGTAATTTATATATCTATATTCAAACTTCTGTTCCAGCATATAAAAATAGTCACAATATAAGTTTACTGATTTTTAAAGATGGAAAATATAGTATTGATAAAAATATGATAAATAAATCATTAGTATTATTAAGAAAATTATACAATAAATATAATGAAAATGTATATTTTAAATATATTGATGATTTTTTAAACGATAGTAATCCAGAAATTGAAACAGCAAGTAAACAAATCGAAAATATATTGACATATATATTATCTTCTCAATTTGGAAATATATTAAACTCAATAAACAATTATATAACTTATGTTGGATTTACAAAAGATGTATATTTAAAACAATATTTTACTACATTTAGACCATTAAATACAAACACAAATATAGAAAAAATAGATAAAATTGTAAATGACAGTATAGAAACTTATAAATCTTATATGATTAAAGATCGTAATAGTAAATATGATTTAGAAAATATATCATTTTTACAAGATATAAAAACATATGAAAATACAAAAATATCAAATATTTTAAAAATAGAAAATTTAGAATTATTAACTAATATGGCATTTTTAACATTATACGAATATATTATAACATGTAGTGGTTATCAAAATGTTACATTAGAAAAAAACAATTATATAAATATATTAATTGAAAAATTTTATAATACTATGGATAGATCAGATGTATTTGATACTATATTTAAACGTAGTGAATGGTTAAAAGATGATAAAATATCATTTGAAAATTTAAGAGTTATACTTGTTGATATATTTAGATATTGTAAAGGTAATGGAGATTGCACAAAAACATTAAAAATTTATAATCATTTAATATTTAATAATAGTAAATTACTATTAACAAATGTATATCCTAAACGTAGTTATGATTATATATTTATAGATTTGATACCAACTTCAGTTCAAGAATATTTAATAACATTACCAATTATTAAAAAATTTTATGATAATTACTGTTATGATATTAATAAAAAAATAATTAAACGTGATAATAGTATATCTAAATACAAATCATTATATATTGATATTGATTTTAAATATGATTCGTGTCATGAAAATTTATCTATTAAAACAAGTTTTAGAGATATTATAAATATAATATACAATCAAAACCGACTAAAATTACCAACATTCAATACTGATTTTACCTATAATATTGAAAATAGATTATTAAAACTTTTAAAAAGTGGTGATTTTATAAAATTACCACAGTTATATGAATTATATCAAATCACAAAAACATATATATCAACTGATATTGATAATGATACTTTTATTAAAATTCAAAAAACATTTGATAAAATATATAATAAAATATATGAAGATACAGAATGTATGATGAATAAAATATTAGAATATTTAAATGATGATAATTTAGATATCTTTAAAAATATTATAAATGATGATAAATTATCCCATAAATTATCCCATATATATTACAAAAATAATATTCAATATATGATATTTATTATATCTAAAATAAAAAATAAAAAAAATAATAATAGTGATAATTTTATGATATCAAATACTTGGAAAATGTCTAAAACTAATAGAGAAACATTTAGTATTTTTATGAAAAAACGTAGATATAGTTTATTAAATGACAAATATTTTGATATTTATAAAACAAAAAAATCTAATAATATTGGTTATTATAAATATTTAAATGATCCACATATGTATGATTTATTTGAAAAATTATATCAAATATACAAAGACTATGACAAATATATATATTTAATAATTGGTAAAAAAAATAATATATTTGATAATGATAGAGCAAAGTATTTATTAAAATATATTTATATGTTAAGTTTTTATAAAATTTATGAATTTATAAATTTAAATGATGCATGTAATATTGAAATGGAAGGAAATGAATTATATAATAATCTAAATGATAATTATGATAATAGTATAGAAAGTGATAATAATATATTAAAAAATTTTTTAAATGATAGTATTTTAGAAAATATACAAATATATAATAATAAAAATTGGATATACAAATTAAATACGGATGAACAATTATTGCAAAGTAAATTATCAGAGCAAAGTGAAAATGAAAAACAAGTATTAGTAAATACATTAACAGATAAAAATAGTCAAGAACGTAATATATATATGAAATTACAAAATATGGGCGACTCAAATTGGTTTAAAAATGCTGAAATTATGAATGATAAAAATGTAAATGATCCATTACGTGAAGAATATTTAAAAGATTTAGAAAATGAACATCCAGACGCAGAATTACATCAAACATCAGACACTATAGAAATTGGTTATTCTGGTATAGATGAAGATTTAGATGAAGATGATCTTGTTTAAAGTAATATTTATTTTAAAATATTTCTATATATTATATGAATATATTACTATTGATTATATCTATTTTTATATTATATAATTTATTCAAAACAGAAAACTTTGAACCATTCATTAATGATATAGATTATGATGATTTTGTTTATATACCAACAACGGATAAAAATAGTAATCGTATGCTTAACAATTATCATGTTAGAGCAATACCTGAACATGAAAAATCTAAAGGATTTTTAAGTGAAATTTATGATTATATGGGTATTGATAGTCATCATTATTTATTTGAAAGTCCACATAAAAATGACACAGATGTACATGGTAAACAGAAAAAACTAGCAAAATACAATAAAAATTATACGTCATATATTGGTGGTATTGATAGTGAACGAAAAGTGACTTATACAGACGAAAATGAAAAAGACGAATTTTTAAAAAATGAAAAACATTTAGATAATATGCTAGTAATTGAACCACATAAATATAGACATCCAGAAAGATTAGGAAATAAAATTGTATATGACTTTAGTAATAGTCAAGATTTTGAACACTTGATGAGAGAAAGAGAATTAAGACTTAGAGGATTTAGACGTAGTAGTTTAACACCAAAAAATGATTATTTTAGTATGACATTTTGTGATGATATAAATGAAATGGGAAAAAATTTTCCATGCCACGAATATGGTAAAAAATTCGATTATGATTTAGAAAATAGATTTAAATTAGCAAAATATATTAGTCCCAAATCTGAAGAATACAAAAAATTAGGAAAAAATAAAAGCGAAAATATAAACAGATACAGCAGTAATATATGTTGTAAAAATCATTATTTATGAATAAATACTATTATTAAGTATAAATACTATTATTAAGTATAAATACTATTATTAAGTATAAATACTATTATTAAGTATAAATACTATTATTAAGTATAAATACTATTACCTGGTATTAACCAGTTT
>Ga0209405_1002899_pt1 | contig 10725 bp, 7 predicted proteins | sample COGITO_mtgs_1105_6_FD_184803 | JGI IMG/M metagenome (GOLD analysis project Ga0209405, IMG submission 184803) | Pelagic marine microbial communities from North Sea - COGITO_mtgs_110516 (SPAdes) (version 2) | ecosystem: Environmental > Aquatic > Marine > Epipelagic ...
TAAGTATGAAGGCGTTGAACTTGAGTTTGTAGGGGCACGTAAAGAATCTTACAACGAAGACAGCAGAAATCCCATTGTGGAAGATGGCACTTTAGAAGAAGATCAAAACAGAAGAGATTTCACCATCAACGCGATGGCGATTAGCTTAAATTCAGCAACCTATGGGGTGCTTTTAGACCCTTTTGATGGACTTAAAGATTTGGCTGACAAATGCATTAAAACTCCTTTAGATCCCGCCATCACTTACAGTGACGATCCTTTACGTATGTTGAGAGCCATTCGGTTTGCAACCCAACTGGGTTTCGAGATTGAAGTTGCTTCGTTTAATGCGATTAAAGAGCAATCCCACCGGATTGAAATCATCACGAAGGAACGAATCAACGTAGAGATTCAAAAAATATTAGAAAGCAAAAAACCCTCTGTTGGGTTTTTATTACTTGAAAAAACAGGCTTACTTGAGCGCATCATCCCTGAGTTAACAGATTTAAAAGGAGTTGACATCGAAGAAGGTCAAAAGCATAAAGATAACTTTTACCATACTTTAGAAGTCGTTGATAATATTTGTAATCATACCGATAATGTATGGCTGCGTTGGGCAGCACTCCTCCACGATATTGGAAAAGCTCCAACAAAACGCTTTAGTAAAAAAGTAGGTTGGACCTTTCATGGGCACGAACTTAAGGGCTCGAAAATGGTGTATCATTTATTCAAACGTTTGAAAATGCCTTTGAATGACAAGATGAAATATGTTCAGAAACTCGTGTTTATGAGTTCGCGACCTATTGTATTGGCACAAGAAAACATCACCGACTCTGCGGTAAGACGCCTTGTTTTTGATGCCGGAGAATTTGTTGAAGATTTGATGACGCTTTGTGAAGCCGATATCACCACCAAAAACCCTTATAAATTCAAAAAATACCACAACAATTTTAAACTTGTTAGGGAGAAGATTGTTGAAGTTGAAGAACGTGACCAAGTACGCGATTTTCAGCCGCCTATTTCTGGAGAAACAATCATGGAGACCTTTGATTTAAAACCTTCCAAAGAAATAGGGATTATTAAAGAATTTATCAAAGAAGCTATTTTAGAAGGGATCATCCCAAATGAACCTCAAAAGGCTTTTGAACTGATGTTAAAAAAAGGAATCGATTTAGGATTAACCCGCGCTGATGAAAAATAAATTTAGAACCGTATCAAAAATTGCTTTAGTACTCATTTATTTAGTCATCGTAGCAGGTGCTGTTGTGCGAATGACAGGTTCCGGAATGGGCTGTCCAGATTGGCCTAAATGTTTCGGATACTTCATCCCTCCTACAGAAAGCGCCAAATTATTATTTGAAACAAATCATACTTACGAAGAAGGCATGATGATTCTTATGGATCAAGAAGCTTTTTTAGTTGCTAAAACAGACTTTGTATCTGGAGAAAAATTTAATGCTTCCGATTGGGAAGTTTACAGCAAGCACGATTATACAACTTACGACCCCGTTCATACATGGGTAGAATACATCAACCGGCTGACCGGAGTTTTATCTGGAATACCTATTTTAATTTTCACGGTTTTAGCGTTTTGGTTTTGGAAAAAAAATAAATGGATTCCAATTATCTCTGTACTCACTTTATTTGGGATGGGCTTTCAGGCATGGCTTGGGAAAACGGTGGTCGACTCGAACCTTTCGCCCTATAAAATCACCATTCACATGGTCATGGCACTACTAATTGTGGCGTTTATTTTATATCTAATTTTTGCCTCAAAAACTACCTATAAACCTCAAAAATATCAAAAGCGATTTTATAATATACTTCTTGTAGCGCTTGTACTTTCGTTGGTGCAAATTATTTTAGGCACACAAGTACGACAATTTGTAGATGAGCAAACGAAGCTTATAGGCTACCAAAAATCGCTTTGGTTGGCTTCACCAGAATTGAACTTTTACATTCACCGCTCTACCTCTATTTTGGTCTTGGCATTGAATGGCTATTTATGGCATCTCAACAGATTAAATTCGCTAGGATTCAATAAAATAAAATTGGTCATATATTGCGTCATTCTGGAAGCGGCGACAGGAATTTTAATGTATTATTTTGACTTTCCATTTCTGAGTCAACCCTTGCATTTAGTCATAGCTTCAATCCTATTTGGAATTCAGTGTTACATACTTCTTGAATGCTTTCATAAAAAAAGACAAAAGCAGCAAGCATAAGAAAAATGCATCTTATATTTGTGTCATATTATTAACCTATGATTTTTAGATTTAGAGTTGTCTTAGACAACGATACCAAAGAAGATATTTTTAGAGATATTGAGATCAGAAAGACCGATACACTCGAGGATTTGCACAACTCCATCACACAATCCTTTGGGTTTGACGGCAGTGAAATGGCTTCCTTTTATTTGAGTGACGAGGAATGGAATCAAGGGGAGGAAATTTCTTTATTTGATGTCAGTGAAGGTGGTAGTGACATTCAGCTCATGAGCCAAACCGTCATTAGTTCAGTTGTATCAGAGGGACGTACAAAATTGATCTACATCTATGATTTTATGAGTATGTGGACTTTTATGGTTGAGTTAGGTGAAATTGTTGAAGAAGCGGATGGTACTGATTATCCTAATTTACTCTTTGTTCATGGTCAGGTTCCAGGTGAAGCACCCGAAAAAGTTTTTGAAGCCGAAAGTGGCGAAGATCATTTTGATGAATTTGATGACGGCTATAGCAGCGATGATTACGAAGAATTGGATTTTGACGAGAACTGGAATTAGAAGAAAATTCCCGTGTTTTCTGTTTGATAATTTCGTTTTACAAAACTCAGTGAATTTCTTAAAATTTCACCCATATTTTTACTATTCTTAAAACGAATATCTCCTGTATATTCAAAGATTTTAGTTTTTAAAAGTGCTTCATGTTCAGGGGTTGAAAGGGTGTCTGAGATCATGCACTGAACCAAACGTTCAACACGGTTTTTGAAACTCAACAAGCGTTTGGCAACAATAGAGCGTTCTTCTAACTTGTACTGATTGATAGATTGTTTTTCAAATTTTTGAGTCACTAAATCTACCATTTTAAAATTCTCTTTAAAAAACTGCGGACGGTACACATTAAATTTACCTTCATAACATTGTTGATCAAAATCAATCGCTCGAATGGTGTAAACCACATGATCAAAATCGTGGGTGGGTACAATCACATAATTATATGAACGCATATCTCCTAACAACCGAATCATACACCGCTCATTAAATTTTACAAATTCCTTTGCAATCTGCGCCTTTTCTGGTTCAGTAAATTTAGGAAGCATTTTTGCTATAAATTCATCGCCTGGAATTCCACTAATATGTTCTTCGATTAAAGTATCTTCATACACCAAGAAATTTAAGTTATGAGGCGACAACATATGCTCTAACTCTAAACCATAAATTCGTGATGCATCGGCTTTTTTCACATAAAAATAAGCGTAATTATCATTGAGAATATTTCTAATTTTAATACGAAATGGCTTGGAATTTCCAAACGTACAATAGTCAATCGCATCGACATTTAGTAAGGGAATGGTGGTTTCATTTCCATCGGAGTGCAGCTTTGTATATATTTTTTTTAAACTTAAATCAATTTCTTGACGGTCAAATTCACTGTAGTACGTTCGCACCCAAAGTGTGTCCTTATCGTTTTTATCAAACACTTCAACCGACCCTTGAAAACGGAGTAAATCGTCATAAAAAATAGGCAATTTAATTGTCCGATTGTATTTATGTAAATAGGCGTTTAAGGCTGTATTTACAGGATAGGATGGTTTTCTAAGTGATATTTTTAAATCGTTTTTCATGTGACAACTTGAATTCCAAATTTAACTTTTATTTTTTTAATTTGTAACAATTGACGGTAAACATCGTCTTATATTTGTTATTCATTTAAAACTTATCTGTGGATTCTATTCTTAAAATTTCAAATCTTACAAAAAAATACGGCTTACTAACTGCGGTTAGTGATCTATCATTTGACATCGAAAAAGGAAGTGTTTACGGGATTTTAGGCCCGAATGGCAGTGGAAAATCTACCACCTTGGGAATTGTTTTGAATGTTGTCAATAAAACTTCTGGAAATTTTTCTTGGTTTGGAGGCGCACTCACAACGCATCAAGCATTAAAAAAAGTAGGTGCTATAATCGAACGCCCAAACTTTTACCCTTATATGACCGCATATCAAAACCTTAAATTGGTTTGTAAGATTAAAGGTATCTCTTACGACTCCATAGAAAGGACTTTAGAAATTGTAGGGCTTGACGATCGAAAACACAGCAAGTTTAGTACCTTTTCTTTGGGTATGAAACAGCGGTTGGCCATTGCGTCGGCACTTTTAAATGAACCTGAAATATTAATTTTAGACGAACCTACGAACGGATTAGACCCGCAAGGGATTCATCAAATTAGAGAAATCATCAAAGATATCGCCCAACAAGGAACGACCATTTTATTGGCTTCTCACCTGTTGGATGAAGTTGAAAAAGTGTGTACTCATGTGGTGGTTCTAAGAAAAGGCGTAAATCTCTTTTCTGGACGCGTTGATGAATTAATTTCAAGTCATGGTTTTTTTGAATTAAAAACACATCAAAAAGACGACTTATTAAAGCTTCTTGAAACGCACCCCAATTTTTCTCATGTAAAAGTTGAAAGTGATTTAATCACTGCATTTCTTGAGACCCCTATGGAAGCAGAAGAATTCAACCGTTTACTGTTTAAAAACGGCATCGTGTTGAGTCATTTAGTCAAACGAAAAGAAAGTCTAGAAGAACAATTTTTACAATTAACTGACAACCAATGAAACGATTATTAGACTTAGAACTTCAAAAATTATTACTCAACAAAACGAGTAAAATATTAATATTTATATCCTTTATTCTGCCGCTTTGCGTGATTCTTTTATCCGCAGTGAAAATTAACTTTTTTGGTTTTTTTACACTGGAACTCGGCGAATTAGGGATTTTTAATTTCCCTATTATATGGCACATCACCACTTTTTTTTCCGCCTTATTTAAATTCTTTTTTGCCATTGTGGTGGTTTCAATGATTGGGAATGAATATAGCAATAAAACACTAAAGCAAAACCTCATCGATGGCCTGAGTAAAAAAGAGTTTATCTTGTCTAAGTTTTATGTCATTATCTTTTTCTCTCTCATCTCAACCGTTATTATTTTCATCATTTCATTAGTCCTTGGGTTGATTTACTCGAGTTACAATGAATTTCATATCATTATCCAAGAAATGGAGTTTTTAGTTGCCTATTTTGTGAAACTTGTAGGGTTCTTCTCTTTCTGTTTATTTTTGGGCGTATTGGCAAAACGGTCGGCATTTGCATTAGCATTTTTGTTTGTCGATTTAATTTTAGAATGGATAATCTTAGGCATATTCACATGGAAAAGTAGTTACGAGACCGCTCAGAAAATACAAGATTTCTTGCCATTAACATCTATGTCGAATCTTATAAAACAACCTTTTCAACGTGTTGCGATGACAAAATTTCCAGCGAACACAGATATAAGTTATGATTATGCAATTCATTTTGACAACATCCTAATTGTTGTTTTCTGGACTTTTATTTTTATCTTTTTATCTTATAAATTATTAAAAAAGAGAGATTTGTAGTATCTTTGAGTGCCCTAATTATGTATTGATTTTTTTGAAACAAATCAAAAAAACTTAAGCTAATTAGATTTGATTAACCACGTTACTATTTTTATTTTTCTACTTTCATCTTCCTCCCTTTTCTCTCAGGGAGAGGCATCCCATTGGTATTTTGGTAATGGAGCAGGCTTAATATTTGACACAAATACGGATACGGTCTCCCCTACCAGTGCAGCTTCCTCTACAATAAACACAAACGAAGGCTGTTCGTCCATTTCTGATTCAAACGGGAATTTATTATTTTATACGGATGGTCGAAATGTATGGGATAAAAACCATCAAATAATGCCAAATGCGGATTATAACAATGGGAGTGGATTGCTTGGAGACCCCTCAAGCACCTCCTCTGGCTTGATCATTCCGCGTCCAGGGAATCCTGGCAATTATTACATATTTACGGTCGATGAACCCCATCACAACAATGCCTGGGCCTATCCAAATCAAGGGCCATCAGATGTCAATGGAAATGCAATTTCTCAATATGATGACAATGGAGGGAATGGAGGGAATGTCCCAAACGGTGATGATGGTTTTAATAACGGGCTTAACTATTCTTTGGTAGACTTGACACTAAATGGTGGCAACGGAGATGTTGTAAGTACCGAAAAAAACAGACCTCTTTTAACCTACGACCCTTTAGATCAAGAGCAAGCGAGTTTTAAATGTTCTGAAAAAATCACAGCCGTGGAGCATGACGATCGGCAATCCTATTGGGTAATAAGTCATTTTTTAGACGTCTTTTATTCCTTTCGTGTGGATGCAAGTGGCGTGAACGCAACTCCCATAACTACTCAAATAAACCCTCTTATTACACTTAATGGATACCGTCGGAATTCGATTGGCTATTTAAAATCCTCCCCCGATGGTACTAAATTGGCGATCTGTCATAACGAAGAAGGAACGACTCAGGGGCAAGGCTCTAACAGTACTACGGGAAGTTTTTGGCTTTACGACTTTGATGACGCCACTGGAATTGTCAGTAACCCGATGAATCTCGGAAGTAATTCTGGCTTTTATGGAACCGCTTTTTCAACGGATTCTAGTAAACTATATGCGAGTGCTGGGAGTTTTGTCTATCAATTTGATTTAGATGCAACGGATATTACAGGGTCTCAACAAACCGTTCGGCAGGGCGGTAATTCTATTTTTGCGCTTCAACTTGCGCCTAATGGAAAGATATACGGAGCTAGTTTAGCGTCAAACGGCACCTCTCTAGACGTTATTAATAATCCCGATGAGTTGGGTACATTGTGTAATTACGTAGAAGGAGGGCAAGCCTTGGCTCCAGGTACAGATGCTAATTTAGGATTGCCCCCCTTTATACAATCTTTTTTCTTAGCTAAAATTGAAGTCGATAATTTATGTTTGGGCAGTGCCACTCAGTTTTCTATTGATAGCAATGAAAATTTTGATAGTATTCAATGGGACTTTGGAGATTCTAGTGCAATGAACACTATCGATTCTCCGACGCATGTTTACCCAAATACAGGAAGTTTCACAGTCACAGCGACGCTCACTTTAGGTGCTGAAGTGAATACTTTTTCAGAAACTATAGAAATATACGAAGTTCCAACGGCATTTAGTCCAAATGATATTTTAGAATGTGATGACAATAATGATGGTGTAATCGCTGTAAACCTCAACCAAACTGTGGATACCGAAATATTCAATGGACAATCCCCTCTTGATTATACTATTAAATATTATGAGTCGCAAGTAAATGCGGACACTGATATGGGTGCACTGGCAATGCCTTATCAAAACATCAGTAATCCACAGACTCTTTTTGCTCGAATAGAAAACAATTCCAATCAAGCGTGTTTTGATACAACATCATTTTTATTGACAGTATTTGAACTTCCTCAAATCGTTGTTGAGGAAGAACTCATTTATTGCTTAAATACATTCCCTAGTGTAATTACGTTGGATGGTGGCATCCTCAATGGATTTCCTAGTGATTTTTTTTACAATTGGTCTACAGGTGCTGCTACGCCTCAAATTCAAGTGAATACTGTTGGCACCTACACGGTGACGGTAAGTGACACCAATGGCTGCTTTAAGTTAAGAACTATAACGGTGCTGCCTTCTAATACAGCCACTTTTGAGTCTATAGAAATTGTGGATGGTATTGAAAATAATACCGTCACTATTTTTGTTTCTGGTGAAGGCGATTACGAATATGCTTTGGATAGTGAATTTACAGACTTTAAAGATTCGAATGTATTCTCTGGAGTTAAACCTGGTTTTCATACGGTATATGTAAGAGACAAAAACGACTGTGGTACGGTCAAGAAAAATATATCTGTGATTGGATTTCCTAAATTTTTCACCCCCAATGGAGATGGGTATAATGACAGCTGGCATGTTTATGGAATCAATACACCCAACCAAGCAAACAGCGAGGTGTATATTTTTGATCGATTTGGGAAACTGCTCATTCAATTAAATCCTTTAGGGACTGGATGGGATGGTACTTATAATGGTGCTATTATGCCAACTTCAGACTATTGGTTTTATGTCAAACTAGAAGATGGGCGGCTGTTTAAAGGGCATTTTACTCTAAAAACATAAATTGTGGACGGGTTTGAAAATAATACCGTCACTATTTTTGTTTCTGGTGAAGGGGATTACGAATATGCTTTGGATACTGAATTTTCAGGTTTTCAAGATTCAAATATGTTTTCAGGGATTGAACCCGGATTTCACACGGTATATGTGAGAGACAAAAACGACTGTGGGACGGTCAAAAAAAATATATCTGTGATTGGATTTCCTAAATTTTTCACTCCTAATGGAGATGGATATAATGACACATGGCATGTGTCTGGAATCAATCCCCCGAATCAAATAAACAGCGAGGTGTCAATTTTTGACTGATATGGAAAATTACTTATCAAATTAAACCCTTTGGGTACTGGTTGGGATGGTACTTACAATGGGGCTAGTATGCCAACTTCGGACTATTGGTTTTATCTCAAACTTCAAGACAATAAAATATTTCGAGGGCATTTCTCATTAAAACAGTAATAATTTTGTTTTTCAAATTATTTTGTGTATTTTAAGTTAAGTTAGAGTCAACAAACTAATAACTATCAATATGCCCCGAATAGTTGCAATAGTCTTATTTTTCTCATACACTATCGTTTATTCCCAAACTGTAGCGATTGACACCAACCTATCGGTTGCTGAACTTATAGAATCACACCTTTTTGATGGCTGTATTGAAGTTTCAAATATCAGCAGCGCTGTCAATGGGAGTGTCAATAGCCTTTCAAGCTTTGGTGCCTTTTCAAAATCAACTTCAAATTTTCCTTTTGATAATGGAATCATTTTATCCACTGGAGATGCTAACTCTGCAGGTAATACTGTTAATACAGCAGACTTAAATGAGGGCGATGCGAATTGGGGTACGGATTCTGATTTACTAGATGAACTCGGCATCACCAATACAATTAATGCGACTTCCATTGAATTTGATTTTATTTCAGCTCTTGACAAAGTACGTTTTGAGTATATTTTAGCTTCCGAAGAATATCTGCAATCAGCGTATATCTGTAACAATCAAGATGTTTTTGCGCTCCTTATAAGAGAAGCGAGCATTACAGGGCCTTATACAAATATTGCCAGAGTGGGGTCTCAAAATGACCTTATTGGTCCGGGTACTATACACCCCGATATATTTGGGTTTTGTACCCAAGAGAACGAACCCTTTTTTGACAACTACTCAATTGGAGACACTAATTTTGATGGGCGAACAACTCCCATTACTTCAGTCGCTAACGTCATTCCAAACACCCTTTACCATGCAAAATTAATTATCGCAGATGGCAGTGATCAAAACTTTGACTCGGCTGTATTTATAAAAACAACAGTGATGTTGCCCGAATTAAAATTAGGAAAAGATGTAAGTACCTGTGGAAGTTCAGTAAATTTGAATGCAGATATTGGAATTATTCCCGCTACCTATGACTGGTATTTTAATAATGTATTGATTTCACCAAATGGTGGCCCAACCTTCATAGCGACACAAACAGGGAGTTATAAGGTGAAAGTTACAATCCCCTTAAATCTAACGGACTGTGTTAATGAAGACACCATTAATGTGACATTAAGTTCCGTACAAACTATAAACCCTGTCTCTGATTATGCGCTTTGTGACCCCAATGGTGATGGGCTAGAGTTTTTTGATCTATCTACAAAAAATTCAGATGTTTTAGCGGCAGCACCCCCAGGAACTTATGATGATATTACATACCATTCAACGCTTGCACTTGCAGAAGCAAACATAAGTCCAATTACAACAAGTATCCAAAACACTAGTAATCCACAAGTTGTTTATGTACGACTGGAAAATACTACGGGATGCTTGGCCTATGCCCCTATAAATTTAGTTGTGAACCCCATTCCACCTATCCCAAATTTAAATCCATTTATCGTCTGTGACGATGACGCCATAAGAGATCAAACCACCGCTTTAAATCTAACGTCCTTTAGTAGCAGCATTACCGATGGAGATCCCAATCTTGACGTAAGCTACCATGCCACGATGGCAAAAGCGACATCGGGAGAGAATCCACTCCCTTCCAAATTCAGTTCTTCCTCAGTACAATTATTTGTAAGAATTTTTAACATCAATACAAACTGTTTTAATGTGTTACCCATTGATATTGAAGTTTACAATACTCCCGAACTCACTACCGAACCCCTGTTTTTAGATGCCTGTGACCCCGATCATGATGGGTTTGCTAGCTTTAATTTGGAAACTGCTTTACCTGATATAATAGCGGATTTAACAGGCTTAACTCCAAGTTTCTATACGTCATTGACAACTGCACAAAGCGGAATGGATCCAATACCTGTTCCAACGGACTATACGAATATCACTATTAGAGAACAAGTCATATATGTACGCATCGAAGACGATAATTCGGGCTGTTTTAGTGTGCGATCCTTTGAAATTCATGCCAATCTATTATTATCACAAACGGATTTAATAGATATCCCGTTTTGTGATGAAGATGGCGATGGCATGCATACGTTTGATTTAG
>Ga0209405_1002915_pt1 | contig 10681 bp, 9 predicted proteins | sample COGITO_mtgs_1105_6_FD_184803 | JGI IMG/M metagenome (GOLD analysis project Ga0209405, IMG submission 184803) | Pelagic marine microbial communities from North Sea - COGITO_mtgs_110516 (SPAdes) (version 2) | ecosystem: Environmental > Aquatic > Marine > Epipelagic ...
GAAGCACGAAATAGTACGTTTTTGAACACTTGGAGTTATTCTTCCCGAGGCGGCACGGCCGTGGGCTTAAGTAACTTTTTCGAAGACGGAAGTGGCACGCGCTATACACGTCCAATCAGCGCTTCATTTTATGAGTGTATTGTCGACGGTTCACTAGATAATGAGGTGAGTCTTGCCATCGACAATGGGGAAGATTTTGATGTTACGTTTGAAAAATCGGCACTGACCATCGATCCCAATCCGGAAGGGGGACATTATGCCTTGACAGACGTCGACATGTTTGTGGGGAGCGATTTATTCTACAATCAAAACTGGGGCTACGAACCTGGACCTCTTCTGCCCAATTCTGGATTTTCTTACCTGCCCGACAGTGTAAATGCGTTGATTAATGCCGTATTACGTGATCCCGCCGGTCCGCAATACGATATACACGGCACTTTCCGAAACAACTACATAACCTTAGGCGCTACGGAGCCTTTATAGCTTTAGAGACTGGCAAGGAATGCCATAGTGTTCACGCCGTCGGCGTACTCCCAAAGCGCGGGTTTCTGTGCTTTCCCAAATGGAATATGGCCGTGGCCAACCACGCACTGGATTTTCTCACCCCAACCGGCAATCTTATCTGCGGCGCCGGCTTCATCTTCGTAACGACTGATGTGAAGAATACCTACGGGAGTATGCAATTCCTCGTTCTCACGAACGATCACAAAGCCATTTTCCAAGAAATCGTCTTGATTCAGTAAGAAAAGGGCACGATAGTATTCGTAGTTATTCCCGTATTTGTTGTTGTTGACAATGCCGTTCCAGTCAACGATGTTTGCAAAGATGCGTTGTACATCGAATGCTTCCGGGACCATGATGTGGCCTACATTCCTGCACCCCATTCCAAAGTATCGGAAGATATCTTCTCCTAGCGCGACCAATTCTTCATCGGATTCGCTCCCATCGAGCAATGCGATAGAGGTTCTGTTTTTACGAATGATATTAGGGTACTTCCCAAAGTAATATTCAAAGTACCGCGCGGTATTGTCACTGCCTGTGGCGATGACAGCCTCCATATCGTTTAATCGGTCAACAAATACCCAGTCGCCTTCAAACAGCGGGTCGTGACGCAGTAAAACCTTTACCAAAACAGGAATCAGGTAATCGTCGTCGCTGCTGCGTTTAACCAGCGCATAGTGACCGGATAAAAACACGGCCAAAAAATCATGCAATCCAACCAACGGAATATTACCCGCCATCACGATACCTACGCGCGTTCTATTGACCTCACGTGAACCACCTTCACGCTCACGCCAATCCTGCAAGGCATCGCGGGACAATGCTTGCCCCCATGCTGCAAGCGCATGACGCTGATTTTCTTCAATAAACCAGCCGTTGCTTCGGTGCGACTGAACAATGGCGGCTTCGAGCTCCTCAGCGATATCCGCATGTCCACCGGATATGGGCGTACCCTCGGAAAATTCCCTTAAGAATTGGCCCAAGTTCGAAACTGCTTGAATCCTATGGTCTGAGAAAAACATTGGCGCTACCTTTGTGTTAGATTTGCAAAGCTAAAACACTACGCGTAGAAATGGCCATTAAAATCACAGACGAATGTATCAACTGCGGCGCATGCGAGCCGGAGTGCCCAAATAATGCTATTTATGAAGGTGCCATGGAGTGGCGATTCAACGAGGGGACTGACCTGAGCGGAAAAATTGTTACGCCAAACGGCAACGAATACGATGCAGACGAAGCACAAGAACCGGTTGATTACGACGTTTATTACATTGTAACGGACAAATGCACGGAATGTATCGGCTTCCATGAAGAGCCACAATGTGCCGAAGTTTGTCCCGTAGACTGCTGTGTACCGGATGAAGACCATGAAGAAACCGACGACCAACTTATGGCAAAGAAAACCTTCATGCACTTGGATGAGTAATCCCATGCGCTATTGGTTGTCCATTTTCTTATTGAGCAGCATTATGGGAGGCGCTCAAGTCACAGAAGCCCGTCTGGCTGCGCTTGGTCAATCCTATTTACTTCCTGAAAATGAACCCTTCCGCGATTCGCTTGCGGAAATCTTCGCCGACAGCCTTTGGGATTTTATAAGTGTTTCTCAGAATTACGGTGCAACCCTGAAAAGCGTTCGCAATCTAAGTGTTCAACTTCCTGAAGATCAAAAATTTGCACTTTATACTTGGGCCGTGCCAAAAGCGAGCGGCGAATTTTCCTTTCACGGCTTCCTTTGGAGCCCCGATTGGAAGGACAACCCTAGGCTCGTATTGAAAGACGTCGGAACAGCAGATGCACCATACCGATGGCTCAAGGGCGGCGAATTCGTAGGAGGTATTTGTTACGATATTCGAACCACACGCTACCGCGGCGAAAAACATTATACCCTGCTTACCTTTCGACCGGGCCGCACGGTAAACACAAAATTTATTGATGCGATTGAATTGGGCAGTAAGAGCGCTAAGGTGCACTTTGGCTCGCGAATTTTCAACATACGCTACAACGGCGATGAGCGCTACCAGCGCAGGCCCTACCGTATTCAATTCCGTTACAACAGCTCGCTGACCGCGGCCGTGCGTTGGGATAAAAAGCACCGTGGTTTCATCTGCGATCACCTCGCGCCTTCGCAAGAAGGTTTAGAAGAACGCTGGTTTGCCTACGGCCCTGACTTTTCGTACGATCGCATCTACTGGTCTAATGGCAAGTGGCAATTGGACGAAGCCTATCCACTGGTCCAAAACTTAGAGGTGGCACCTACCAATAACAATGTGCCTACCACACTGGACCCCCGAAAATAAAGCATACAAAAAAGCCCCGCGTTGCGGGGCTTTTTTGTATCTAGTCTACACCGCGCGCTGCGCGGCCGAGTGTGTACGTTTAATGATTTAACATCACAGGCATAACGAGCATGAGTAAGTCTTCACCATCGTCCATGCCGTCTGCCGGTATTAAAAGGCCCGCACGGTTTGGCGCACTCATTTCCATGCGTACGTTATCACTACCAAGATTGCTTAACATTTCAAGCAAAAAGCGCGAATTAAAACCAATCTCCATATCATCGCCTTGGTAGTCGCAAGAAATACGTTCGTGTGCTTTATTGCTAAAATCTGGATCTTCAGCACTTACTGAAATCTCTGCACCGGCCAGTTTCAGACGAATCTGATGCGTCGTTTTATTGGAGAAAATAGCGACACGTTTCACTGAAGAGGAGAATGCGCTGCGATCAATAAGCATCACATTTGGGTTCGACTGTGGAATAACTGCCTCATAGTTCGGGTATTTTCCATCGATCAAACGACAAACCAAAACAACATTATCAAATGTAAAATGGGCGTTGGTATTGTTGTACACTACCTCTACTTCTGAACTGTCATAGCTTAAGGAACCGCGAAGCATGTTCAACGGCTTTTTAGGCATAATGAATTCAGCAGTATCCGCAGCGCCTAAATCCGTCCTGCGGTAACGCACCAACTTATGTGCATCCGTAGCGACGAAAGTCAGCGAATTAGATTCAAATTGGAAAAACACCCCGCTCATAACTGGACGAAGCTCATCGTTACCGGTAGCGAATAATGTTTTTGTAATTCCCGTCACTAATGCTTCTGCAGGCAAGGTCGCCTTTGAAGAATCTTCTAACTCTGGGAACTTAGGAAACTCTTCGCCGTCAATGTAAGCCAACGAATACTTCCCGTAATCTGAAGCGAGTTCAATGGAGTGCGCGCCTTCATCGAAAGTAAAGGTCAACGGCTGCTCTGGAAAGGTCTTTAAGGTATCTAAAAGCGTCTTGGCCGGAACGGCAGCAGTACCGTGGTCTTGGCTTTCTACTTCTAAATTAACGCTCATCATAGTCTCCAAATCTGAAGCGCTGACCGTCAACTCACCTTGCTTTAATTCAAACAAGAAATTGTCCAATATGGGTAAGGTATTGTTGCTCTGAATAATGCCTCCAATCAATTGGAGTTGCTTCAAGAGTTTCGAACTAGATACTATAAACTTCATACGCGTTGAATTTAATGCTCGTAAGACAAATATAATCGGGCAGGCGCCTTTGTAACGGCACGCGGCCCAATTTTCTTATACACAATTGTTAATAATCAAATGCGCTGTAGATCACTGTGCTTCAGTGAAATCCCAGCGTAATTTCAATAAGTTTCTCCAGCCATAGCGTTGTATTAATGCCATTCGTCCGTCCGGCAATTCAGCATAGAATCGATCCGGATCCCAAACGTGCACTGTACCGTCGGCCGACTGCTGTTGACCTTCTGGCTTTTTATAAAACGCGCGGGTGCGCAAGTGGTCTCCGTTGGTCGTAGTAACGAGGAGCTCGAACGCGGGTGTGGAGGCAAAGATACTGTCCTTCTTTTCCCATATGTTGTCAGACGCAATAATGGCGCCCTCGTACTTCAAGGTCTCAATGCTTTTGACCACCGTGAACAGTGCCAATGGATCGCTGACCGCTATAGGCTCGTACGCTGCTCCCACCATGGACCAATGCTCTGGTGCGGTTGCCGGCTCAAGTAACGGGCCGGTTAAATCTGCTGGATTTTGACGCGTGATCATCCAACCACCGTTGGGGTCTTGGGGCAAGACCATTTCTACATTTTTAATGGCTTGGGGTGCCAATCCAAAAATAGTTCGATCGCGCCACATAGTAGACTCCGTAAAGAATCGGGTACTTAAATACCCGTTGAATCCTTGAATGTATACAGAGAAAGGAAGCTCTGCCCCTACCATTTTATAATAGGTGCCCAGCATGTCCGGCGTTTCCGTCCCAACGATGTAGCTCTTCACGCGTTGCTCACCGACAAACACCTCAATCCACTTTCCGTAGACCTCCATACGCTGTTCAATCTCAGGTACTGCACTTTCGGTAACAAAGTTTTTTAATCGGACCTCGCCAACTGTCTTTAGTAAGACCTCGATGGCGTCTTTTCTAACAGGATGTATGCCATCTACTACCCACCCGTTCGCTGTGCGTTCTAAAACTACTGAAGACGGCTTCTTATCGCGGATAATCACCTTGGTGATGCTCGCCGTATCCGGCACGGCAAAGTCGTACTGTGCCTTTAATGCCTCCAGGCCATTACTCTGATCCCCACCAGTGCAAGCGGTTACAATAACAGCAGTTAAAAACGAAAGACTAATCAGGTTATGAATGCGCATATTTTCTTCTGCGTAATAGGTTAAACAGCAATGCCGCGAGGAGTAAAAGCACCTCAGGTACTGCCACATTTAGTAGTTTCCATTTACCCGCTTCAGCAACGAGTTTTTCGCCATCGAGTAGACGCAACTTGAAATCACGGGTACGGGTTTGCATCAAACCCTTATCGTCAAGCATGTAATCAACGAGATTCAATACTAAATCATCATTGCCGTATTGTATGCCTGTGTATTGATCGTAACCCAATGGCAATGGTTGACCGCGCGGCAATTCAGGGTTGATTAAATTCACTTGATTGCGAATGAAATCACCGTCGCTGAATACAGCCATGGCGCTCGTGGGGCTTTCCTTTAATTGCGGTAAACCTTTGCCTGCAGCTTTCGGTGCAATGCGCTGGGCATAGGCACTGGTAAATTTTCCTTCCAGCAGCACGCCCGTCACTAAATCGCGTTGCGTAAAGGCACGAGGATCGGGACGATTATACAATGCCTCTAAGCTTACCGTATGCGGCGCAGCAACCGATTTGGAATTTACTGATGTACGAAGCAAAATAGACGAACGAATGCCTGGATTTTCGAGGGTATCTAAGGTCGAAGCAAATTCACCTTTGACCGCATTCAAATTCTGAACGGAGGGATGATTTTGAGCCGCCAAAAGCGGGAAATATACCCAAGGCTGTATGCTCCTGCGATCGTTTACACCGCCGCAACGTACGTCTTGTATGACGTCGGCATTAATCCGAACACCGTATTTAAAAAGTAAGTCTACTATATTAAGATCATAGATAGCCGGGTAGGCCAAGAATTCGGGACCAAAACTTAAGCTGTCCATTTCGGCATGTACCCCATCAATAAACCACATGAGCTTTCCTCCGCCCATTACGTACTGATCCAGTAGGTATTTATCCAATTCCGAAAAAGCTTCCGTCGGCTTCGCCACAATAGCACATTTATACGTATTCAAGCGGCGAACCATATCCTGCAAGTCAGGGTCACCGTTCGGTAAAGCCTTGTAGGCTGCCATAGAAAACCGGTCTACCGTATAGTTTTCGCTCAACGCCAATCCAATGCCAGCCGTTTCAACAGCACTCAACTCACCGTGTCCTGTGATCATCGCGACCTTTGGCTTGTCGGTAGTTAGAAGCGTATTTAACGCTTTCGCAAGATTAAATTCCAATTGCTGAATACTAATATTGACCTGTTCCGCCGGTTCATAGACCATTACATCTTCTAGAAGTACAGCCGTTGCTTCGCGTTCTTGGTAGCTAAGTATGGCACCTGGAAAAACGTTGAGTACACTCTGTCCGTCCTTATTTTGAACTTGTAACTGAACCGCATTGATGCCTTTGGTGCCCAATTGATTTTTGAATTCGTTCGCGTTATCTACCGTGTTTGGATTGATAAACTCGAAAAACACATTTCCGTTTCGCGCACTCCACTCCTCCAATTGGTGCTGTGTCTCGCGCTGTAACCGCTCAAATCCAGCAGGAAACTCTCCGGACAAAAAGACCTTCACAAGTAACGGTTCTTCCACTTGTTCGAGCAACGAAGCAGTTCCTTCACTCAAAGAAAAACGCTGCTCCTCGGTAAGGTCAAATCGGAATCGGACAGTAAACGTAAGCACAAGTAGGGCAACGGCCCCGACCATATATACAAATGCCTTACGCCACGGTGCCTTCAAATGCGGACGGCCTATGACGGCTACTGTAGCACCTATAAAGAGGAGTACCAAACTTATAAAATAGCCCAAATCTCTGGCATCAATAACCCCACGTGACATGGAACGGTAATGCTCGTTGATTCCAAAGTTCCGAACAGTCAGCTCCCAACCGGAAAATTTATACAGATCGGCCAAGGCTTCGAATCCAAGGTAAAGCCCCATGTTAAACGCTACACCCAGCACGAAAGCCACCACATTATTTGTGGTAAGTGAACTGGCAAAAACGGCTACGGCTGTATACGCTGCGCCCAAGGCGATTAAACCTATGAAAGAGCCTATCGCGGCTCCCCAATCTAGATTCCCAACAGGAGAGCCTAAAACATGTACGCTCCATAGATAAACAAGCGTGGGTAAAACTGCTAAAAGCACGACCACTAAGGCTCCTAAAAATTTTGCCCAGACGAGCTGTACAATGGATATAGGTCGAACCACTAGCAGCTCCATCATCCCCGATTTAAGTTCATCGCTGAATATCCGCATGCCAATGGCTGGAATGAGAAAAAGGAATACCCAAGGCGCTAGGCCAAAGTAATTTTCTAAAGATGCATAGCCCCCATCCAGCACATTGAAAGGGCCATTAAACACCCACAGCATCAAACCGTTGATTAGCAAGTAGATGCCTATGATTAAGTACCCTAAGATGCCTGAGAAATAGACTTTGAGTTCTTTACGAAGTTGTGCAATCATTTGGTCATATCCTCTAGTGAGTTACAGGTCCAAGCCTGAGGCTTTCCTGAAAATAATGCTTTTGTCTTTGGCCATAAAACGCCGAAGGTAAGGCTCTTTCGGTAGGCATTTAAGTCGCTCTCACTGCCCCACCAACTGTACGTGAAGTAATGCTCCTGCGCAGCTAATAATTGGACGCGTTGGCAACCAGCAGACCCTAAGATTGCCGCTTTGTAGTCCTCAAAGAGTGCTTCAAACTTTTCGCCATCCTCTGAACCAGGCGTTATGGGCAATTGAACGATTCTAACGATCATATAAAGTCCATTCTCACCCAATCGTGCACTTTCATGCCCAAGAGTTCATTCGATCCTTTTACATGCTCGCCACCACTCTTGCCTACAACGATGCATAAATGCTGGTGTTCATCCCAAACTGCGGCTAATTTTCCCGGGGGTACATCTCCTATTCGATCGTAAAATCGACCGATACTTCTATTTCGAGGGGTCTCAACGGACGGTTTTCTCCCCTTTAATTGCGAGTCGAACATGGACTTCGTGATGTTCGTTATGCATGTTCCATAATGATCTACATACACTACGGACCCACGGATCGTTTGCTCTTCCACCATAGGCTCGTGCTCTTTAATGCGCTTAACACGCTGAACAACAGGACCAAGCAATTCTAATTTGCCCCCTTCCGCCAAATGGGCGGCCGCAGTGCTAAATAAGGCGAAAACATCATTCGGGTCGACGCCACGAATGTCCAATTGCCGGGCATCAGTAATCTTTGCATCCACCAACAAGCTGGGTAAGGTGCCATTATTTGCAGCGATAAAATATTGGCCGTTAGCTTTTATGCAAACGTAGCTCAAACCCTTTTGAGGACTGCTTCCAACGAAGACCACATGAATGGTGCCTGTAGGGTACGCTGTGAATGCGCGCTTTAAAAGGAACGAAGCCTGCTGAATATTATGGGGTTCAACACCATGACTTATATCTACCCATTGCAACTCTTTGACACGACGAATAAAGTGCGCTTTTGCCTTGGCAAGCGTCGCGTCTTTATGTCCAAAATCTGAAGTTGCTGTAATGACCGCCATAGAAGGGCTAATGCCGCGTTGAGTATTGGTAAAAATGTAGTTACTTTGTCAAAAGTAAGGCAATTCCGCCTTCATTTACACCATACAAGGTAGCAGTAATTGACAGAACGCATATTTGAACTCACAGCGGCCGATCCAGCGCAACTTTATGGCCCCAGTAATACGTTCCTAAAACAGATTGGAACGCATTTTCCTCAGCTGAAAATTGTTGCCCGCGGTCACAAAATAAAAGTCAGTGGCCCGGAAGAAATCGTCATAGAATTTGAAAATAAACTTGACGGTATCCTCGCCTATGTTGAAAAGCATAAAACACTGGACCAAAGGGCCTTCGACAACCTAGTTCAAGCAGACGACACGGGAAAAGAGAATTATACTTTACTCAAAGACGAAGCCATACTGCACGGGCCGTCAGGACGGATTATCAAAGCCAAGACACCGAACCAGTATAAACTCATCGAAGCCAGTGTAGACAATGATCTTGTTTTCGCTATTGGACCAGCAGGAACGGGCAAAACCTACACAGCGGTGGCTTTAGCTGTTCGCGCTTTGAAAAACCGTGAAGTGCGGCGCATCATTCTAACACGACCTGCCGTTGAGGCCGGTGAGAATCTCGGGTTCCTTCCTGGAGATTTAAAGGAAAAATTGGACCCTTACATGGCGCCATTGTACGATGCGCTGCGCGATATGATTCCAAAAGAAAAATTGGAATTTTATCTTGAAAACAGGACTATCGAAATTGCGCCCTTAGCCTTCATGCGAGGACGGACGCTTGACGACGCTTTTGTCATCCTAGATGAGAGTCAGAACACCACCACCTCACAAATGAAAATGTTCTTGACGCGAATGGGAGAAAACGCTCGGTTCATCATCACTGGAGATACATCACAAATTGATCTTCCTAAGCACCAGAAATCAGGCTTAAAGGAAGCCATTAGCTACCTAAGAGAGGTAAAAGGAATTGGCTTTGTATACCTGGACGGTAGAGATGTTATTCGTCACCCCCTAGTAAAACAAATTATTAAAGCATACGAACAAAAAGATTGATCATGAATCAAGAGCCCACCTACCAATTTTCTGGTTTAACGCATTTTTACCGCGGAAAAGTGCGCGACGTTTACACCATTGGTCGTGATGTTCTCGTTATGGTTGCTTCAAATCGAATTTCTGCTTTTGACGTGGTACTGCCCCGTCCTATTCCCGGTAAAGGACAGGTATTGAATCAAATCGCAGAACACTTCCTTGAAGCGACAAAGGACATTGTTCCGAATTGGCGTTTGGCGACTCCAGATGCGCAAGTCACTGTTGGCCACCGTGCAGAACCGTTCAAAGTTGAGATGGTTATCCGTGGCTACCTCGCAGGTCATGCGGCGCGGACCTACAAAAGCGGCTTACGCACCTTATGTGGCGTTGCACTTCCAGAAGGAATGAAAGAAAATGATGCGTTCCCTGAACCCATCATCACACCTGCAACCAAGGCTGAGCATGGCGCACACGACGAGGATATTGCCCGTGAGGACATCATTACTAAAGGAATTGTTAGTGAAGCAGATTATGTGCAGCTCGAAGCCTACACACGTGCATTGTTCCAACGCGGTCAAGAAATGGCAGCGTCACAAGGGCTCATTTTGGTCGATACGAAATATGAATTTGGTAAACTTGCGGACGGCACCATCGTTTTGATCGATGAAATCCATACGCCTGACAGCTCCCGTTATTTCTATGCATCGGGCTATGAAGAGCGCCAAGCTGCGGGTGAGGCACAACGGCAATTAAGCAAGGAATTCGTCCGCGAATGGCTCATGGAAAATGGCTTCCAGGGAAAAGAAGGACAACACGTTCCTGAAATGACCGATGATTTTGTTGCGCTTGTGAGCAACCGCTACCAAGAACTCTATGAAAAAATAACGGGTAAAAGCTTTAATAAAGTCAATGATGAGGGTGCAGAGGAGCGCATTTATGCGAATGTAGAACAGTACCTCGCCAAGCTTTCTGAATAAATCGGCGTGATTTGGAACTGTTTTTGATTACGCCTAATA
>Ga0209405_1002944_pt1 | contig 10634 bp, 9 predicted proteins | sample COGITO_mtgs_1105_6_FD_184803 | JGI IMG/M metagenome (GOLD analysis project Ga0209405, IMG submission 184803) | Pelagic marine microbial communities from North Sea - COGITO_mtgs_110516 (SPAdes) (version 2) | ecosystem: Environmental > Aquatic > Marine > Epipelagic ...
GCGATAACTACGGTGATAAACGTACCTTAGAGCGTCGTGCTCAGAAGATGGAAGAGTGGTTAGCGAATCCAAGTTTATTACAAGCCGATGCTGATGCTGAGTATGCAGAAGTTGTTGAGATCAACATGGATGAGATTATTGAGCCGATTATTTGTGCGCCTAATGATCCAGATGATGCGCGTACTTTATCGGATGTTGCTGGTGACAGTGTTGATGAAGTGTTTATTGGTTCATGTATGACAAACATTGGTCACTTTAGAGCGGCGGGCGAAATGCTTAAGCAGTTTGAGGGTAATCTTTCTACGCGTATGTGGGTTGTACCACCCACGCGCATGGATGAGACGCAGCTGATTGAAGAAGGCTATTACAGCATCTTTGGCAAAGTCGGTGCACGTACTGAGATTCCAGGTTGTTCATTGTGTATGGGTAACCAGGCGCGTGTTGAAGACGGCGCTACGGTATTGTCTACGTCTACACGTAACTTCCCTAACCGTTTAGGTAATGGCGCGAATGTTTATTTAACGTCGGCAGAGCTCGCTTCGGTGGGTGCTATTTTAGGTAAGTTGCCAACGCGTGAGGAGTATATGGCTTACGCTGAAAAAATTGATTCGATGTCCGATGAGATTTTCCGTTATTTAAGCTTTGACCAAATGAAGCGCTTTCAAGATGGCGCAGAAGAGGGTAAGCGTATTGCGGCTATTGAAATTAAGGAAGTTGGATCGCTTTAAGTTAGGCCTTGTCGTTAAGTTATAGCTAGCTCGAAATGAGTAAGTTTAAAAAGGACCGCATTTGCGGTCCTTTTTTTTGATCAGTATTAATATTAGTGTTTTGAGTCTGTCAGCTATAAATATCTAGCCAGCATCTTTGCACCGAAGTGGTCGGGTTGTTTTTTGTACAGGCTTTATCAGGTTAACCGAAAGTTCGAAGCGTATATCATCCAATCATCAATCGAAAGCGCGCCACCCATTCCTCGTAAAGCTGATCAGCACAGTGCGCTATAAAAAACTTGGCGCACTTAATGCATTGATCAATAAGAGAAGTTCTTAGCCGTCGATAAAGTCAATTTGTCGGCGAGTCAGTGTGTGTTTATTCGCCATTCACTGCGAATGTTTTTACTAGGACGACAAATAATTGACAGCGCCTAATGGTTTTGGAGTGTGAGATGACAAATCGAGTAGATATGGGTCGGCCAGATATTAGCCAAGTGCTCAATGAAATGCGGGCCTTAAAAAGCCGTGCTCAAGGGTTTGAACCTGCCACTGCCGCCGGTGATGTGACGCAAGCAGCAGGTACTCGCGGTGTTGAATTTCAACAGCTGTTAAGCAATGCGGTTAATCAAGTGAACTCGGTGCAAAAAGAATCAAGCCAATTGGCTGAGTCGTTTCAGTTGGGTGATCCTAACGTGACCTTATCGCAAGTGGTTGTAGCTTCAGAAAAAGCTGGCATTGCCTTTGAAGCCATGACAGAAGTGCGTAATAAATTAGTGAATGCTTATGAAGATATTATGAATATGCCTATCTAAGCCTTAATGAACAATATCGCCTAACTTATATCTAACTTATAAATGTAACCATAGAACACAACCATAGAAAAACAGCCATGGCAGAGAGTACAGCTACAGATCCCGCCGTAATGGAATCTTCATCACCGGGGACCTTTGAAAGTTTTTTAAATTTAGAGTTTGGCCGTCAAATTGGCTTGATGTTTGGCTTGGCCGCGAGTGTCGCCATTGGCGTGGCATTAGCGCTATGGCTAATGGTCGATAAAGATTATAAGCCTTTGTATTCCAGCCTCGATAGACTCGATGCAACCAGTATCATGGAAATATTGGATGCGAATACGATTGGCTACCGAATTGATCAACGCTCAGGCGCGTTGTTAGTTGAGGCCGATCAAATTCATCAAGCTCGATTAAGCCTCGCTTCTGCGGGTATGCCCACCGATCGTAATACTGGCTTTGAATTACTCGATCAAGAGCAGCCTCTAGGCACTAGTCAGTTTATGGAAAACGCGCGCTATCGTCGCAGTTTAGAGGGTGAGTTGGCGCGAACCATTAGTAGTATTGCCGCTGTGCGTTCTGCACGTGTGCATTTAGCCATTCCAAAATCGACAGTTTTTCTTCGCGATAAACGCGAGCCTCGTGCCTCGGTATTTATTGAAGCTTATCAAGGTCGCACGGTTAGTGAAGAGCAGGTGAGAGCGGTGGCTAATTTAGTCGTATCTAGCGTACCTGAATTGAATATTCGCAATGTCACAGTGGTTGATCAGCGCGGTAATCTATTATCAGATTTTGATAGCGATCCAAAATATGCTGAGGCTGCCAGACAAATTGAATACACGCGGCAAATTGAATCTGATTTATTGCAGCGCGTTAACGGTTTATTAGCGCCGATTGTTGGCGATCAAAAATTTAGAGCTGAAGTGTCTATTGACTTAGATTTTACTCAAGTGGAACAAACGGCAGAAGTCTATAACCCCGATTTATCGGCGGTTCGCAGTGAGCAAACAACCAGTGAGCGCACGCAGCAGAATGATGCCACAACCGGTGTGCCAGGTGCATTAAGTAATCAGCCTCCATTAACCGGCACAACTGCTGCACGCGTTAATCCAAACACCGGTGAAGCAGTGCCAGAGCCAACGCGTTCAAGAATATTAGAGACGCGTAATTTTGAATTGGATCGCACCATTAGTTATACGCGTAATGCCGTGGGCCAAGTGCGACGTATGACGGTAGCCGTTGCCGTCGATGATTTACTCGCCAGTGCCAATGATGTATCCACTGAAGAGGTTGACGGTGAGATAGCGCCAACGCCAACGCTAAGAAACGGTAAGCTACCTTGGGAAAGCACGGATTTAGAGCGCTTAACGGTACTGGTTCAAAACGCGGTTGGCTATGATGTGACACGCGGTGATAGAGTGATTGTAGTGAACACACCGTTTTTACGGCTAGATCCAGAAGTGGCGGCGCCGATAGCATTAAAATTATGGGAGCAAGATATTTTTTGGCTTGCGCTTAAATGGTTTTTAGGTGTGGCCGCTTTTTTGATGGTTATCTTTATGGTGTTGCGTCCCACGCTTAATCGCTTGACCGAAAACTCTCAAAAAATTAAAGAGTTGGAAGGTCGCCATAAAGCTGCCTTACATGCGGTTATGGAAAATTCAGACGGTTTGACTGAGACGATTGGGCCAGATGGCAAAGTCACATTAAACTCGCCAAACAAAAATTTATTACCTTCGCCAGATGATCGTTTAGAAGATCAAATTGATATGGTCCGCAATATGGTTACCGATGATCCCGATCGCGTTGCACAAGTTATACAAGGTTGGTCTAACAGTGAGTGATAAAAAATTAGCCGATTCTATTCCTTATATCGAGAAAGCCTCGATTCTATTGTTAACGGTAGGTGAAGAAGCCGCCGCAGCAATATTGAAACAGTTAGGGCCCAAAGAAGTGCAGCGCATTGGTACGGCTATGGCGGTACTCAGTGATGTGAAGCGCGAAAAAGTGGCGGCAGTATTTAACTCTTTTATTGCTGAAATTACTAACACCACAGGCTTTGGTATTGGCGCTGATAGCTATGTGCGTAATATGCTCACTCGCGCGTTAGGCGCTGAAAAAGCATCGGGCATTATCGATAGAATTTTACTGGGTGGTAATACTCAAGGCTTGGATACGCTTAAATGGATGGATGCGCGGGCGATTTCCGATGTCATCAAACAAGAGCACCCGCAAATTCAGGCCATTGTTATTGCCTACCTTGAAGGTGACCTTTCTGCCGAGGTTTTATCGTATTTGCCTGAAAATATGCGTCTTGATGTGGTGATTCGTGTAGCTAAGCTCGATACCGTTCAACCCGATGCATTAAATGAATTAAACAATATTCTTGAGCGACAGTTCTCTGGTGGTTCATCTGCACAAAAACGACGTATTGGTGGCACTAAAGTAGCGGCCGATATTATGACAAACCTTGACGGCACTATTGAATCTGAGTTGATGGATGCACTCACTGAAGTGGATGGCGAGTTGGCCGAGACCATTCAGGATTTGATGTTTGTATTTGCTAATTTGATGGAAGTGGATGATCGCGGCATTCAAACCTTGTTACGAGAAATTTCAACCGATATATTAGTGGTTGCATTAAAAGGTGCCGACGAAGAATTGCGCGAAAAAATTTACAGCAATATGTCTTCACGCGCCGCCGATTTATTACGTGATGATCTAGAGGCATCTGGCCCCACTAAATTAAGTGATGTTGAAGCAGCACAAAAAGAAATTCTTTCAGTGGCTAGACGTATGGCCGAAGCGGGAGAAATTATTTTAGGTGGCTCAGGCGAAGAGATGCTTTGATATTAAGCAGTTTTTTGTTTGTTTTTGTTTTTTTGTTTTTTAATTTGTTTTTTAATTTGTTTTTTTATTAGAGACGCAGTATGACAGATGATGTCTTGCCGGTAGAGCAGGTAACAGCAGCGGAACCTTGGCTTTTACCCGAGTTCAAGGCTAAGCATATCGATGAGCCAAAGCAGCTGTCTGGTTTTGCCCAACGTCGTTCGGCTGTGTCGAATAAACCCTCCTCCTTATTAAAGCTTAACCGAGCCATGACTGCAGGGCAGTTGGAGCAATTAACTCAAGAGGCGCGAGAAGCTGGCTTTAAAGAAGGACGCGTTGCCGGCTATGAGAAAGGCTATGCCGAAGGCGAATCTCGAGCAAGAGAAACCGTAGAGGCACATGCTCAAGTGGCGTTGGCTGCTCAACAGTCGTCGCTAACGCAGCTTATTGAATCTGTTATTCAGCCCATGGGCGATCAGCAAGATCAATTACAGACAGTGTTATCGCAGTTGGTGGCTAAAATTGCCGAGCGGGTTTGCTATCGCGAATTATTAACCGACAACAATAGTATTCAAGCCGTTGTCAGCGAAGCTATTGATGCCTTGCCTATTGGCGAATCCGATATAAAAATTTATCTTAATCCTAAAGATCTCGCTGTCTTTGAATCGATACCCGGTTTTGTTCAGGACAGTTGGCCATTACGCAGTGATGAGCAATTAACGTTGGGTGATTGCCGTATAGAGAGCGCAAATAGCCTAGTTGATTTTACTCGCTCTTCACGTATGACATCGATTCTTGATGCAACCTTTGCACTCAATGAGCCTGAGTGATGTTGGATTATTTTAATCGCTGCCTAAGCGATGGAATTGAGCCTGCTAAGCCAGTTGCCATTGGTTATATTGCTCGTGTTGTAGGCTTAACCTTAGAAGCACGCGGTATTAATTTAGCTTTGGGTGCGCGCTGTCTGGTTGATGACGGAGAGCAAAGTAGCTTTGAAGTTGAAGTGGTTGGCTTTGATGCTGACATTAGTTATTTAATGCCTTTGCGGCCTTTTTCTTCGGTAAAGCCGGGTGCTCGCGTTACACCAACGGCGGCCAGTGATAGTGTGCCAGCGGGCAATGCGCTGTTGGGGCGTGTGATTGATGGCACAGGAATGCCGTTAGATTCAAAAGGCCCTATTGGTCAATGCGAATACATTAAATTCCATCCTCAACCGATTAACCCCTTGCTTCGTGAACCTATTAGTCAGCCACTGGATGTTGGTGTTTGTTCGGTGAATGCCTCGCTAACAATTGGCTGTGGTCAGCGTGTCGGTTTATTTGCCGGCAGTGGTGTGGGGAAAAGTGTTTTGCTTGGCATGATGACTCGCTTTACCGAAGCTGATGTTGTTATTGTTGCCTTGGTGGGCGAACGGGGCAAAGAGGTTCGTGAGTTTGTTGAGAATAATCTTGGCTCACAGGGTATGGGTAAAACCATTGTCGTTGCTGCTCCCGCAGATGAGACCCCGGTTATGCGATTGCGAGCAGGTATGTATGCCGCTCGATTGTCTGAGCATTTTCGTGATGAAGGCAAGCGAACGTTATTATTATTTGATTCATTAACCCGTTATGCGCAAGCGCAACGAGAAATTGCTTTAGCAACGGGTGAGCCGCCTGCAACTAGAGGCTATCCGCCTTCGGTCTTTGCGCGTTTACCGCAGCTGGTTGAGCGTGCCGGAAACGGTTTAGGTAACGGTGGTTCGGTTACCGCATTTTATACTGTGTTAGTTGAAGGGGATGATCTAACCGATCCGGTTGCGGATTCTGCACGGGCCATTCTCGATGGCCATATTGTTTTATCGCGCGATATTGCCGGTCAAGGTATTTATCCTGCGGTTGATATTCAAGCATCAATAAGCCGTTCGATGGCCAGCATTGTGCCTGCTGAACATTTATTAGCGGCTAATCAAGTTAAGCAATTGTATTCACGCTTTGAGCAAAGCAAAGATCTTATTAGTGTGGGAGCTTATACCTCGGGTATTGATCCCATTACCGATTTGGCCATTGCAAGACAACCTCAAATACAGGCGTTTTTGTCCCAAGGCTTAGATGAACCGATTAATTTACCCACTAGCCTTAGCCGTCTCTTAACGATATTAGAGCCCGTTGATACAGTAGATGATCCGTCGGTATCTGCAGCTCGAGTTGATGCGGATGTTATTGAAGCGCCTCGCAATGGAGGTATTGCTCTTGGCAATCGCTAAATCAAAACGTTTGGCTGTTGTCGCGAGACTCGCTGCGCTTAGAGAGCAGCAACAATTAATTCGCTTGCAGCAAAGCCAAGCTGCCTTAAAACAGAATCAGCATTCGTTAGATCGTCTTATAAGCTATAAAGACGACTATGCCGCAGGCGTTGCATCTGGCGAAAAGGGCGTGGCGGTGAATGACTTACAAAACTTTAGTCGTTTTATGAATGATCTATCTTATGCCACTGAATTACAGCAGCAGCAGTTAGATAGAGCGGATGATACTTGTCAGCAAGATAACGCGCGCTGGTCACAACTGCATGCTAGGCAGCGTCGTTTAGAAGAGTTGGTTGAGGTTCGCCGTCGAGATGAGCTTCATCGTGAAGCCATTAGCGCCGATCGAGAAAATGACGATCGCTGGAATGCTCTTCATCAAACTTTAAAAGCTCGTTAGATAAGTCTACGTGATGTTAAAAGGCAATAAACCTTTTAAGTAAACGCCATTATCATCTTCTCTTATCTTGTACTTTTCATTGATTTTGCTACATTTTTTCTTTTTAAGCTCTTTTTATACCCTTTGTATGCTCTCTGCTTTCCCTCTGTTTTGTTTATGAAAATCCCACTTATAGTGTACGGTTACTTAAATTGTTTAATTTTTATTCGTATTTGTGAGCCGTTCCTCTGGCGTACTGTGAGATTTGCGCTAATCTGAAAGAACAAAGCACCTTAACCACGATGGTTTTGGTTGTTTCGGCCAGTGAAAAAACACACTGTAAACGAGGATAAGTTGCCCGAACTGCTCAGCCAATAATAGTAAGCCGGAGTATGTAATGCCTATTTCATCAACAATGTCTGCTGCCAAAAGTGAGTTGATTATTAATGTAGAGGGTCGTTTTGACTTTAGTGCGCATCAAGATTTTCGCAGTGCCTATGAAGACCTCGATGGACTACCTAAACATTTTTCAGTTGATATGACAGAGACGACCTATTTGGATAGCTCTGCGCTAGGAATGCTGCTTTTGCTTAGAGATTATGCCGGAGGCGATCACTCTTCAATTAAGATTATTAACTGTAATGATGATGTGCGTAAAATTTTAGTGATATCTAACTTTGGCCGCTTATTCACGATTCAATAATACGGTTGATGTCTTTATTAGTCGCTATGTTATTAGTTATCCGACTTTCGGTATACCTTTCTGATGTCAGCTAATCTGCCCAGCGAAAAACCGATAAGTCAACGACCGGTCAATGTTTGTCTGCTAGTACCTCAACAAAGCCATCAACTTTCTATTATTCATTTTCTCGATCCCAATCTTTACCATCTCACTGTTGTACATTCATTAGATCACTTTACTCAGTCTTTAAATACGCCTAAGGCAGAGCGTTATGCTATTGACGCAATCGATATTATTTTATTGTCTACCGATTTAGCCAAGGCTGAATCGGCAAATACGGTTGCTTATTTGCAAACCTTAATTGCTCATCGCTACGTGCCTATTATTCTATTATCTCAAACCGATGTTGATGATGCGTCAATACTGATTGATGCAATGGCAGCAGGCGCGCATGATTATATTGAAACATCGGCTAAGCCTTCGACTCATACGGCTAAGTTGTTTGCTGCAAAAATTGCCTCGCAAGTGCGTATTGCGGCAATGCAAACCTTGGCGCAACAACAAAACGCACAAATCATGGAACACCATAAGCACTTAATGGTTGAGCAGCAGCTTGCTGAAGAAGTGTTTAATAAAGTCTCTCAGAATAACGGTGTCGATATGGCGAATATTCGTCATTGGTTGTCACCCATTGCGGTATTCAATGGTGATGTCTTATTGGCGGCGCCAACCCCCAGTGGGGGTCTTATTGTATTGCTGGGTGATTTTACGGGCCATGGTTTAGCGGCAGCGATTGGCGCCATTCCCTTGGCTTCGACGTTTTATAGCATGGTCGAAAAAGGGTTTTCTATGCCCGATATTATTAAAGAATTAAATGCCAAGCTGCATGCTATTTTACCTGTCAGCGTTTTCTGCTGTGCCAGTGTTGTGCAGTTGAATTTTGATGAGGGCATTGTTGATATTTGGAATGCTGGTTTGCCCGATAGCTATGTGCTTCGAAAAGACAGCTCAACGATTGAAGCAATAAGCTCTAATGGCTTAGCGCTAGGAATTGTCGGTGCGGGCGAGTATCAGCCTAAACCCACACGCTTTAATTTATTGGCCGGTGACCGGTTATATTTATTGTCAGACGGTGTGCTTGAGGCGACGAATGATAAAGGTGAGCAGTTTGGTGATGAGCGCTTACTAGAAGCGATTAGTGGTCAAGTGAATGCGAATGCCGAAAAAGGTTTTGCAGCTATTAAGCAGCAAGTCATCGACTTTATTGGTGAGCATTCACCTGCCGACGATATTTCATTGGTTGAGCTGGGCATGGTTAATGCGGCCGATTTTGCTGCCATGTATCAAAGCTCTCAACAAACGATAACCGCCGAACCCGTATCATGGCATTTTAGTTATGAGCTCAGGCCGGATTCTTTGCGCTATCAAGATCCCGTGCCTTTGTTACTTCATTTGTTAATGGAAGTGCCCACATTGCGCCGCTACAGTGGTCAGCTATTTACCATTATGACTGAGCTTTATAATAATGCCCTCGAGCATGGCTTGCTGGGCTTGTCCTCTGCGCTTAAGCAAGCACCCGAAGGCTTTAAATCTTACTATAGTGCGCGCAATAATCATCTTAATAAGCTAAAGCAAGGCACTGTTTGTTTTACTTTGGATTATCAAGGTGATGACCAACAAGGTTTGCTGGTTGTCGATGTTATAGATTCAGGAAAGGGCTTTGATTACGCGGCATTAGCTTCGTTAACTCAGCCTTTCCATGAAGGCTCGCATCAAGCTCAAGCGGTTTTATCGGGTCGAGGAATTCCGCTATTACAATCTATTTGTTCTAAAATTGAATACCTTGGCTGTGGTAATCACGCTAGGGTTGAATTCAAATGGACTGCCTAGCTGTTTTATCCTGTTATCGATTAAGACCTTAAAAGAATAAGCGTAACGGATAACACCTAATTAAAAGGCAGTAAGTGTAAAAATTAAATGAAAGTGTAAAAACAATAATAAAAAATGGAAGTATTTAAACAAAAGACACTCTACTCATTAACATAGGATAACAGTGATCATTTTCTTGCTTGCTGTATTTATTGTGCCTTGCATCTATTACTAGACCTTTGCACCCATGAAGAATCCTTTGTTAAAACCAAACAAGCGAATATTCGTATACTAATGGACGTTTTTTTTGTCGTATACTCATCACAAATATGGAGTCACTCGTGATAGAAACTGTTGAACCAATTAATATCTCTGCCCTTGATACGCTCAAGTTAGTTTTGGGTGCCGATTTCCCTGAATTACTGCGTGATTTTAATAAACACTGCACCAATGATTTAGTTAAGCTTGAGGTCGCTATTGCTAAAGTGGATAGGGCGGCCATACGTGATATCGCCCATTCGCTTAAAGGCTCTGCGCTGAGTCTACATGCTAAGCCGTTAGCCGATTATTGTGCGGTTTTAGAGGCTGCTGCCGTGTCTTCTTCGGTAGACGATTTAGAGCAAAGTATTTCGCAGGTCCGTGAGTGTGTCAAAGAAGTGATTTCTGCGCTGGAGCAGTGGGCTTATAAGGGCAGTCATTAAGCCGCTTTAGTTTGTAGTGGTCGATTGTAGTGGTAGTTTGTAGTGGTCGATTGTATTGCTAGGTTGTATTACTAGTTTTTTTTGCGGCTAGCCACTTGGGCGCTCAATGTCTTGCATATTGATGCTAGTGCTAGGTTCTAATGTCAGATTCTAGTGTTAGATTCTAGTGTCAAATTTTAGATTGAGCGCCTATTTTAATTGTTATCTTCAAAGTGCCTCGTTCGAGCCTTTATTCAACAACGTGTTTGAATTCTTATATAAACCCTTATGTTAAACCCTCGATAATTAATATTCCTAGCGATATTTTAAAATCTTGGCACTGGCTGTGCATTGTTCTTAAGTAAGATTATTCAATGAGCCCTTTGTTATGTCATTAAACGTTTCTGCTAATGCTGCGC
>Ga0209405_1002948_pt1 | contig 10626 bp, 10 predicted proteins | sample COGITO_mtgs_1105_6_FD_184803 | JGI IMG/M metagenome (GOLD analysis project Ga0209405, IMG submission 184803) | Pelagic marine microbial communities from North Sea - COGITO_mtgs_110516 (SPAdes) (version 2) | ecosystem: Environmental > Aquatic > Marine > Epipelagic ...
CTCGACGCGTGGTTACGGGCAGCGCTGGCGTTTCATGTGGCTGCTATGGCGATCTGGGTAGGGATGCTTCTCCCCTTGCGCTGGTGCTGCGACGATGTCGAGACTGGGGATTTGGGTGATCTGATGAGGCGATTTGGCCGCCTCGGCATGGGTTTAGTCGCAGCGCTCGCCTCAAGCGGTGCATTTATGCTGCTCACTCTCATCGACCTAATCGAGTTGTTTACAACCCAGTACGGTCGCCTAATGCTTTTCAAACTTGCCGCTTTCGTCGGCCTTCTCTCTATCGCAGCCCTCAATAAACTGCGGCATGTACCAGTGCTACACCTGCCTGGCGGCTCACGAGCGCTAGCCCGAAGCATCGATCGAGAGCTTATTGTTGCGATGGTTCTTCTGCTTGTGACCGCAATCGTTACGACGCTGCTTGGGCCTGCGACACACTGAGTGCTCGTCGATTAGGAAGGCTCAAGTAACCTTGAACCTCTGCCGATTACTAACAGATACACCGTCTCAAGCTCTCAACTTCGATTGGTTCTTCTCATGCCTTTGATTAATTCTGGTTCTGGCTACGCTGGCCGCAAGTCTTTTCTAGGCTCACAGCTTTTAGTCGTTTTGATCAACGCTGTGATGAGCGGTGCCGTATTGAGTGACTATGATCCAGCTCCCTTTTTAGCGTGGGTAGATGAGACTAAAACGGCGATTGAAATTCCCGGTGTCGCGGTCGCCATCGTAAGCCGGGAGGAGGTGCTGCATCTTGAGACCTGGGGACAGCGAACAGTCGATAAGTCACCATTGGTGACCTCTAACTCAGTGTTTCGAATAGCCTCGATGTCGAAGACCTTTGCGGGTGCCGCGGCAACGCTTCTTGTCGACAGCAATCAGCGATCATGGGATAGCCGGTTGAGTGAGATCTTCCCTGAGATGAGATTAGGTAATGGGCGCTCTTTTCGCGACATTACCTTCCGGCAGGTTGCCAGCCATTCTACCGGCCTGATGCCGCATTCTTATTCCAATCTCCTCGACGACGGTGTCGAGTATGCGAAAATTAAGCCGCGCTTTGGCGATATCCCTGCCGTGTGTAAGCCGGGTACCTGCTACGGCTATCAGAATGTGGTGTTCTCGCTTATTGCCGATGTCGTCGAGGAAAGTACGGGCGAAGGCTATGAGCGATATATCGAAGAAAAGCTATTCCGACCATTAGGTATGACGACGGCGTCTGTAGGCCTCGACCCATTTGTGGCGAGCGATAACGCGACCAGTCCTCATAGATTGGTGCGCAAGCAATGGCGTCCAACGAGCACGAACCCCGCTTATTACTCAGCAGCGCCAGCAGCAGGGATTAATGCGAGTGTCTTTGATATGGCGTTGTGGCTAAGGGCAAACCTTGGCGGGTTTCCTGAGGTATTATCGCCGTCGATGCTAAACGAATTACAAACGCCGGTCATCGAGACGCCGCGAGGTAATTATTTTAACCGCTGGGAAGGCATAGAGAAGGCCTACTATGCTATTGGGTGGCGAGTTTTCGATATCGACGGGGTACGCGTTATTCACCACGGAGGAGGCGTGAGAGGTTATCGTTCCGAGATGGCCTTTATCCCCTCTGCCAACATCGGCATGGTGCTATTGTTTAATGGCGAAACCAATGCCGCGAACGAGGCAGTGCCAGCTTTTCTGCGCGGACTTAAATAAGTTAGCTACAAAAATACTCAGCATCTTCCTAAATAAGGCAAATGACTATGAACGCAACCCTTGAAATTCTAACTGCGCACCGCAGCATTAGAAAATTTACCGATGAGCCATTGCCCGATGGATTGCTCGAGACCCTTTGTACCGCTGCCCAAGCTGCCGCCACGTCGAGTTTTTTACAAGGCGCCACGCTCATTCGTGTGACTAACCCCGAAAGCCGCAGCACGCTAGCCCGCTGCGCCGGTGGTCAGGGCTATGTTGAGACCGCAGCAGAGTTTTTAGTGCTTTGCGCCGATCTTAAGCGTGCGGGTAACTACTGCCATAAATACGGCAAAGAGTTTGAGGGCGATTTCACTGAGCAATTTATCATTGCAACCGTTGATGTCGCCTTGATGGCACAGAACCTCGTTATCGCGGCTGAATCTGTTGGCTTGGGCATCTGTTACATCGGTGGGCTTCGCAACAATCCGCAGGAGGTGTCTGATTTGCTTGAATTGCCGCGCGGCGTCTATCCAGTATTCGGTCTTTGTCTTGGCTATCCAGACCAAGACCCCGAGGTTAAACCAAGATTGCCGCTCCCAGTGATTTTAAAGCAAGAACGCTATAACGAGGAGGGTGATGAAGAAGCCATCACCGGCTATGACGAAACGATCAGAGAGTATTATGCGACGCGGACAGGGGGTGGTCACGGGATTAGCTGGTCAGAACAAGTGGCTGATCTCTTGTCCGAAAAATCGCGCCCGCATATGCGAGAGTTTTTGGCAGGCAAAGGCTTCCTTTTCAAATAAAAGCTCAGCCGGCCTTTTGATTTAATCTTTAGGCACGACGCGATAGGAGCCTGTGCTGGGCAGGCTTTCGACTGCATCGCTCACCTTACTCGCAATAACCTCGGAAGGGGGAATAGCGTCGTCGCCGATAGAGAATTTGAATTCCCCATTTAACAGGCCGCGTTTGCCATCGGTGACTGACCATCGTGCAATGTAGTATTCAGAGTCGGGTAGCTCGAAGCCTAGTGGGTAGGCAAAGCTGTCCGCCATGCGGTTAGGATCATAGGCAAAGCCGATGTTGATCCAGTCGCCTTCGGCCGAGTAGAGCGCTAATTTAAGCAGTGTGACATCGACGCGAAAACTCATCATGATCATCTGCGGCGACTCATCGAGTACCGAGTCGTCTGTCGGGAAAGTCACCCCTGGCGTCAATACGCCATGGCTATGTTGCGCCGCAAGCGGTGTTGCTAGAAAGAGGAGGCTGGCGGCAAATAAACACGGCAGTGAAAGCAGCCGAGATTGAAACTCTTGTCGCCCTAAGCACCGACGTTTGCGACTCCCGTTGTACATATGCTTGCCCCCGGCTTTTGCTTTTATCATTGCAGCGCTACTGTTCGAAATACGCCATACACTGCCGCGATAGCGCACACAGTCTGCCCGACTCTTCATATATTCGTCCACTTTGCTGAGTATAGCCATCTGCCGCGGCATCTAGGTCGAAGTCTAGGTAAAACCACTCCCCCTTAACGTCGGCAGGATCCACGATAAACTCCAATCCCCAGCTTACGGAGCTGGCGGGTACAAACGGTTTATCATAGTGGCAGAGCAGGACGGGCGGTGGCATATCAGCGATAGCGATTATCTTTTCGGCAGGATAGTCGGACATATCGCACCGATGCCTTACCCACATGTTCAGCCTGCGTGAGCGCGAGCCAGAGAAAGGCATGGCGTCGCCTACCCAACACCCTTCAAATTGATTGAGGAATGTCGGCATGCGCGCTGCGTACTTAGCGAATGGAATCCCTTCACTGCGGGGGAGGGGGTTGCTGAGAGGGGCCGCTTCGACGCGAATACCCTCGCGTGCTTGCCCAAACACGCCCAGCGCTTGCAGCGCTGGCCTGCCGTCGCTTAATACTGTCGCGCTGCACTGCGTTACATTGCGTCCCTGGCGTTGTATGGCTGCCTCAACCGAGAGTGGGGCCGGCGGCAGTGGCGCGATGAAAGAGGCCATCAACGAGCGCAGCGCAGGCTGCGGCTCGAGCATCTTCTTCATGCTGAGGCTGGCAAAGGCAGCGACGAGGCCACCGAAAGCCGCTCGGCCTTGAGACCAGTTCTCATCAAAATCAGTTTCGTTGGTCGTGCTATGTTGGAGCCTATCTAAAATATCTTGCAGGGTATTGCCGGTCACAGAGAAAACCTTTTCGAGTGCGAAGATTGCCCCTAACACGGGCGTGTAATATTCTTAACGATTATAGTTTAGTGAATCAATTATGGCTCTATTTTATCGTAAGCTACAGTGTTTAGGCTTGGTGCATGGCTGCGACTCACAGGGTAGATCATAATGTCGGGCGCGGTTATTTTGGATAGAAAAGTGAAACAGAACAGGGCCGGTGAAAGTAGAGCTATTGATGTGCTGTCGCTCGTAAAGGCGTGGCACCTTGTTGCAGTGACACTCTGTTCACTTGTTGCAACCTTAGCCGGCGCACAAACCTCCGCAGCGGTCGCCACCTATCCGCGGGCTGCGCTGGATTTCACAGGAATAGTAGCGAAGACGCAAACGACTCCGCTTGATGATTCAGTGTTCGACTCTTCTCCAGAAAGGTTGGCGCTGGCATTCCCTGAGAAGGTGCACCTGGTCAAGTTAATCCTGCGCAATCAGGCCTACGACTGGGTTGATATCAGCTTTCGTTACAGTCCGCGCTTAGCGAGCGACTTTGAATGGTCTCTACCGAGCCTGCAGGCGGCTGATTATTACACGGCGGAATGGGCAATACTCGACGAGCAGGATCGTCTCATTAGGGGAAATTTTAGTTTCTCATTCGGGGAAATGGCGCGCATGCCCTCGCTGATTAAAGCCGAGCAGGAATTAGCGTTGCGTCTGAGAAACGGTGAAGACGAGAGCACGCGATTTATTACCCCGCCGCGAACGGAGATAATTCTTGAACAGGAGCCGCGCAGTTATGACCCGCCATTTACTCTCCGTTTGGAGAGCCGCGAGAGTAATGAGATCCGTAAAGAAGATTGCTAGCACAGCGATTGCGCCAGCACGAAGAGCTACGCCAGCAAAGAGAGCCACGCCAGCACTAAAAGTCCGTCTAGCTCCTTGGACGCAGCCACTAGCAGTCACCAACAACCACTAAGAAGAACGCATAAAAAAACGGCAGTACTCATAATGAGTCTGCCGTTTTCACGCAAAATCTTATGCGGCGGTCGCGCTATTCAGTGACCCGCACAGTGATATAGTCGTCGTTATAGAGTCCGCCATCGTCGGCACGCGCCCAGAGAATGTAGGTTCCCGGTTTGTCGAAAGTTGCTTTAACCTCGATCATGCCACCTTCCGGAAGCTCGGGTGGAAGCCACAGTGCGCCCCAAGGGGAGTTTGCTGACGTGCGGGTGTCTTCCCATGGTTTGGGTAATGGTGGGTCAAATTCGACGCCTCCTTCTCCTCGGTAGACATTCCACGAGAGAAATAAACCATTCACCTTGCCGACTGTGATGCGAGTAGGGGGCCTCATCATCCGCCGCATGGCGTTTTTTTCAGAGATTGTGCTGTCTCGACTCGCTTTCGGGATGCCGTCATCTATCACTCGCGTGTTAAGCACCAGAGGCTCACCCACGCGTACGGTACGAATGTCATCGCCTTGCACTTCGATGGTTGGCTTCACGTTCGAGCGAGACTCGGGGCTGCTTGTTCCGGCGCCCAAAGAGCCTGTCTCAGAGGCGATAACGATATTATCGACCTGGTAGTCTGGTTTCAGTGTTGCATAGGCTTTGCGCTCTTGGCCGTTAACGTTGAGCGTCCAAACAAGTTCTCTATCGCCCCAATCTGCGGGCACAACCACCTCGAAATTGAATCGGTTACGTCGCGGAAGAAAGTGCGTTGGCTGGCCTCTATCGGCTTCGCCAGGAGAAAAAGCGTTGTTCTCGCCTACGGGAACATCCGGCTCTTCTAACCAGTTCTCGTTCATGTAGCCGAACATAAAACTGAACGTGCCGTCTGCATTTGGTCGCCAACCTTCGTAAGCTGGTTCTATATGCTGCCCCGATTGGTAACTTGTTTGTGCGAGGCTTGGCGAGCCCGAAAGGCTGAGAAGGGTAGTGATGACTGCGACGAGCAGGGCTTTCGCCCTGCTTATCACACTACTGGAGTTAACATACATCGTGTCTTGTTTCTCTCGAGTAATTAAGTAAAAGCCTAGTTGGCTGCAACTTCGTTGCCTGTCGCTTCATCCTCTTTGTCGGCGATTGGCGCGACAATAGGGGCGAGGCAGAGTGGGCAACCGATAACGTGATCATTCGGTCCGAGATTGAGTACTTGGCGACGTTCTTCCATCGCTTCATGGAACTGATCGTCGGTGAGTGTGACGCGAATACCCAGATCGATGAACATGTTTGTTACAGAGCGATTGCCCGAGCCTTGCCAGTTTCTTGGATCCGGCACGTTGGGGTTAGTCTCTGTATTGTTCATGTAACCGACGATATGCAGGATTGTGCCCTTCGGTAGAATCGGAGCAGCTTGGTCGGCATATGGATAGCCGCGCACCCAGTTATGGTCATAGCCTACGCAAGACAGCGTTTCGATAGTGTAGCCCCAAATAGCTTCAAGACACATACGCTCACCTGGCGCATGGAGGTGCGGCTCGAAGCTAATGATCTTGGTGTGGTTTTCAAGCACAGTGTAAGCGTGGAGCTCTTGATCGCGGGCGTTGCCTTGGATGCTGATGTCTACGCCATTACCCAAACCGATAAACGCATTCTGGTATTTCGGCTTGTAATCTTTGTCGTGGAAGCGGAAGCCCACTTCGAGGTGACCGGTCGTGTCGCGGCCATTCGAGTGTAGGTGAACCGAATCGGACACTATCGCTGCGCCCGCTTTGAGTAAGCGACCTGCATCTTCGTCGAAGATATCGGCATTACGTCCCACTTCGTGTACTGGCCATGGGATGGAGAAACCTGGCGCACGCTCACCTTTCTCGTCGAGCATCGCAGTGCCCCAGATCATATGGTGGAATATGTAGCGACCGCCAACTGTGCCAGAGTCGGCAGAGTTGTCGACGTCGTTGACCTCGACGACTTCGACTGACTTCACGTAGCGATCTTCTTCGAGGCCAGTTGGAATGTAGTCGATTTCACCCCACCAGTCCGGCGTGCCGGCGAGTTTAGTGACATCGTTCATTACGACCACGAGGTCTGGCTTGCCCGCTTTCCACTTTAGGCTGTCGTCGAAAGCCATTTGTTCAGGCGCGTCTGCAATGTCGCCTTTTGGCGTGCCGCTGCGCGCCCAAGTAGAAATAGCAGCGATCTCTTCGTCGCTTAAAGAGGGGTCATCCTTATATTCTTGGATGCCGATGTTCTTTTCCATATACCAAGGGGGCATTGCGCCGGCACGATCGCGAAGACCGGTCTTGTATTCGATCAGGCCTGCGAAAGGGGCTACTTCTTCGTAAGTCACGAGAGGCATCGGGCCCGCGCCGCCATCACGGTGGCAGTTCTGACAGCTGCGCTGCAGAATCGGCTCGATATCTTTGTGGAAAGTGACTTCGTCTTGCGCTGAAACAGCGCCGGCGAATGACATTGAAAGAGTCATTGCGAGCGCGCTGAGAGCGGATTGAGCGGTGAAGTTCCGCATAATTTAGCGACTCCTAGTAAAGGTTAGAACGATTGAACTGTGAAGAGACACACGCCCGAGCGAAATGACCCGACACGTATCTGGCTAGCTCTCCGAGGATAGCATTGAAAAGGGGCTATTTGGAAGAGGTTGGGACGTTTGCCTGCACGCTTTATGCACCGCGCTCGGGGCCTTTTAGCAGCGCCCAGAGATTGCTGCTCGCCAGTAAACTGGCAAAAACAACAATTAAAGAGAGACAAAACCATTGTAGTGCATAAGACAAGTTCTGATCGACATCGGCGCTCACAGCCGGCCAGTGTCTCGCCAAAGCACCGTCCTGATCTGCAGTCAGCCTAACTTCGAATGGCCAGACGTCCTCCCCCAAGAGCTGACTGACGATATCGAGTTCGAGGTCGCGCATGAAAATAGGCCACTGGGACGCATCAATTTCGCTCTCACGAGGCTTCCAGCCAGCGGATGGCACATAGAGCTGCGCGGTTACAGAAACGGGTCCCTCGACTGGTGCTGTCCGAATCGTTTGCCCAGGTTTGTTCACCGCGCTCGTCCAACCCCTGCTCACGAGCACTATTTGTCCATTGGCGCTAAGCCTGAAGGGGGTGACCACACCATAGCCGATCTGAGTCTGGTGAAACTGCCCGAGGAGTAAAATGGTTTTATCGTTGAGGTATTCCCCCACAAGCGCGACATGCCGGTTTTGCAGCTCTGGATTAGCGCGGTTGAGGTGTCCATCAGGAATAGACTCGATGGGTTCGGCACTGCTTTTAGACTCGTTCTCCATAATTTGCTGCGCATTGACTTTCTCGGCAGCGCGATCGAGTTGCCACAGGCCAAGGCGACCAAAGGCGAGTATTGTTAGTAGAACGCAGGCCAGGATAAGCCAGTTGATGCGTATACTAAACACGCCAAAAGTGTATTCATTCGTCGATATCATTTGTTTCTCTAAAGCAATAAATTCAATAGGTTAAGTCGGCATATTCATAATTTTTTTAACTGAGCGTCGCTGACTCCGTGAATGCCCGCCAACCCGAGTATGACGAGCAACGAGGCCTGTGGGCCCAGATGCGAGTCTGCAGGTACAAACCATTCGTCGGGTGAGTGCGCGCCACCGCCCTCACCGCCGCCATCGATTGTGATCGCTGGGACGCCAAGCGACATAGGCACATTCGAATCGGTGCTTGAGATGCTCAAGCCGCGAAAATCGACTCCGAGTTGCTCGAAAGCCAACCAGGTCAGCTGCACAAGCGGACTATCGCTCGGCGTGTGGCCCACGGGTCTGTCGCCAATTAGCACGAAGTCTACGGTTATTTCTCCTCGATTCCAGCGCGCATTTTCTTCGGCAACAGCCTCGAGAGCGGCATCTTTTGCGCGTTGCTCGAGAAGCGCAAGCTGCTCGCGGTCGTTCGATCTCATGTCGATAGCGAATACGGCATCCGCTGCGATGGAGTTCACCGAGGTGCCTCCTGCGACAGTGCCGACGGTAAAGGTTGTTTTCGGTGAGCTAGGGGTTTCGAGATCGCCAATTTTTGCAATCGCGCGACCCATGGCATGAATTGCGCTCGCGAGGCCAAAGGCGCCGAAGGAATGACCGCCGGGTCCTTTAAACTGAAACTCGAAGCGCCGACTACCGGTGCCACCATTGGTGATGCGGCCAAGGCGAACACCGTCGATTGAAATAAAGCCGTCAATAGAGGGATGGTCGCGGAATATAGCCTTTATTCCCCGCAAATCACCGCGGCCTTCCTCGCCGACATTGCCGGCAAACATGATGTCGGCTTCGGTCTGAATCCCGCTGTCGTTCAAGATGTCGATCACCGAGAGCATGGCAGCGAGTCCGCGGGTGTCGTCGCCAATGCCTGGCGCATAGTAACGCCCATCACGCAGCTGCACGGTGGTGTCGACACCTTCAGGGAATACGGTGTCAAGGTGGGCGGCAATGAGGAGGAGGGGGCCGTTGCCGCTGCCCTTGCGTACACCAATCGCATTGCCCTCTGCGTCTAGGTAGGCGTCTTCTAAGCCTCGTGCTTTAAGCTGTTCTAAAAAATACGCGGCGCGGCGATCTTCCTTAAAGGGAGGCGCAGGAATTTCGGTCAAACGAAACTGCTCCTGAATCGCCTCAGGTTCTCTGACTTTAAGCTCAGCGAGTGCGGAAACCACACGCGGGTCGCCCAACACAGCGTCGAATCCTCTTCTTACCGAATCATCTATTGCGATTGTGTCTTGCTGCGCTGAACCGACTTGAGCAAAGCACCCAACAGCGAGCGCGCAGCTACTCAGTAAGCGGCGTAAAATTGGGACTCTTGTTACTGCAGACAGAGCAGGTATATGGGGGCGTGATTTTTGTGCAACGAAAAGCGCGACGATTGGCATAGTTGATCTCGATTTTAAGGGCGCGAGTGTTAATAGACTTCTGAGGTGGTGATTTTCCCTCGCCAACGCCCCAGATACAATCACCACGCTTGATGCAGGTCATCTAAGAACAGGACAAAGTCACTCACGCAGGGGTGCTATAGCGCGATCTGCAATAGAGGCTAAGGTACTCAGCGTGAGCACCCACACAAGAAGCTTGCCCCCTGTGCTGATGATTTCAGAGAGCGTTGTCGGTAATGCCTCGAGCGCGGCTAGAGAGAAAAGCACGAGGGGGAAGAAATAGAACACGCCATTCCAGCGCCCCAGAAAGCTCATCTTCAGGCTTTTCTGTCTAAACAAAAAGTAGGAATCGAGCACGTATTGTGAAAAAGCCACAACAATCAAAATCGGTAGCAACGAGCCTATCTGGTCTGCGTACGCAAGCCCTGCGAGCGCCGAAGTCACGAAGATGAAGTCGGTGACATGATCGAAAAGCATGCCTCGGCTAGAAGCCGTGCCAAAACGGCGAGCGGAGCGACCATCGGCGACGTCGGTTGCCATGGCTAGCAATATGACCGCGACGAGGCTCGCCGCACTCATCACTCCGGGCAGCGCAAAAGCCAGAGCAACCGGCGCTGCTAACGCGAGTCGCAGCGCGGTGAGTAGATTGGCGATCACGAGCCAAACAGGTCGCGCTGAGCTTTGCGCCAGAAGAGCAGGCCAATCGCTGCATTAAACAGGATAAAGAAATTGTGCTGCACGAAGCCGAACGCGGCAAGTTGACCTTCATTTTCCGGAAACAAAAACACCCAAAAGGTTATCGCGCCTGCGCGCATAGGCGTCGGTGCTGCGGCGGCAAAGAAGATTACTGGCAGCAAGGGAAGAAGCGTCATAATCGACACGTCGACACCAAAGAGATTGAGGGCGATCGTATAGACTACGATTGCTGCAATAAGCGCCGGCGAACGCAGTAAGAAAAAC
>Ga0209405_1002950_pt1 | contig 10621 bp, 6 predicted proteins | sample COGITO_mtgs_1105_6_FD_184803 | JGI IMG/M metagenome (GOLD analysis project Ga0209405, IMG submission 184803) | Pelagic marine microbial communities from North Sea - COGITO_mtgs_110516 (SPAdes) (version 2) | ecosystem: Environmental > Aquatic > Marine > Epipelagic ...
CCATGGCATGACAGACCCCTTGGTATTCTAAAGAAGCCCACAACATCCAATAAACAGAGGTCCAAGGGACCGAATCGCCTTAATCCCGAGTATTTAAACGAACTCGACAGTTTGCCATAAGCTTCAGCAAAACAATGTCCTTTCTGGTGAGCATAAGGTGGTGTTGGCGCAATCAAGTTAGACGCCCTAAGCGAGCAACCTGGACGGGCTATCGATAACGAGCGACTTGATTGAAGCAGCGCCTGGCCGCCAAAACATCCAGCTCCCTCAGCCTAATAAAACTCAGTCAGATCATCAAACGAGCACAACCACACTGGGCGCAGACAGAACCAGTGCTCGCCCAGCAGACCTGAGCGTTTTAATCAGATCTCGCGCCAGAGTCCATTACTTTCGCGTACGCAAAATACTGCCCGATAAAGGTTCAGCCTTGACGACTTGACCCCGCACTGAACTCAAGGGATGTCGGCGTTTGGCATTCACGCCTGCCGCGCTAGCCTGGCACGAACCACTCGATAAATATTCCAACGCTGTCGCAAGCCGCGCCTCATCAGGATTGCCCAAGGCTTGACTCAGATCATCATCAACGGCACATCCACCCACTTCAACACCCACGTTCTCCGCTCCTGGCGGTGAAAACCCGTCGGTATAGTCACCAAAGCCAGAGGCATTGACCCCTTTAAACTGAATGGTGAAATACGTCGTGCCACAATTATCGATGCCGTAAAAGCCGTAAGGTTTCCCGCAAGTCGTATCGCCGATCAGAATGACCTCGACCCCAATGCCTCTTAAACCATTAATCACAGCCTCGCTTGCCGAGCAGGTCCCGCTGCCCGAGATCACAACGACTCGATTGAGATTGAGCAGGGGCAGATCGGTCTCACTTGAAACCACGAACCCGGGTGCTGTCCTGGCAAATCTTGACGGTGATAGGGTCCGTCCCGTGATGGGATTCTGGGTGGGGTATTTGCTATTGAATTTTAACTCACTGAAAGTCTGATCGACGGCTTCTTCCCCGGCAATCATTGAGGCAAGCATCCGAGCAATATCTAGGTAACCACCCCCGTTATAACGCATATCGAGCACTAGCTCTGTTACCCCTTCAGACTTAAACCCCTCAAATGCGTCAATTAACTGTGATTCAGCGGTTGCAATATGGTCGTTGAAAAGCAAATAGCCAACTTTGCTATTCCCACGCGGGATTGCCTTGACTGATTGAACTGGCGTTGACGTGATTTCCTGACTGGTGAGATCAACCGAGGTGGTCTCACCGCTCGCAACATCTCGAAACACGAACTGATGCACTTCCCCTAAGGACTCTGGGAACAAGGCCGCATTGAGCACATCGGTATCGCTACCCTCCTTGAAATCGACCCCATCAACCGACGCAATTTCCCAACCGCGTAGCAAGCCGGCATCCCCAGCCGGAGTGTTCGGCTCCGTGTAAGCGACAAGCCACTGTCTCGGTGGCGACGACCGCACTCGAAAAAACTCGACCCCATACCCTGCGGATATTCCGGACTGTGATAATTTTTCCCATTCTTCGGTGTCGTAGGTGAAGTGAAATTTATCCTTTGGGTTGCCAGAGGGTGACAACGCGAAGGTTTTCATAATATCAAAATAGGCATCGGTCGAACTAAGCGTGTCTGGGTCGACATCTTCGATTTCGTCAAACCAAAGATAAGTATCAAAACTATAGGCTCTGATCCAGAAGTTCTCATCCACTACTGTGCCCTGCACATCCGAGAAACCGCTTCCCGCGCGCGGATTCTGACAACTCGCCTCAAAATCTGCGACATCACCATACTCACCCTCAACCCAACCTGAGTCACTCGTATCCGTCGGCGTGCTGGGCGGCGTTACCGAAACCGGCACTTCGGGCGCTGATGGACCAGAAGATCCACCACCACAAGCGGCTAACGTCATCATTACAACAATCAGCGCTATCGGCCGCAAACAAGACGTGATTGTCAGCTGCCGTAGAACCGCGTTTCTGAGTAACTGCATCGTCTCACCACCTTTTGATCTATTTGGTCTAACCGTTTTAGTCCCAACGGATGTTTCTAATTTAGCAAAGTTATCCTACAAACTTCACCCCAGCATCTCATTGGTGATACCTTTTATAGAATAAAATTACATTTTTGCGCTCAATTACACAGTAGCCGATGACCCGTTGTGATCTACGATCAAGTATTTTTGCGATCATCCAAAGGCACGATTGAGTTGCGGGTAGGGGGCAAGACGGCATACGGCTCTGATCGCTTGCGGCACAGCTCAACCATTGCGCTTTGTCGTTTCTTATAAACCACCATCAACACAAAAAGGTCCGAACGCTATGCCTTCATCTTGCTTCATCCGCCCGGCGGCATTGGCGTTTAGCGCCCTGGCGGTTATCTTCGCTTCTCTTGAGGTTTTTGCGGAGGCGCACCATGATCGAAAGCTAACCGATCTGACCTATATCGGCAGCCATAATAGCTACAAGCGCGCCTTACATCCAAAGTTGATGCGCTGGCTGAATCGAATAGATACGAAAACAGCTGAGGCCCTTGATTATAGCCACCCGCCCCTGACAACCCAGCTCAATCTCGGCCTTCGACTTTTCGAACTCGATATTTTTTATGACCCTGAGGGCAATCTCTATCAGGATCCGCTGGGTGACGCTTGGTTGTTTCGAGACGAATCCTTTTCAACAAAACACTCGCAGGCCCTACAGATGCCGGGCTTTAAGGTCCTACATGCCCAGGACGTTGACTTTCGCAGTCATTGCATTACCCTCGCGGAATGCTTGTCCGAAATGGTGCGCTTCTCGACGGAAAACCCCAGCCACGTTCCGATTGTGATCACGTTTAATTTAAAATCACAAACCATCGAACTGCCTGGTTTCACCGTACCACTTCCCTTCAATCAGACTGCGCTCAAAGCACTGCAGAGAACAATCATTGATCATCTCGGTTTAGGCCGCATATTTAGGCCAACAGCGCTTCAAGGTCGATGGACATCCCTTGCAGCAGCTGTTGAAAATAACGGTTGGCCTCTGATTGAAACGCTACGAGGCAAATTCCTGTTTGTGCTCGACGAGTCCGAAGAAACGCTGAACCCTTACAGCGCCCTCTTGGCAACACCAGGGCCGCATATTTTTTTTAAAACCCCACCGATGGGCCATCCGGACGCGGCAATTCTGATCCTAAATGATCCGATCCAGCAGTCAGCCGAGATACGCCAGGCTGTAAACAAGGGCTACCTCGTTAGGACGCGGGCGGATGCCGATACGCTCGAGGCACGCATAAACGATTCAACGCGGCGAGACGCCGCCTTTTCCTCCGGCGCACAGCTAATCAGTACCGATTACTATCAAGCCGATCCTCGCTTTGAAGGGCGCTATGAGGTTCGCTTTGAAAACGGCGGCTACGTTCGATGACCCAATTCACTAAAAGCCGACTGTACGCCCAGATGAGCGTCTAAGGGTTAAGACACAGGCGTAAAAAAGAAGCGATAGCCTGAAACGTATTCAAGCTGCGTCAGGCAGGCAGAGACGTGACTTTGCTTCTATCTCGGCGCTGAGATGGGCCTATTCACGCGGACGCGTTAAATCGCTAATGAATGGCACAACGAATGCGATTGCCGTCTAACGCATCGATACCATTTCAACCAGATCTTGCTAACGAACCGAATCGGTATATAGACGACTGGCCTTACAGAAGATGATTTGAGCCGCCCAGCGCAACTTAAGCCACGCGCTTTCAGGCGTCTCACTTTAAGACGGACAAAAAAAACCCCGCAAGTGCGGGGTTTTCTTTAACGTAACCTTAGTGGCTAGATTCTGCTGAATCTTTGTACGCAAGGTTCCAAATAATCAATCCAAAGAGGATCTTATTCACAAAGTCTGCAAGGTTATAAACCATATTGAGTGAGCCTTCATCGACACCACCCATCATATAGCCCATTACATAACCAATCGGATAGATCGCCCAACCCACTAATACGATCAGCCTCATATACCCGAATGCAGCTTTAACGCTCTCGGTTGCTGCCGCAGCTTTGCCAGCTTCACCTGCGAAGATCTCATAGATAATTACGGCCCAACCTACCATTCCGATCCAGAAACCTAAGGTCGCATCCATAACACCGGCTTCGCCTAGATAGCCAAAAATCAGCATGACCAAGGTACCCGCTAAGAGTCTTATAAATGAACCACTGCCGACTGACGCGCCAACGGCTTTTAGAATGATCCAAAATTCAATCATCAGAAGCGGCACGGTTATCAGCCAATCGATATATCGATAGACGATTGGTGTACTCTGCTCAAGCACCCAATAATCTCGCATATAGTCGTAGTGCACTGCTGCGACCAACGTAACCAGACCCGCCACCAACATAGACAGCCGCCATTCACTCTTAACCCGTAGTCCCTCGTACAGGAAAAACACTGTCGATGCGATCATCGCAACCGACACGATCCAAAACGAGACACCGACCAAATCACCTTCAGCTAAAAATTGCATCCCTACCTCCACGCTTGTTTTTTTATAAAACCCCTTTGTGTGACGTCACACTAAGGGCTCATCTTTGTTGAGCAAAGCAGCTAGATGTTTTGAACCCACGCTAGCGGAACTTCAAGCATCTTTCCCTACCGCTACAGAGTACGATAGAAACCCAATTTAAATCAAACGCTAATTGCACGTTTTTTGAGCGAGCAAAGACTATTGAAATGAAGTCATTGTAGGCGGTACCGACGTCATCCCTGGACAAAACAATCAGGCATAAAAAAACCCCCGATGGCTTCCCATCGAGGGTTTTGGATAAATGCCTGACGATGACCTACTCTCACATGGGATCTCCCACACTACCATCGGCGCAAAGTCGTTTCACTACTGAGTTCGAAATGGGATCAGGTGGTACCAACTCGCTATGGTCGTCAGGCAAACTGAGTGCCGGTAACGGCAATTCGTTCGCCACGTCTAGATTGGGCGAACCCTACCTAAACCTAGCTCTTTAAAAAAGTAAACAAGTGATCAATTGACATCCTATCCTTCGGTCTTCCGACCAAAGGCACATTCAAAGGCATATCCTATGAATAACAGTAAGCTTTCTCAGTCGCCTAACCGGCCGACTTCAAATTCACTCAAGTTATATGATCAAGCCTCACGAGCAATTAGTACGGGTTAGCTCAACGCCTCGCAGCGCTTACACATCCCGCCTATCAACCTTGTAGTCTTCAAGGGCTCTTTAGGGGACTCTAGGTCCCAGTGAGATCTAATCTTGAGGGGGGCTTCCCGCTTAGATGCTTTCAGCGGTTATCCTGTCCGAACATAGCTACCCGGCAATGCAATTGGCATCACAACCGGAACACCAGAGGTTCGTCCACTCCGGTCCTCTCGTACTAGGAGCAGCTCCTCTCAAATCTCAAACGCCCACGGCAGATAGGGACCGAACTGTCTCACGACGTTCTAAACCCAGCTCGCGTACCACTTTAAATGGCGAACAGCCATACCCTTGGGACTGGCTTCAGCCCCAGGATGTGATGAGCCGACATCGAGGTGCCAAACACCGCCGTCGATGTGAACTCTTGGGCGGTATCAGCCTGTTATCCCCGGCGTACCTTTTATCCGTTGAGCGATGGCCCTTCCATACAGAACCACCGGATCACTATGACCTACTTTCGTACCTGCTCGACGTGTCTGTCTCGCAGTCAAGCACCCTTATGCCATTGCACTCATCGCATGATTTCCGACCATGCTGAGGGTACCTTCGCGCTCCTCCGTTACTCTTTGGGAGGAGACCGCCCCAGTCAAACTACCCACCATACACTGTCCTTAACCCGGATTACGGGTCGAAGTTAGAACCTCAACGTTATCAGGGTGGTATTTCAAGGTCGACTCCACAATCACTAGCGTGACTGCTTCAAAGTCTCCCACCTATCCTACACAGATAAAATCAAAGTCCAGTGCAAAGCTGTAGTAAAGGTGCACGGGGTCTTTCCGTCTAGCCGCGGGTATACGGCATCTTAACCGCAAATTCAATTTCACTGAGTCTCGGGTAGAGACAGTGTAGCCATCGTTACGCCATTCGTGCAGGTCGGAACTTACCCGACAAGGAATTTCGCTACCTTAGGACCGTTATAGTTACGGCCGCCGTTTACCGGGGCTTCGATCATGAGCTTCGCCGAAGCTAACCCAATCAATTAACCTTCCGGCACCGGGCAGGCGTCACACCCTATACTTCCTCTTACGAGTTTGCAGAGTGCTGTGTTTTTAATAAACAGTCGCAGCTACCTGGTATCTTCGACCGCCCTCAGCTTAGGGAGCAAGTCCCATCACCAAAAGCGGCGCACCTTCTCCCGAAGTTACGGTGCCATTTTGCCTAGTTCCTTTACCCGAGTTCTCTCAAGCGCCTTGGTATTCTCTACCTGACCACCTGTGTCGGTTTGGGGTACGGTTCACAATTATCTGAAGCTTAGAAGCTTTTCCTGGAAGCATGGCATCAACCACTTCCCGAGTACAAAGACTCGGTTCGTCGTCACATCTCAGCCTTAGGAGTCCGGATTTACCTAAACTCCCAGCCTACTTGCTTAAACGCGGACAACCAACGCCGCGCTGGCCTAGCCTTCTCCGTCCCTCCATCGCAATAATTGTAAGTGCAGGAATATTAACCTGCTTCCCATCGACTACGCGTTTCCGCCTCGCCTTAGGGGCCGACTTACCCTGCGCCGATTAACGTTGCGCAGGAAACCTTGGTCTTCCGGCGGGGGGGTTTTTCACCCCCCTTATCGTTACTCATGTCAGCATTCGCACTTCTGATACCTCCAGCATGCCTTACGACACACCTTCACAGGCGTACAGAACGCTCCGCTACCGCGCGTATAAATACGCACCCGCAGCTTCGGTACACAGTTTAGCCCCGTTAAATCTTCCGCGCAGGCCGACTCGACTAGTGAGCTATTACGCTTTCTTTAAAGGATGGCTGCTTCTAAGCCAACCTCCTAGCTGTCTGTGCCTTCCCACTTCGTTTCCCACTTAACTGTGATTTAGGGACCTTAGCTGGCGGTCTGGGTTGTTTCCCTCTTCACGACGGACGTTAGCACCCGCCGTGTGTCTGCCATGATTGCACTCACTGGTATTCGGAGTTTGCATCGGGTTGGTAAGCCGGGATGGCCCCCTAGCCGAAACAGTGCTCTACCCCCAGTGGTGAGACATGACGCTCTACCTAAATAGATTTCGCGGAGAACCAGCTATCTCCAGGCTTGATTAGCCTTTCACTCCGATCCACAGCTCATCCCCTAATTTTTCAACATTAGTGGGTTCGGGCCTCCAGTTGATGTTACTCAACCTTCACCCTGGCCATGGATAGATCGCCTGGTTTCGGGTCTACTCCCTGCAACTAATTCGCCCTATTAAGACTCGGTTTCCCTACGCCTCCCCTAAACGGTTAAGCTTGCTACAGAAAGTAAGTCGCTGACCCATTATACAAAAGGTACGCAGTCACACCCGAAGGTGCTCCTACTGCTTGTACGCATACGGTTTCAGGATCTATTTCACTCCCCTCTCCGGGGTTCTTTTCGCCTTTCCCTCACGGTACTGGTTCACTATCGGTCAGTTGGGAGTATTTAGCCTTGGAGGATGGTCCCCCCATGTTCAGTCAAAGTTTCTCGTGCTCCGACCTACTTGTTGCAAACTTAGTTCTTCCTAATGGTTTTAAAGTACAGGGCTATCACCTTGTATCGCCGGACTTTCCAGACCGTTCCTCTAACCAATAAGATAAAGATTGCTGGCTGGTCCCCTTTCGCTCGCCGCTACTAAGGGAATCTCGGTTGATTTCTTTTCCTCCGGGTACTTAGATGGTTCAGTTCCCCGGGTTCGCCTCTACACCCTATGTATTCAGGTGCAGATAACCTCGTAAGGTTGGGTTTCCCCATTCGGACATCTCGGGATATAGCGCTTGTTTGCCAGCTCCCCCGAGCTTTTCGCAGGCTACAACGTCCTTCATCGCCTCCAACTGCCTAGGCATCCACCGTATGCGCTTATTCGCTTGATCATATAAATTGAATGAACTCTTAGCCCCGTCCTTTTGAATTTCGCCAGGGCTAACATACCAACTTATTGATATCACCGGATATTACGCTTGAATTTGTACAAATTAGTGAGTCATGTTTCTTGAGTATCAAGAACAGCTGCGTTTGAGGTCAACTGCACCTGATAGAAACACTATCTCATTTGCGGATGTCAATTTGCATCGAATTAAAGGGTTTCAGTCTTTAATTCTCTACTTACTTTATCACTTGTTCACTTTTTTAAAGAACCACACATCGGGTTGACCGATGCACCACGCTTACGCGTGCTGGAAAAACCAGAAGCCATTCTTTTATCGCGCCTGCAAACCACTATTCAGGCAAAAAGAATCGATTCTGGTTTCTTCTAAGGGAATCAGAAAACAAACAATAGGTTGTGAGTACTTGCAGAGAATGCATTTTTTAAGGAGGTGATCCAGCCGCAGGTTCCCCTACGGCTACCTTGTTACGACTTTACCCCAGTCATGAATCACACCGTGGTGACCGTCCTCCGTAGTTAGACTAGCCACTTCTGGTGCAACCCACTCCCATGGTATGACGGGCGGTGTGTACAAGGCCCGGGAACGTATTCACCGCGACATGCTGATTCGCGATTACTAGCGATTCCGACTTCATGGAGTCGAGTTGCAGACTCCAATCCGGACTACGAAAAGTTTTTTGGGATTTGCTCCATCTCGCGATATTGCGACCCTTTGTACTTCCCATTGTAGCACGTGTGTAGCCCAGGCCGTAAGGGCCATGATGACTTGACGTCATCCTCTCCTTCCTCCGGTTTGTCACCGGCAGTCTCCTTAGAGTTCCCACCATTACGTGCTGGCAAATAAGGATAAGGGTTGCGCTCGTTACGGGACTTAACCCAACATCTCACGACACGAGCTGACGACAGCCATGCAACACCTGTCACAGAGTTCCCGAAGGCACCAAACCATCTCTGGTAAGTTCTCTGGATGTCAAGGCCTGGTAAGGTTTTTCGCGTTGCATCGAATTAAACCACATGCTCCACCGCTTGTGCGGGCCCCCGTCAATTCATTTGAGTTTTAATCTTGCGACCGTACTCCCCAGGCGGTCTACTTATCGCGTTAGCTTCGCCACTAAGAGGTCAAGCCTCCCAACGGCTAGTAGACATCGTTTACGGCGTGGACTACCAGGGTATCTAATCCTGTTTGCTCCCCACGCTTTCGCACCTCAGTGTCAGTATCAATCCAGGGGGCCGCCTTCGCCACCGGTATTCCTCAGAATATCTACGCATTTCACCGCTACACTCTGAATTCTACCCCCCTCTATCGTACTCTAGTCTGTCAGTTTGGAATGCAATTCCTAGGTTAAGCCCAGGGCTTTCACATCCCACTTAACGAACCACCTACGCGCGCTTTACGCCCAGTAATTCCGATTAACGTTTGTACCCTCCGTATTACCGCGGCTGCTGGCACGGAGTTAGCCGGTACTTCTTCTGTAGGTAACGTCATTTCGCTGGGTTATTAATCCAACTAATTCCTCCCTACTGAAAGTGCTTTACAACCCTAAGGCCTTCTTCACACACGCGGCATGGCTGCGTCAGGGTTTCCCCCATTGCGCAATATTCCCTACTGCTGCCTCCCGTAGGAGTCTGGACCGTGTCTCAGTTCCAGTGTGGCTGATCGTCCTCTCAGACCAGCTAAGGATCGTCGCCTTGGTGAGCCTTTACCTCACCAACTAGCTAATCCTACGCAGGCTCCTCCAATAGTGACCGGTCCGAAGATCCCGGCCTTTCCCCCGTGGGGCGTATGCGGTATTAATCCGGGTTTCCCCGGGCTATCCCCCGCTACTGGGTAGATTCCTACGCGTTACTCACCCGTCCGCCACTCGCCACCAAGAGCAAGCTCTCGTGCTGCCGTTCGACTTGCATGTATTAGGCCTGCCGCCAACGTTCAATCTGAGCCATGATCAAACTCTTCAATTCAAAAAGAATTATTCTGATCTCCCTCGATGCACCCTTTTGAGGCTCACTCAGGACAACAGTTGCGCTTTAAGTGCGCAAATCTGATCAGATGCAAGTTCCATTAAAAGCTTCGCTTGCAAGCAAGCTACGCTTCTAATCTTATGCGTTCTAATGAACGCGCCTTACATCAGCCCAACGCTAAATTACTAATAATGTATATGAGTATTAACTCAATATTGTCAGCACTTTGTTGTTGGATAATTTTCGTATCCAGTCCAACAAGCACTCACACCTATTGTATGTTTCCAAACTTTTAAAGAGCGACCGGTCCGATTGGGAGAGCATTGTAATGCTCTGGCAATCTCTTGTGCCGGCGAATTCGCATTCGAATTCTTGGTCAAACTGTGCGATTGCATTTCTGCAACCCCTCGATATCGTCAATCGAGGAAGCGCATAATACGCTTTTTGCCTTGAGTTGCAAGACATATTTCGAGGATCTTTTAGAACACGAAACCTGCCTATCACCTCACCGGATAAGTCACACTGCCTTGGCCGGGCGGGGACTATAACACTGTCTAGCCGCACTAAGCACGACCCTTTGTAAATTTATTTTCAGTTAACCTATTCTACTAGGCTACGCC
>Ga0209405_1002956_pt1 | contig 10613 bp, 7 predicted proteins | sample COGITO_mtgs_1105_6_FD_184803 | JGI IMG/M metagenome (GOLD analysis project Ga0209405, IMG submission 184803) | Pelagic marine microbial communities from North Sea - COGITO_mtgs_110516 (SPAdes) (version 2) | ecosystem: Environmental > Aquatic > Marine > Epipelagic ...
GCGCAATTTCATACGGTTGCTAGCGGTGATACTTTAGGAAAAATTGCAAAAGCATATTATGGAAACGCTATGAAATACCCTGTTATTTTTGAAGCGAATAAACCTATGCTTACTCACCCAGATAAAATATATCCTGGTCAAGTATTAAGAATCCCAAGTTTAGATTAAGAAACCCAAATCTAGATTAAGAACATGAAAATCTAATTAACTTATGTTCAAAAGCCAACTTGAAAAAGTTGGCTTTTTTTTATTTTTTTATAAATGGAAGTACTTAATTACTTATAAAAATTCATTTCGTCCAAATATTCCCAAACGTGTTGCGGGAGCATGGGTTGTACATTTTTACCAGCTTTTATAGATTTTCTGATAAACGTTGAAGAGAGCTCCATGATGGGAGCATCAATAACATGAATGTTTTTGTGTCCATCAAATTGGGTTTCTACTCTGTCTTTTGAAATTCGGGGATAAACGTATATATGATGGTTTTCTAGAATAAGTTCATAGTTTTTCCATTTATGAAAACTTTTTAAGTTGTCTTCACCCATAATTAAAGAAAAGGCATAATCAGGATGTTTTTCTTGTAAATGGACCAGTGTATTTATGGTGTAATTTGGTTGCGGTAAGTTAAACTCAATATCGCTAGGTTTAAGTTTGGTATAATCTTGTGTTGCGCGATAAACCATTTCTAAACGCTGGAAATCATCTAATAAACTACTTTTCTTTTTAAATGGATTATGTGGCGTTACTACAAACCAAATTTGATCTAAATCGCTGTACTCTGCCAAATGATTAGCAATAACTAAATGACCGATGTGTATGGGGTTGAAAGAACCAAAATATAACCCGATTTTCATGTGTTCAAATTTATTGTTTTTAAAAGGTTACTCCGAAATTGTCGGAGCAGGCAATGCAACATTTATAAAATGAGTTTAAAGTAAAGTGTTTTAGTACTGCATGTTTCATGTTTAAGAATTTATGAAATCACCAACTTTTTTTTCAGCTTCTATAAGCGCTTCGTCCAAATTATCATTAACAATTATAGTATCGAATAAAGGCGCTGTTGCTAATTCTGCCGAAGCTTTGGCAACACGCATATTTATTTTGTCTTCACTCTCAGTTTTGCGCTTTTTCAATCGTATTTTCAATGCGTCAATACTTGGTGGTTTTACAAAAACAGCTAAGGTTTGCTCAGGATATTTTCGTTTTATACGCAGTCCGCCAGAAACATCAATATCAAAAATTACATTTTTACCTAGCGCCCAAATACGCTCCACTTCGGTTTTTAAGGTGCCGTAAAAATTATCTCGATAGACTTCTTCCCACTCTAAAAAAGCATCACTCTTAATTTTGTTTTTAAATTCTTTTGCAGAAAGAAAATAATAGTCTTTACCGTGCGCTTCTTCCCCACGTTTTTCTCTCGAAGTTGCAGATATTGAAAATTCTAAGTTTAAATTATCAACGCCTAATAAATGCCTAACTATAGTTGTTTTTCCTGAACCCGATGGAGCTGAAAACACGATGAGTTTACCTTGTTTATTCTTGCTTTTTTCTTCTAACACAAATACTTACTTTTTTTGACTGAATACTGCGACTGTGACTGTAAACTGAACTACAACACATTCAATAACTGTTCTTTAATTTTTTCCAGTTCATCTTTCATTTCAACAACCAATTGTTGCATGGGTGCGTAGTTACTTTTAGAACCAATAGTGTTTATCTCTCTGCCCATTTCCTGACTAATAAACCCTAGTTTTTTTCCGTTAGAATCTTTTGAATTTATAGATTCTGTAAAATAATTGAGATGGTTTTTTAAGCGTACTTTTTCTTCAGTAATATCAAATTTTTCAATATAATATACCAGTTCTTGCTCAAACCTATTTTCGTCGTATTTTTCTCTTAATTCTTCAACACCTTTTAATAAACGTTCTCGCACACCCTCAACACGTTCAGGATCCATGGCAATAACCTTATCAAGTAATTCATTTATGGTAACAATGCGGTTATTAAAGTCAATTTCAAGAACTTTCCCTTCGTTTAATCTATAGTTATTCAAGTCCTCAATAGCATGGTGTATTTCAGCTTCAATAGATTTCCATTCATTTTCATTAATTTCTTCTCGAACCGTATTAAGTGCATCTGGAAAACGAACAGCCATTTTTAGCATATCTATTTCGTCACCATCTACTACATTTTTTAATTGCTCGATATATTGCTTAACAACAGGCGTGTTTATTTGCGTAGAGGTATCTTCTGCAGTAGCTTCTACATAAATTGAAAAATCTACTTTTCCACGAACCAATTTATCTGCTAAAATTTTTCTTATAGCTAATTCTTTTTCTCTATAAATAGAGGGCATTCTAGCATTTAAATCTAAATTTTTACTGTTTAAAGATTTAAGCTCTATGGTTACTTTTTTTGTTGGTAATTGCAAAACAGATTTTCCGTAACCTGTCATAGAATATATCATAAACGCGAGTATTAATGTTATGCAAATGTAATTAAAACCGATAGAAAGTAAAGGAAATAACTTGTGTTAAAAAAACACTTTAAATACGATAAGTGGGTTTTAAAGTAATTAATAAATACATTTACAGAAATAATTTTATGATAGTAATATGAATAAAATAAAGCACTTAATTCTAATGGCGTTATGCTACTTAGTAATAATAGCATGTAAAGAAAATAAAGCCGAAGCTTTAATTGAAGATAAAAAAACAGATGAAAACATCTATAAAAAAGTAGCGGATAGTCTTTCTACAAATCTACCAGAAGGTATGCTCTGGATTCCGGCAGGTTCATTTTTACAAGGCGCTGTTCAACAAGATAAAATGGCTATGAGTCATGAAAAACCACAGCACCCGGTTACGGTTGATGGGTTTTTTATGGATATAACAGAGGTAACTAATGCTGCGTTTAAAAATTTTGTAAACGAAACAGGCTATATCACTATTGCAGAACGTGAAATTGATTGGGAGGCCATGAAAAAACAATTGCCAGAAGGGACACCTAAACCACATGATAGTATTTTACAACCAGGGTCACTATTGTTTAAGAAAACAAAATCTTCGGTGCCTAATTTATATGATTTTTCACAATGGTGGCGATGGGAAATTGGTGTTAACTGGAGACACCCAAGTGGACCTGATAGCAGTATTGAAGGCAAAGATAATCACCCTGTTGTACACATAAGTTATGAAGATGCTTTAGCGTATTGCAAATGGGCAGGAAGACGTTTACCAACTGAAGCAGAATGGGAATACGCAGCTAGAGGAAATAAAACGGGTACGACTTATTTGTGGGGTAATGATAGATCTCTGCTCTCAAAAATGGTAAATAGTTGGGAAGGTGAGTTTCCTGTAAATAATACTTTAGAAGATGGTTTTGAGAGAACGGCTCCAGTAAAAACCTATCCACCAAATGGTTTTGGGCTGTATGATATGGCAGGTAATGTTTGGGAGTTTGTTTCTGATTGGTATAACATTAAGTATTACGAGGAATTAACAGCAAAAAAAGTTGAGGTTATTAATCCTCAAGGCGCAGATAAAGCGTACAATCCTAGTCAGCCTTATTTGCAAGAAAAAGTAATCAAGGGCGGCTCATTTTTGTGCAGTGATTCGTATTGTGCTAGTTATAGAATATCTTCTAGAATGGGGACAAGTACGGATTCATCAGCGGAGCATGTTGGTTTTAGAACGGTTTTAGATAAAGAAATGCTGATTGAAAACGAGTAGATTAAGTTGCTTAAAAGGAATAAAAACATTAGGTTTATAAAATAAAAATGCAGTAAAAAACTGTAGAAGATGTTTATTAAACCATTTGACGTATAAGAAAATGCAACTAAAAATATGTGTTTGTTTTTTCAATTAACAAAATTAAATTTAAAATTGTTTATTAACTTTTAACTAGAATAAAAACTTTTTTTCTTAAAACAAAATTAACCATGAAGACTACAACCCTAATCTTTACAATTTTAATTACAGCAATTACCTACGCTCAAAATAATAACAATGATGTTGAAAAGGTTTCTTTCACTTCTGAAGGATTAAGTTCGGATCAAATAACTGTTAATATTACAGGAATGGATAAAGAAGCTTTATTTAATAAAAGTAAAGAATGGATTGAAGAAAAGTATGGTACTTTAGATGTAATAACAAAGGAAAAGAAAACCTCAGATCAAGAAGACCAAGCTGATAAAGGAAAAAAAAATAAAAAAATAGTTTTTAAGGGTATTACAAATAATGCTATTTGTTTTGGCTCTAAGTCAGATTACAGTTGTTTTGATTCAACCTACGAGATTGAAATCAAATTTATTGATGACGAATATAAGTTTAAGATAAAGAAGTTTTCTTATGCAATACCTGGAAACGAAAAAGATAAAAAGATAAAATTAAAAGAAAGTGAGTTCCACACAAAAGAAGGAAATTTAGAAAAAGATTACGAAAAAGTTCCATCTCAAATAGAAGGTTTGTTTAATGGATTAAATAAAAGTTTGTTTAATTTTTTAACGGATAGAGAACAAGAAACAGAATGGTAATTCTTCATTATTTTTTCTCTAGAAATAGAGTGTTCCATCAATAAGTAATCATGATATCATAACCTTCAAAACATTTAATAGGAGTAAGAACACATCGTATTTGAAACTTTATTTGGCAGTTACAATCATTTACTATCTAAACATTTATATTTAAGATAAGCCGTTTTATATCTTCTCAAGGTGTTTAGTAGGCCGTTGTTTTACATTTAAAAAGTATTTTAGTGCCTTTTGGGGGGTCACGTTGCTGCCTTTGGTATGGTTTATTCGTTATTATTCAGACTGATATTTATCATTTACTAAAATGGTGTTGTTTTCTATTTTGGTCTTACGAATAGAGGCACACAATTTTTATTTGCATAGTTTCATATTTGGTTTGGTTGGTTTAAATAATTATGCTTTTGTGTGCTTCTGTTTGATTTTGCATCTTTAATAAAGTGGCATATTTGTTGGCAGTTTTAGTCCATATCTCCAAACGTGTTTTAGTGCGTTTTAATGGGTTATTTTTTTGTCGAGTACTAAGTTAATTACGGAGATGTTGTTTGTGATGCAGAACACAACACCATAACCGAAGTAAGAAATTTCAAATCTTGTAGTGACTGGACAATTACAGACCAAAATTTAACAACTTCAGTTTCTTATTTTTATATGACGAATATCATGAAAAATTATATCATCTTCTTTTAACTTTAAAGTTCAAATGTAAAATTTTTATTATGAAAAATTCGAACCAATTATTTATTAGAACGATCTGTTATAATTTATTTATTCTTGGATTTTTATTTTTATTCACGGCCTGTAATAATAGTCCTTCAAAAGATAAAACAAGTAAAACTGAAACAGATGAAATTGTAAAAGTTGAGGATATTTTTTGGAATGTTAAAGCCATCCTTCCAGATGGACAAAGCATAGATATTAAAGGCTTTGATAATTCGGGAAAACCCTTCGACGTAAAGGCCATTCAAAACTCCGATCAAGATAACTTATTAGATGTAAAAGCTATTATGGACGGTGAGAAATTACCCGTTAAGATATTGGTGAGTAAAAATCAATTTACTCCTGTTGTAGCTATTAGTAATGAAGGTAATGCGTACAAAATTAAAGCAGTAACAGCAGAAGGCGAAAAACTGCAGGTAATAGGAGTGACTAGATTTGATAATATTGTTATTATGAAAGTCATTACCAAAAAGGGGAAGTTCTATGGTGTAAAAGCTATTTCACCTACCGGAAAACTTAATGATATTAAAGGAATAAAAATTAATACGAAGGACAGAGAGATGTCATTAAAAGGCCTAAATGTCCATGCACATGTTAAAGCGATGCATCCATCTGATAATGAGGATGACTTTATAATGCCCAAAAAAAATAAAGAGAAAGGAATATATGAAAATGATTTTGAAAGAATTATCTGGAATATTAAGGCGGTAACTGCTGATGGTAAAAACCTAGATGTAAAAGCTTTTGATGCTGAAGGCAATACATTTGATGTAAAAGCTACACAAGACTCTAAACAACATAGTTTTATGAATATTAAGGCATTTGTAGAGGGGGCGGAATTACCAGTTAAAATAATGCAAAGTACAGACGAATATGCACCCGTAAAAGCCATAGGTAGAAACGGTACTATTTACGATATTAAAGCATTAACTGAAGATAATGTAAAACTAGATGTAAAAGGCATTAGCCGTTCAGGTAATATTATTCATGTTAAAGCTATAAATGAAAATGGAGAATTTTATGGTGTAAAAGCTTTCGCTCCAGACGGAAAACTTAATGAAGTAAAAGGTATTAAGATTTTTGAAAGAAAAGTAGAGATGAAAATACAAGGAAATCCTGTGTATGCTCATTTAAAAGCCATTCAACAATAATTGGTTTTTTTATCATCTATACTCTGGCAATTATCCTTTTTGCTGACTAAAAATCTTTAAATCCTGAACCTTACACTATGCGTCACTTTATTATTTTATAGTTTTGCTTTGCTACCTTTTTATAGACACAACTAGCATTATATAAACGTTATAGTTGAATTTTTTTAATGATTTAAGTTCTAAAAAAGAGCTATACTTACTTTTCATCAAACGTGCAGAACCTATTAATAATCATTTTTTGATGTTTATGAAAATATATCTAGAAGTTGTTTTTTTTGTAATACTTTTCTATTACTTTTTGTTTGGTTAGTTAATTATATTGTAAGAGAGAGGTTACTTGTGAGAGAGAGCCTCTTTTTTTTATGATTTCTATGATTGATATTTGTCGAGGAAGAAGTTTTAAATATGGTATAGTCATGACAAGTACGCTTCGTCTGAATATTTTGTAAAAAGAAAAGAGTGAACATCAACCATGATACTTCACCCTTTCTTTAATTGTACTAAAAAGTCTACTTGTGAGAGAATGATTAAATGTATTCATTAAATCCCTATAAGGTTTAATTTTTCTGTCATTAACCAATAGGTGTAGTTTAAATACCAATATGTGTAGATGAGTGGTATTTAAAACCATAACAGAAGTAAGACCTTTTAAACCTGGCCATAGCCTTGATAAGTATTCTGCAAAGTTTTAAATAGTTTCAATACGGCATCCCGAAACATACTAACTTATATTATTTCTTGTTGATTTAAATGACATTCGTCATCTAATAATCATAAGGAGTTAATTACCTTTAATTTCTGATTAATAGTGTCCATTATGAAACCTAAAACTTTATTAGCCTTAGTGTTATTTGCATTTATATTGAGTTGCTCAACTGATAAAAAAAAGAATAGCTTGGAAGAAGATAATCTAAAAGGAAATGTAAAATCTGTAAGAGAATTTTCTTTTGTTGCGGTTGATAAATTGGGTGAGATTAGCAAAGGAGCTAGAAAGACACAAATTTATAAGAAATATGATGATAAAGGAAATAGAATTGAGCAGGACGATTATGGATCAGATGGAAGTTTATCTTCTAAAACTACATTTAAATATGATAGTAAAGGCAATAATATTGAGATGAACTTATATTTATCAGATCGTAGTTTAACGTATTATTTTTCATTTAAATATGATGATAAAGGGAACGAAATTGAGAGGAATAGATATAAATCGGATGGGAGTCTAGATTATAAATTTAGTTATGTATATGATGATAAAGGGAATGAAATTCTGTGGGACTATTATAAATCGGATGGGAGTTTAGAGTATAGATACACATTTAAATATGATGATAAAGGAAATGAAATTGAGAGGAATAGACATAAATCTGATTGGATTGTAGATTGTGAATACACTTATAAATATGAACTGGACACTAAAAATAATTGGATAAAGCGTATAGACTTTAAAAATGATAAACCACAATATATCTTAGAAAGAGAAATAGAATATTACTAAATGACTATATACTGGTTTAACTAATTAGAACTAAATGAACGCACGGCATGGAAGCCATAACCAATACGGCACTTTTTAGACAACCATATTGGTCATGGGCAGCGTTGTAATTGTTGCGCTAGAGACAAGTTTTTTGTTGAAGTGGTTTCTGATGCTAAGCACAACACCGTTAGCGAAATTAGAAGTATTAAATCTGGAATTAGCCTTGATAAGTATTCTATGATTTAAATATTAGGCATAAAAAGAAAGAGTGAAAACCAACCAAGATAATTCACCCTTTTTTTATTGCTATTAATCAACTGTTTATTAAACAAATTTGGTTAAATATACCATTTATATATCTTTAAGGCTTCAATTTTTCCACCACTAACTCATAAGTGTCGTTCAAGCACGTATTTGTATAGATGAGTGGTGTTTAAAACCATAACAGAAGTAAGAAGTTTTAAATATGGTCATAGCCTTGACAAGTATGCTAATCTAAAGTCTTTACAAAAAACTATTTTCAATTTAATTGACTACCTTACAACAAAGTTTAAAACTGAACTTCTTTTGGGTATGTGGATTCTTCCGTGGTTGGTAGTTAATAACAAGAAGCATATCTGGAGGGGGTTTTAAAACTGTTCTTAGCTGTCTAACTGTAAATCTTAACTTATTTGTTAGAGGTTGTTTATAATGCAGAACATAACACAATAATAGTAAGGAGTTTTAAATACGGTAGTAGTCTTGACAAGTATTCAGCAATTTAAATAAAGATAAATTCCTCACACTTTTTATAAATAGATTCTCCAGAGGTAAAAACTTCCTATTAACCAACCCACAGGATAGTCATTCGTACGCTCTGAAGGAATCTAACAATTAAAACTATCGGAAAATATAGTAAAAATAAGTTGTCTATTACGGTTATATTCTTCTTAACTATATTAATGTTGAAATACCATATATAATCACCTACATGTACATAGAAAAGAAAGAATTTTAAGTATTAGAGAAAGGTCAAATAACTTTTCGTAACTAAAATAATTTATCAGTTGCATTAACAATAGATTTCTAAAATAAATTCAGGGATGCCCATTAACTGTTTCGCCATAGACAAGTTTTTTATTGAGGTGGTTTATAATTCAGAGCATAACAACATAACCGAAATAAGAAGTTTTAAAACTGGGCATCTACTCGACAAGTATTCAAATAGGTTAGAATTTTGATTTTTTAGGGGGAATATTAGGGGAAAAATTAAAAACCCTACTCTCAAAACTATTGAAAATAGGGCATTCTAATGAATTATCTGTACACAAAGTACTCCAATTATCGAACTTATTCTTACAAGACCTTGAAAAGCTTAGAGAGTTTACAGAAACATATAAAAAACATAAGCTATTGAGCATATAGTAACCCTTTAGGCTTACTTTAAAGACATACAGAGTGGTAACATTACGGAAAAAAAAATTAAATACCTTGACCAATTAGATAATGAAGACCTTCGAGATGTCCAGTTAAGATATATTAAGAGCATAAAAAATAATGTTCAGTTTATTACTTGGCTAATAATAATTAGTATTTCAGTATTTATTTTGAGTGGCATATTGCCAAGACTTTAAAATTCTTTTTTGCGCTTCTTTTTGCGTTAATAATAGGTGGTCTTGTGGTGTTAATTTGTCTAATTTTCCTTCGTTATTTCTAAAATTAGTTCTGCGGTTTTAAGTGAATATCTTTCTCACTATTTTGGTTTTCAATGAAATCTCAAGGGTGAAGTAATTACAATACCTATTGCTTGTTTTACGTCAATAATCTATTTATACTCATTTTGTGATGCTAGTAACGTATACCAAGAAGTTGGTATTGTTTGGTTTATATCGTTTCTGTTAATTGCAATAAAAAATGAATAATAACTATCACGAGTTTTCTGATTTCTTTTTTGCGCTTCTTTTTGCGTTAATAATAGGTGGTCTTGTGGTGTTAATTTGTCTAATTTTCCTTCATTATTTGTAAAATCGGTTATGCGGTTTTAAGTGAATATCTTTCTCACTATTTTGGTTTTCAATGAAATCTCAAGGGTGAAGTAATTACAATACCTATTGCTTGTTTTACGTCAATAATCTATTTATAATCATATTGTGATGTTGGTAAAAATTACGTACTTCTACGTATTCCATATATAGCTCAAACAATTTATATTTGTAGTTCATTGAGCAGTTTTTAGTTAGAACTATTTGTGATTAGGTGTCTATTATTTAGACACCTTTTTTTGTTTAAGCGGTTATGATTTAGGGGTATTTATACTTTTTTACTATACGCTACCTAAAGCGTTTTAATACGTTCTAATGGATTTTTGTCCTTGTGAAGTGCTAGGTACTTATGAAGGTGTCAATATTTACGCTTTTTGTGCAGATTCTGAAAATGTAGCATCTAATCTAAACGCATTTTAAAGCGTTCTAATGAATTATAAATGTTTCTAATGGCTGTTTTTTGGCTATTTCTCAAATGGTGTTTTTTATCTTTTTATAAATTCTTACTTTTCCCAATGATAGCAAGACTTTACATGTTATAGATTTCAATTATCATACATAATAAATAATATAGTACAAATAACAATTTAGCTATAATACACATTATTATTTCCTTCAATATCACAGTACTTTTATAAAAATATACTGCTAATTACAAATTGTTTTAACTTTTAGTATTGGTGTGTAATATTTATATGAAGTTAGTAATAACA
>Ga0209405_1002958_pt1 | contig 10611 bp, 5 predicted proteins | sample COGITO_mtgs_1105_6_FD_184803 | JGI IMG/M metagenome (GOLD analysis project Ga0209405, IMG submission 184803) | Pelagic marine microbial communities from North Sea - COGITO_mtgs_110516 (SPAdes) (version 2) | ecosystem: Environmental > Aquatic > Marine > Epipelagic ...
GCCATCATTGGCACGGTCGCCTACCTCGGCATTATTTTCTCCGGAGGATTTTACATAGGTGCCAATGCCGCCATTCCAGATAAGATCCACCTTAGATTTAAGCAGCGCAGTCATCAATTCGGAGGGGGTCACTTCGGTTTTATCAATATCAAACCGGGCTTTTATCTCTGGTGTCAGTTTTAAAGATTTGGCCGCGCGGGAATACAGGGCGCTGCCCTTGGACATTAGAGATTTATCAAAGTCGTCCCAGGTGCTGCGGGGAGTCTCAAACAGTCGCTTGCGCTCAGCAAAGGTCGCCGCAGAATCCGGGTTGGGGTCAACAAAGATATGTAGATGGTTAAAGGCGGCCACTAGCTGAATATGCTCAGACAGCAGCATGCCATTGCCAAAAACATCGCCGCCCATATCGCCAACACCCACCACAGTGAAATCCTGCTTTTGGATATCCATGCCTATTTCACGGAAATGTCGCTGCACTGCCACCCAGGCACCGCGAGCGGTAATACCCATACCTTTGTGATCGTAGCCATTGCCACCACCGGAGGCGAAAGCATCACCCAGCCAGAAGTTGTTAGCTTCGGAGATTTCATTGGCGATATCGGAGAAGGTAGCCGTACCTTTGTCCGCAGCCACTACTAGATAGGGGTCATCGGTATCCCGGCGCACCACATCAGTGGGCGGTACCACTTCGCCATCAATCAGATTGTCACTGATATCCAAAAGAGCCTGAATATACAGCATATAACTGGCTATACCCTCTTGCAGCCAGGCATCCCGGCCAGCGGCCATGGTCGCCTGTTTGGCGACAAAGCCGCCCTTGGCACCAGTGGGCACAATCACGGCATTTTTGACCTGTTGAGCTTTTACCAGGCCCAGTACTTCGGTGCGATAGTCCTCCAGACGATCGGACCAGCGCAGACCTCCGCGAGCCACTTTGCCACCGCGCAGATGCACACCCTCAACTCTTGGTGAGTAGACAAAGATCTCAAAGGCAGGCCTTGGCCTGGGCGCCAGACTGATTGCCCCAGTCTCAAGTTTGACTGAGATATAGGATTTGTACGTACCGTCGGCAAACGTCTGAAAAAAGTTGGTGCGCAATGTTGCCTGAATCACTTCCAGATAACTGCGAATCACATTGTCTTCACTGATATTGTCGACATTATCCAATGCAGCAATCACGTTATTGACCAGACCGTCGGAGCGCTCGGTGCGATTATCTCCCGCATAGCGGGGATCAAAATAGCTCTTAAACAGGGCGACCAGATTGCGGGTAATATCCAGATAGCGGGACAATGTGTCGGCAATGAAGTCCTGACTGTAGGAAATACCCAGCTGCTTGAGGTAGCGGGCATAGAGTCGCAACATGGCCACCGCCCGCCAATCCAGACGCGCACCCACAACCAGGCGGTTGAAGCTGTCATTCTCCGCATCGCCCTTCCACACTCGGCCCAGTGCCTCTTTAAAACTGCTCTGCACCGCAGAGACATCCACATTCACATCGAGGGAAAATGACAGGTTAAATTCCTGCATCCATACCTGGGTTTCGCCATCCGGCTGAATCAAATAGGGGTGCTCCATAACCACTCGAAAGCCCAGATTTTCCAGCATGGGAATCATATCTGACAGCTCCAGCGGCGCCTCGCGATGGAACAGCGCCAGCTGTAGATCATTGTTGCCCGCTTGGTTCTGATGCTTTAAATCAATCGCCAGCTCACCGGAATCCTGCAGCTGGTCAAACAGTTGGATATGTTTAAGGGCCTGCTTAGGGTTGTAGAGTTCTCTATAGGCAGAGGGAAAAGCCTGCTTAAAACGCCGGGCCAGAGCCAGTGCATCTATCTCGGCCATATCCTGCATCGCGGCTTCAGCAAAGCTGTCGGACCAGGTTCTAGTAATATCTTTAACCAGCTCTTCAAGCTCGGCGCTACCCACATCAGGCTGTATATTGTTGTCCAGCTGATACACCAGATAGATACGCACCAGTACCGACTCAGGCAGAAACTGGGTGCTGAACTCAGACTCCCTGGCACCCAGCCGCTCGCCAATAGCCAGACGGATTTTTTGCCGTGCCACAGTGCTAAAGGCTTCCCGCGGAATATAGACAATGCAGCTGACAAATTTATTAAACGGATCCGGGTGCACAAACGCTTTGGTCACGCGCCGCTCATATATCTGCCAGATACCTATGGCTGTATCGGCCAGCGCCTCGCGACTGACATGAAACAACTCATCCCGCGGGTGAAAATCCAGAATCGCCTGCAGCGCTTTGCCATCGTGACTGTTGGGACTAAACCCTGAGTTATCCACCACCCAGCTAACTTTTTTACGCAGCACAGGAATGCGCCGCGGACTGTAGGAATAAAACTGCGAGGTATACAAACCGAGAAATCGCACCTCTCCAATGGCTTGCCCCTGATCGTTAAAGCGTTTAACCACCAGGTAGTCGGAGTACACATCCCGATGCACCCGGGAGCGCTGGGACGATTTGGTAACCGTTAATATTTCGCCACTTTTATAGAGTGCCTGCACACCTGGGCTAAGTTCGGTCATCGGCTGCTGACGGGCATCGCGTCCGTATTTCTTAAACAGCCCCCGGCGGCTATCGGCCACCTCCACCAGAAACTGCTTGCCCCCATTCTCTTGCAGAGCAAACTCAACACAGCCGGTAAAGGTGAAGTACCCATTGTAAATCCAGCGCAAAAACTCAAGAGATTCCTGAGTCTCCTCAGACTCAGGGGCATTGCTTTGCAGCTCGGTGATGAGTTCCTCAACACGCCCGCGCATTGATTCAAAATTGTCTACCACCACCTGCACATCATCCAGCACCGCCATCAACTCCCGGTGCAGATCAACCAATTCAGATTCAGTATGACGGTCTACCTCAATACTGATCAGGGCTTCCCGCTGAGCGCCCTCTTTGTAATCAGAACTGGTAGCCTGCAAAATACCCCTGTCGTTGCGCAGCGCCCAGATCGGGTTGCTATGCAATGTGTAGATGTTGAGGCCCCGGCGGTTGAGTACAATGCGCAATGAATCAACCAAAAACGGCATATCAATCTGGTTGATATAAATGCAGGTGTAGCGGTTATGCCAGCCCCCTGCCTCTGTATCCGGGTTAAATACCCGCACCGAGGCACTGCATCCATTGACCGGCTCAGCGGCGGCACTGCCGAAAACCAGCAATTCCCAGAGACTATTGAATATTACTTCCGGTGGGCGATTGAGATACTCAGTATCCGGATGAAAATGCACAGCACTGGTAATAAATTGTTGGAATTGCTCAAGCTGGGATTTGTCGAGTTTTTTCTTGGCGATAGCGTTTAGCGCCTGCAGCATTTCGCTACGCTGAGTATTATTTTTTGCATCCATGAGCGGGTTTTGCAACCTTTAAGTAATTTACTAGTCTGTAACTTGGTTTTATAAAATTCCTGTGGCTAATGTAACAAAAGATATTCAACCTTGGGTAGTAAAAACCCAATAATTTTTATCTACTAAAGGGCACCATAGAAGAGAACCAAAAAACATAATTGAGACTTGCTGCCATAGGCAATAGAATCAACGTCCGCCTTATTAACTGAATCAATGTAGGGGTTACTTTTGCACCAGAATATCAACCAAATCAAGCAGTGGCTGGCGAGTAAAATTGTCGGTCAGGAACATCTTGTAGAGCGTCTGATTATTGCCCTGCTCGCCGACGGCCACCTGCTGGTGGAAGGAGCACCGGGGCTGGCAAAAACCAAAGCCATCAAAACATTATCTGAAGGGCTTGAAGCGGACTTCCACCGCGTGCAGTTTACCCCTGACCTGTTGCCTGCAGATATTACCGGCAGTGATATCTACCGCCCGCAACAGGGAACCTTCGAATTTCAGGCCGGCCCCTTGTTCCACAACCTGGTACTGGCGGATGAAATCAACCGCGCACCGGCCAAGGTACAGTCAGCTCTGCTGGAAGCCATGGCTGAACGGCAGATATCCGTAGGTAAAAATACCTACCAGCTGCCAGAACTGTTTCTGGTGATGGCCACGCAAAACCCCATTGAGCAAGAGGGAACCTATCCACTGCCGGAAGCCCAGATGGATCGCTTCCTGATGCATATTATGGTCGACTATCCTGCACCGGAAACCGAGCGCGCCATCCTGGCCCTGTCGCGACAGGAAGCCAAGGCACAGCCTCAGGATACTGTTAAACCATTGCCCCAGAAAACATTGTTTGCCGCCCGCAGTGAAGTCCTGGACGTTCATATGAGTGAATCGGTGGAAGAATATTTAGTGCAATTGATTCTGGCCACCAGAAATACCCAGGCCTACGGCGGCGATTTGGCCCTGTGGCTGGACTATGGTGCCAGCCCCAGAGCGACCATTGCCCTAGATCGCTGCAGCCGGGCACTGGCCTGGCTTGAGGGCCGAGACTTTGTTACCCCGGACGATATTCGTGCCGTTGCCCATGATGTATTGCGTCATCGTCTGATTCTGAGTTTTGAGGCAGAGGCCGCAGGCATCACTGCCAATCAGGTTATCGACAAACTGCTGGAGACCGTGCCATCCGCATGAGTGAACCAGTGGACCCAACAGCTAACAGCGAAAACCCCGCGGTCGCCAGTCTGGCGCAGATGATCAAACTGCGCTATGGCGCCCGTGAGCTGACTGGCTTCCCAAAAATTCAGGCCAGACAGATGCTGGCTGGCGGCCATAAATCACGCTTTCGCGGGCGCGGCATGGACTTTGATCAGGTGCGTATCTATCAGCCCGGCGACGATGTGCGCAGCATTGACTGGCGAGTAACTGCCCGCACCCAGGTGCCCCACACCAAGATCTTTAGCGAAGAGCGCGAGCGCCCCATATTAGTGATTAGCGATCTGCGCAGCATTGACTGGCGAGTAACTGCCCGCACCCAGGTGCCCCACACCAAGATCTTTAGCGAAGAGCGCGAGCGCCCCATATTAGTGATTAGCGATCTGCGCGGGCCAATGTTTTTTGGCAGCCAGCGTCTTAAATCGGTGGTCGCCTGCGAAATTTCTGCAGCCCTGGCCTGGGCCGGACTGGCCGCCAATGATCGCGCTGGCGGTCTGGTCTTTGGCCCACAGCAGCAGGTCGATATTAAATCTCGTCGCAGCCATCATGCGGTGCTGCAATTTATCCATGCCCTCCATGAGTACAGCAGCCAGCTGTTAGAGCCGCAACCAGATCACTTCAGCCTTCGGGATATTCTTGAGGAATCCCGACGTTTTATTTTGCCAGGCAGCACAGTATTTATTGTTAGTGACTTCCATGATTTGGACAGCGGCTGCGAGCGCCACCTGTTTGAACTGGCCCGCCACGGCAATCTCAATTTCTGCCATGTCTATGACAACATTGAAACCGAGCTGCCACCGCCCTCTCTCTATGCGGTCACAGATGGTCAGCAGCGCACCATGCTCGACAGCAGCAATAAGCAGCTGCGCCAACAATTTGTCGATGCCTTTAATGAGCGCAGCCAACATTTACGCAAACTCAGCGAACAGCTGTCCGCAGGATTACTGCCCTTTAACAGTGCCGACAACGTGATGTCCGTGCTGGCACGAGCCTACGGCAAGCGGCGCAATGCTGCACGCTCCAGAGGTCAGGCAAAATAATGATGGTGTGCCGATGAACCCCAGCGACCCTCTGGCCCAATTGCGGGATATCCATCTGCCGGCAGATATCTCACACTGGCCGCTGGCGCCAGGCTGGTGGCTGCTTGTTATCGCCGCTGCCAGCCTGCTTGGCTGGCTCAGCTGGTTGCTGGTAAAACGCTACAGGGCAAGACTCTATCGCCGTCAGGCCATGTTAAAAATCACCCAGCTGCAACAGGATCCGGGTGCGGATCTGCTGCCAGCGCTGTTTGCCACATTAAAACAGACTGCCAACAGCGCCTACCCAGAGCGACATTTCAGCAGCCTGAGTATCAACGACTTTATCGCCTTTATGCAGAGTAGCTGCGACCAACCACTGTTCGAGAACCTGCCCTCCAATCTGGATAATATGCTCTATGCCGAGCAGCCGGAAATTGATAGCGCTATGGCAGAGCAGCTTGTTAGCAGCGCCACTATCTGGATCAAACAGCATCAGACCAGGGTTGCGCCAGCATGTTAAATCTACTCTGGCCCTGGGCACTGGTTCTGTTACCCCTGCCGTTTATTTACCGCCGTTTGCGCGCCCCTGCAGATATTAATATCCGTGCCCTGCGCGCGCCAATACTGGCCAGTGCAACCCAGGGTGCTGAACTGTCAATCAATGCCAGCAACTGGCGCAAAAACCTGGTGCTGTTGTTACTAACATTATCCTGGGTGGCCGCCGTACTGGCTCTGGCGCGACCTGTCTGGATAGGTGAGCCAGTCGCAGTGCCCACCAATGGTCGGGATATTTTGCTGGCGGTGGATATCTCTGGCAGCATGGAGCGGGAAGATATGCAATTGCGCGGCCGCGACGTCAATCGGCTGGTGGCGGTAAAAGCCGTGGTCAGTGACTTTGTTATCAAGCGCGAAGGTGACCGTCTGGGGCTGGTTCTATTTGGTGAAAAAGCCTATCTGCAAACCCCTCTAACCTTTGATCGCAAAACCATGGAGACATTATTAAATGAAGCCCAAATTGGTTTTGCTGGCAATAATGGCACGGCTATAGGTGATGCCATTGGCTTGGCGGTCAAGCGCCTGCAAGACCGCCCGGAAAACCATCGGGTGGTAATCTTACTGACCGACGGCGCTAACAATGCCGGTGAACTGGAGCCTTTAAAAGCAGCAGATCTGGCCCGCCGCGCCAAGGTAAAAATCTACACCGTTGGCATAGGTGCTGATGTTCAGGAGACCTGGGGGCTATTTGGCAAACGGGTCACCAACCCCAGCGCTGATCTAGATGAAGCCACATTAACTGGCATAGCTGAGGCCACTGGCGGGCTGTTTTTCCGCGCCCGCAATCCACAGGAGCTAGCCGCTATCTATGCCGAACTCAATAGACTGGAACCCATTGAGCAAGAGGCAGAAACCATTCGCCCTGTGGCCAGTCTGTTTTACTGGCCTCTGGCTGTGGCCTTTATGCTAAGCCTTTTGGTCGCTGTCATTAACAGTCGCAGAGGTGCCCATGTCTGATTGGCTGCAAGGCATAGAGCAGCTGCATTTTCTCAGACCCTGGTGGTTTGTAGGCCTGCTACCCTGTGTTGTGATAATCGCATTTTATCAATGGCGCAAACGCAGTGCAGGCAACTGGGAAAATATTATTAACCCGGAATTGCTGCCGTTTTTAATGCAGGGGGACAGTGGCAAAAAAGGCCGCGCCAGTGGTCATGTTCTCGGCTGGGTTGCCGTGGCCTGGTTACTCTGTTGCGCCGCCCTCGCCGGGCCAACATGGCAGCAGCTGCCCCAACCGGTGCACAAGCAAGATAGCGCCCTGGTCATTATTTTTGATTTATCCCCCAGCATGCTGGCTCAGGATATTGCGCCCAGCCGACTGGTGCGGGCCAGATTTAAACTGATCGATATCCTTAAACAGCAGGATGAAGGCTTTAATGGGCTGGTAGTCTATGGCGGCGAAGCCCACACAGTGTCGCCTCTGACCGAAGATAGCAACACCATTATCAGTCTGGTGCCAGTGCTGCACCCCAGTCTTCTGGCCGAGTACGGCAGCAACACTGAGGATGCCATAGAGATGGCCATTAATCTGGCCACCAACGGGGGCTATACCCAAGCCGATCTATTGCTGATCACCGATGGGGTCGCCAGATCTGCATTTAGTACCATTCAGGCCATGCTGGCACAGTCGGGCAACTTTCGCCTGTCGATACTTGGTGTTGGCACCGCTCAGGGGGCACCAATTCCCTATGGCAATGGCAGCTTTATCAAAGATAGCAGCGGCGCTATTTTAATCCCCAAACTGGATTCATCTTCATTGCAGATGCTGGCCGGTTACAGCGGCGGCATCTACCGCCAGCTCAGTGCCGACGACTCGGATATTGAGCAACTGCTGGCCAGTACAGAGCTGCTGTTCCCGGATGCCACCAGAGAACTGGATCGCTCCTTTGACCTGTGGGACGACCAGGGCTTCTGGCTGATCATATTATTATTGCCAGTATTGCTGCTTAGCTTCCGCAAAAATATTGTGGCTATGGTGCTGATAGCTCCATTATTAATCCAGCCACAGACTGCAGATGCCTCAGTCTGGCAGGATCTGTGGCAAACCCCTGATCAACAGGCGGCTGAAGCATTGGCCGCTGGAGATGCAGCCACAGCTCAGGCACTTTTTGAGGACAGCCAGTGGCGCGCCAGCGCCGCCTACAGATCTGGCGATTACAGTGCGGCCATTGATGACTTTGCCAGTTCCGACAGTGCCGATGCCCATTACAATCGCGGCAATGCCCTGGCCAAAGCCGGAGATCTAGAGGCCGCTATTGAAGCCTACAATGACGCTCTGGAGAGACAGCCAGAGATGGAAGATGCTATCGCCAATCGCGATCTGCTGGAACAGCTAAAACAGCAGCAAGAGCAAAAACAGGAACAGCAGCAAGACTCATCCGATCAACAGCAAGATGATCAAGAGCAGAATCAGCAGCAGTCTTCCAATAATGAGGACAGCCAGCAACAGCAAAACCAAGATCAATCACAACAGGATCCGCAACAAAATAACCAGCAGGATCAAGAGCAAAAGCAGGAGCAAAGCCAGGAACAGGACAGCGAGGACAAGTCCGAACAGGAACAGCAACAATCTGAGCAAGAATCCAAGCAAAAGCCTGAGCAAGAGCAGCAGGCGCAGGCCCAAGAGGCAGAGCTTACTGAGGAAGAAAAACAAAACCAGCAAGAGATTGAACAGATGCTGCGCCGGGTACCAGATGATCCCGGCGGTCTGCTGCGGCAAAAATTTCGCTATCAGTCGCGACAGCGCGCACTGGAGCAACGACAACCCAAACCACCCAATGAGCAAGAGCGCTGGTAAATGAATGTATCCATGGTAAAAAACCTTCTCCCATTGTTGCTGTTGGCAGTTTCCACATTGAGCTGGGCTGCGCTAACCGCCACTGTTGATCGTAGCGTTATAGACAGCAATGAAACCCTGCAGTTGGTGATCAGATACGATGGCCAGGTCATGACTGGGCAGCCGGATTTTAGCCCTTTGGAAAACGACTTTGAGATTCTGTCCAACAACCGCCAACAGCAGTACAGCTGGGTCAATGGCCAGTCTGAATCCTATACCGACTGGACCATGGTGCTAATGCCAAAGCGCACGGGGTTGGTATTAATCCCCTCCCTGAACTTTAAAAAAGATGTCAGCAATGCAGTGGAAATCAGAGTGCGCAGTGCCAGCGCCGCAGCCGCTGGTGCAGGCAAACAGCCTATTTATACCGAAACTCTGGTGGATAAAGAGTCTGTCTATATTCAGGAGCAGCTGGTGCTTACCCATCGCCTTTACACCTCAGTGCAATTGTCAGATTTAAGTCTCTCTGACCTCAATGTGCCCGATGTGATATTGCAAAAAATTGGCGACAATCAATATCAAAAAACCATCAATGGCAGAAACTATCTGATTGTCGAAATAAAGTACGCATTGTTCCCCCAGGTGGCGGGCAAACTTGTTATTCCCGCTCTGCGTTTTGGTGCTTACGAAAGTAATGGCCGCAGCCAGTTCGGCGGCTTTACCAATCGAGGCACGCGCATCTTTCGCAGCACCGAGAGCAAGATTGTCGACGTTAATGTAAGACCTGCTCATATAGCAGCAGATCAATGGATGCCAAGTTCTGAAGTCCAGCTTGCTGAGCAGTGGAGCACTGACCTAAATAATCTGACGGTGGGCGAACCAGTCACCAGAGCCATTGCCATTAGTGCCGCGGGATTAACCGGCGCCCAGATAACCCCAATCCAGATCATTGAGAGCGACGACTATAAAATCTACCCGGATCAGCCCCAGCTCCAGGAACAGGCAAAAAGCTCGACCATAGTAGGTACCCGCACTGAAACCCTGGCCATGGTGCCCGGTCGGGCCGGTGAGATTACCTTCCCCGCAATCAACGTGCGATGGTGGGATACGGTCAATCAGCGCATGCAAACCGCAAGTCTGGCCGCCAAAACAGTGCAGGTCAGACCCAGCACAGCAGTGGCTATTAGCCCAGCTACTGTTCAGCCACAAGCTATGGAGTCGCTTGCTATTGGGGCTAGTGAAAAGCCCTCTGAGCTGTCCCTGCTGACTAACTTATCCCTGGCATTCAACGCGCTGTTGATTGCCGCTCTGGCCTTGCTGCTATTAAAAAGACCCAGATCGGGATTAGCTGGACGAACCAGCACCGAGCCAGCCACACCGGCATTGTTGAGCCTTAAACAAAAATTTAAGGCCATTGAAATCCAGGCGGATAAAAATAATATGATGGGCATGCGCGATGCTATTTTGGTCTGGGGCCGGCAACTGTTCGCCGAGACGCCACCTACAACATTAAAAGACCTCAGCTTGTTATTGGCTGATCTGGAGTTGCAGCAACAATTTACCCAGCTTGATCGACAGCTTTATAAAGATGATGCCAGTGGCGATCAGCTTGATATTCAACTGCTGTTACAACGTCTTAAGCAGCAGTCCAGCTTCTCCCGCAAAAGTACAGCCAAGCGAGGGCAGAAATTACAG
>Ga0209405_1002966_pt1 | contig 10586 bp, 8 predicted proteins | sample COGITO_mtgs_1105_6_FD_184803 | JGI IMG/M metagenome (GOLD analysis project Ga0209405, IMG submission 184803) | Pelagic marine microbial communities from North Sea - COGITO_mtgs_110516 (SPAdes) (version 2) | ecosystem: Environmental > Aquatic > Marine > Epipelagic ...
TGACTCATAATCAGAGGGTCCTTGGTTCGAGCCCAAGTGGGACCACCCTGAAAACCCTTCTTAATTGAGGGGTTTTTTGTATCCGTACATTAACCCAAATTTAGTGAAAAAAAGCATCCACTGGCAGTTTACTGGCAGTAAATAGACAGTTAATTTTTAAATTATTCTTTTAATTTTTAGTATTTTTCATCTTTAAAATTCATTCATGATTACAGGAGAATTAAAATCACAAGTAGATAAAATCTGGGAAGCCTTTTGGACAGGTGGAATTTCTAACCCATTATCTGTAATAGAACAGTTTACCTATCTGCTTTTTATAAGAAGATTAGATGAACGCCAGCTTTTGGAAGAAAAGAAAGCCAATACTGTTGGTATTCCTATCCAAAATATCATTTTCACAACAGCTCAAAAAGAACTCAGATGGAGCTCTTTTAAAAATAAGGACCCTGAGTCCATGTTTGAAGTGTTTACAAAACCTGTAATTGAAGACATGACCGTCTTTGACCACATGAAACAAGTGGGAGATGCTGCTGGTGTTTTTGCTGAGTTTATGAGTAAGGCTACTTTTATTATTGCTACTCCAAGACTATTGGATCAAGTGGTACAGCTTATTGATAAGATCAACATGAATGACAGGGATACCAAAGGAGATCTGTATGAGTACATGTTGTCTAAAACGGCTACAGCAGGAACCAATGGACAGTTTAGAACACCAAGACATATTATTAAGATGATGGTAGATATGACACAACCTAAAAAGGATGATGTTATATGTGACCCTTCTACTGGAACCGCTGGTTTTTTAGTAGCTGCCGGAGAATATTTTAGAGACAACCACCAAGATTTATTTTTAGACAAGGCTTTTAGAGACCATTTTAACAATGAAATGTTTAATGGGGTTGAGATAGATGATACAATGATCCGTATTGGAGCTATGAACTTGCAACTCCATGGTATAGAGAACCCAAATTTGATTAAAAATGATGCCCTTAGTGAAAGTGCTGGACACATTAGAAACCAATATTCTTTAATACTAGCCAATCCTCCTTTTAAAGGAAGCTTAGACTATGATGCTGTTGAGAATTCTATACTTAAAACAGTCAAATCTAAGAAGACAGAACTACTCTTTTTAGGCCTTATGCTACGCATGATGAAAACAGGCGGTAGAGCTGCTGTTATAGTCCCTGACGGGGTGTTGTTTGGAAGTTCTAATGCACATAAGCAAATACGTCAAGAGCTTATTGAAAAACACAAGCTTGATGCTGTAATTTCTATGCCAAGTGGGGTGTTCAAGCCCTATGCTGGGGTAAGCACTGCAGTGCTATTCTTTACTAAAACAGGAACAGGTGGAACTGATAAAGTCTGGTTCTATGATATGGAAGCAGATGGCTATAGTTTAGATGATAAGCGTAATGAAATTAAAGACAATGACATTCCTGATTTACTTGATAGGTATCATAATCTAGCAGATGAATCTGAGAGAGCTAGAACAGACAAGAGTTTCTTAGTGCCCTTTGATGAAATTAAAGACAATGACTGGGATCTTTCCATTAATAGATACAAGGAAATCATCTATGAAGAAATAGAATATGCTGCTCCTTCTGAGATTATAAAAGACATTGAAACACTTGACAAGGAAAGAAACCAAGCTTTGGCTGCTTTAAAAGAGATGTTGGGATGAAAATAAAGGAGCTAGCAGTTAATGGTTTATTTTCAGATGGAGATTGGATTGAATCTAAAGATCAAGATCCAGAGGGGGATATCAGGTTAATTCAACTTGCTGATATTGGTGATGGGTATTTCGTGAATAAATCCAATAGGTTTATGAACAAGAAAACTGCTGAAAAGCTTAAGTGTACCTTTTTAAATAAAGATGATGTGCTTATTGCTCGTATGCCTGACCCAATAGGAAGGGCTTGTTTATTCCCTTTTAATGAAAGCGGGAAATATGTTACAGTTGTTGATGTAGGAATACTTAGAATCACAGATAAATATGATTCTAATTATGTTATGTACGGAATTAATTCCCCTTTAATTAGAAGGCAAATTGAAGGTCAAGTAACAGGAACCACAAGATTAAGAATTACAAAAAAGAAATTAGGAGAATTAGAAATCCCACTCCCCCCACTAGTCCAGCAAAAAAAGATAGCTGCTGTTTTAGATGCAGCAGATGCCTACAGACAAAAAACAAAAGCACTTATTGAAAAGTATGATGAGCTAACCCAGAGTTTGTTTCTGGATATGTTTGGGGATCCTGTAACTAATCCTAAGTTATGGGAGAAAATTGAATTTTCAAATGTAGCTATAAATATGAACTCAAAAAGAATTCCTATCAAACAAGCTGATAGAGAACAGATGCAAGGAGACTATCCTTACTATGGTGCTACTGGTATTGTGGATTACATAAATGATTTTAAGTTTGATGGAGAGTTTCTTTTAATTGCTGAGGATGGTAAAAATTTAGTTAATAGGAAGAAGCCTATAGCCTGGACAGTGAACGGACAGTTTTGGGTAAATAATCATTCACATGTTGTTAAATATAATGGAGTATCCAATCTTACATTTTTAGCTTTTCAGTTAAATAGAACTAACATTTCGCAATATGTAACTGGAATTGATCAATTTAAGATGAACAAGAGTAACCTTAATAGAATTCCAATTTCAACTCCACCACTCACTCTCCAAAACCAATTTGCAGAAAGAGTTCAAGCTATAGAAGCACAAAAAGCACAAGCACAGGCTAGTTTAGCCCAAGCAGACCATTTGTTTAACAGCCTTTTACAAAGGGCTTTTAAAGGAGAATTGGTATGAGTTTAACTTTTCCTGTACTTACTAAAACCCAGTCTGGCAGCTTACAGGAATTTATTTCCTTTTGGAGCAAATTGTATGCGTATGATAATGCTGTGCTGTATAACAAAATACATCATAAAGTCTTGTCAGAAAAAGACATAAAAGACCTATACCAATGGAAAAATGGTATGAAGTTGAGTCAGGCAAAAGAGAAAAGTTTAAACACTAAAATCATCAAAAAAATAGATATAATAAACAGTCTTAGAGCAACAACTGAAATTGATCTTGACTATTTTTTAAAAGAATTTAAAGAGGTGTCTGTGGTATGGAAGGTGTTTTTATTGCACATTATAAGCCCAAGTATGTATCCTATTTATGACCAACATATTCATAGGGCATATCGGTTTATGAATAATGAAGCATCAGATGGTATTAAAGCAAGCATGAATGAAGCCACTAAATTAAAATTTTATTTTGAAGAATATTATCCTTTTGTAAAGGACTCAAAAATAAAAGACCTTAAAAAAATGGATGAAGCTTTCTTTGCCTTTGGCCAGTTTATAAATATAGGTAATCAAAAAATGTTAGCCTCTTAAAATTATGTCCAACTTCCAATTCCTTAATAAAGAATGGCCTCAAATCTTTGAAATTGCAAAGGAGGCAGAGGATATGACTAATATTAAAGCACGTTCTAGCCTTGTAAATTCAAGAGCTGCTTTAGAAAAGGGAATCCGTTGGATGTATGAAAATGATCAAAGGCTTTTTGATGATTATGACAAAAGAAAAACTGTTGGAAATCTTTTACTTGCACCAAGTTTAAAAACAGTCACAGAAAAACCTTTAAGAAGACAATTGCACCTCCTGCAAAAGCTAGGGAATGAAGCTGCTCATGGAGAAATTACAGATAGTGAAAAAGCAAATAACTGTATTAAAATATTGTTTCAATTCTGTAGTCATTTAGCTGTTTCATACAGCACTGATGAAATAGAAACACCTGTGTTTGATGAATCTTTAATTCCAGCAGGATCAAGGGTAAATGAAACTCATAAAGAGCTTGAGCTTCAAATGCAGAAACTTGAAGAACAATTCAAAAAAGACCAGCTAAAAAGAGAAGCATTAGAATCTCAAAAAGAAGAATTAGAAAGTCTTAGAAAAGAACTTGAGCTTAAAAGCAAAAAATTAGCTAAAAGAGCTGAGTCAAGAGGATCTAAAGTCAAACACATTCCTCAACTTATTCCTGAGTCAGTCACCAGAAAACTATACATAGATGTTTTATTAAAAGAAGCTGGATGGAATAAACTCATTGAGGGAAGAGAATTAGAATATGAAGTCAAGGGAATGCCTTTAAGTACAAACCCCTCAGGTATTGGATATGTGGATTATGTGCTCTGGGGTGATGATGGAAACCCATTAGCTGTTGTAGAGGCCAAAAAGACCATGGCAAATGCTAAAAAAGGAAAACAGCAGGCTGTTCTTTATGCTAATTGTTTACAGCAAATGACTGGTCAGAGACCCATCATATTTTACACCAATGGATTTGAGACTTTTATATGGGATGATCTTTTCTATACAGAAAGAGAAATATCAGGCTTTTACACCAAAGATGAACTTCAATTGCTGATACAGAGAAGAACCACTAGAAAAGATCTTAGAACCTTTAAGATTAATAAAAAAATTGCGGGAAAAGATAGGCCTTATCAAATAGAGGCTATAAAAAGAGTTGCTGAAAACCTTGGCAAAACACATGAAGGTAGGTACGTTGGAAATAAAAGAGAGAGCTTATTGGTGATGGCAACAGGAAGTGGAAAGACAAGAACAGCAGCTGCTATTGTGGATATGCTTACCAAATGTAATTGGACTAAAAGAGTATTGTTTTTAGCAGATAGAAATGCACTGGTAACTCAGGCTAAAAATGCATTTAATGAGCACTTAGAAGATCTTTCATCCATTGATCTAACTAAGGAAAAAGAAGATAGTAGAACAAGGCTAGTTTTCTCAACATATCCAACCATCATTAATAAGATTGATAAGCTCAGAACAAAAGATGAAAGGTTTTATGGTGTGGGCCATTTTGATCTAATTATCATTGATGAAGCACATCGTTCTATTTATCAAAAGTACAAAGCCATCTTTGATTATTTTGATGCCATGCTCATAGGGCTTACAGCCACTCCAAAAAAAGATATAGACCGTAACACTTACAGCCTATTTAAAATTGAAGATGATGATCCAACTTTTGCTTATGAGCTAAACAAAGCAGTAAATGAAGGATTTTTAGTACCACCAAAATCTATAAGTGTTCCATTAAAATTCCCCAGAGAGGGAATAAAGTATGCTGAGCTTTCAGAAAAAGAGAAAGAAGAGTATGAAGAAGAATATGGAGATCCCACAAGCGGGGAAGTTCCAGATAGTATTGGAAGTGGTGCCTTGAATGATTGGGTATTAAATACAGACACAGTTGATAAGGTACTAGAACATTTAATGAAAGATGGAATTAAAGTAAGTGGTGGAGACAAACTAGGTAAGACTATAATTTTTGCTAAAAATCACAGGCATGCTGTATTCATAGAAGAAAGGTTTAATAAAAACTATCCAGAATACTCAGGTCACTTTTTAAGAGTGATTGACAATTATGAATCTAAAGCACAAGATTTATTAGAAAAATTCACAGATCCTTTTAAAGAACAAGATCCTCAAATTGCAGTTTCTGTTGATATGATGGATACTGGGGTGGATGCTCCAAGAGTTGTAAATCTTGTCTTCTTTAAAATGGTAAAAAGCTCTTCTAAGTTTTGGCAGATGATTGGAAGAGGAACAAGATTATGCCCAAATTTATTTGGTCCTGGTGAGGATAAAAAAGAATTTATGATTTTTGACTATTGTCAAAACTTTGAATTTTTTGATGAATTCCCAGATGGTGCTACCACCAAAAATATGAAGCCTTTACTGCAACAAATTTTTGAAGCTAAGTTAAAGGTTTCACAGCTTATTTCAGATTTACCAGAAAAAACTGCTGATGAAGTTCATGTCAGAGACATTTACTTGGATGAACTTCATAAAACTATTCAGAATTTAGATGAAACTAGATTTGTAGTTAGAAAAGAGCTTAGGTATGTAAAAGAATTTAGTAATAAAAACAAGTGGCTTAATCTATCTAAGAGTGATGTTCAAGACATAAACTCTCATCTCTCTCACTTGCAACCAGCTTCTAGGGATGATGATGAACTAGCCAGAAGATTTGATATGTTAATTTTAGTTTATCAAATACTACTTCTAAGTGGGTCAGATAATACTGGGAAATACATGAGTAAGATATTTAGAACTGCAGCTTCATTGCAGAAAAAAGACAATATCCCTCAAGTATCCATTCATATTCCTCTAATAAAAGAAGTTCAGACAGATCAGTACTGGAAAACTATTAATGTCAAAAAATTGGATTCATTAAGATCTGCTTTAAGAGATTTGATAAAATATCTAGACACTCAAAAACAAGAACCTATCTACACGCATTTTGAAGATGAATTGGATTATGATGGAATTAAAGTAAGAGGTCATGTAAATACTTCCTATGAGAGTCTTCAATCCTATAAAGACAGAGTAGAGAGCTATATTAGAAAGAACAAAGACCACCTAACAATTCAAAAACTTAGAAAAAATATTGCAGTAACTAAAGATGAACTTAATGCTGTTGAAAATATGCTCTTTACAGAGAGTGTGGCAGGAACAAAAGAACAGTTTGTTCAACAATATGGTGAAAAGCCATTAGGAGCTTTTATTAGAAGCATCACAGGTGTTGATCAAGCTGTTTTGAATGAGGCTTTTGCTGATTTCTTACAAGTAGGGAATCTTAGGGCTGATCAAATGACTTTTATCAATACAATTATATCTTACTTAACCAAAAATGGAACTATAGACAAAGCTATGTTGTATGAATCTCCATTTACAGATTTAAATGATCAAGGAATTAGTGGAGTGTTTGATAATGATGCTGACTTGATTAAAGTAGTGAAAATCATTGACCTTATTAATGATAATGCTATTGTAGCATAGATAACTAAACCTAATAATTACACTAACCATAATACTTAAGTATATATAGTTAATAATGATATAATCAATATGCTTTCATGCTTATCTGGAGAGTGAAGAGTGCAACTATCCCACTAGAGGACTTACTCTCTTCATCACTTTTGATCAAAATTCTACAAGTATATGCTAACTTGCTTCCCCATCAACTGTCTGAGGTGGAACATTAGAGCCCCTCAGCTTGGAACTAACTTTCAAGTGTCTAACCACCTGCTTTACCTAAGACTCGTTCCTTAGTGCCATCTTTGAGCTATGTAAAGATCCCGTAGTAACTCATAAAACAATTCCGCTACTGTTAATTTTTCCGTCCAGAATTGAGTTGTAGCACAGGGTTTTAATCCCTCTACATATACAATATAGAAAATAAATTTTAATTTAAAAAAGTTTTTAACCTGAAAACGCTATTTTTTCTTAATGTTGCTGACTCAGCTTCAATAGCTAGTTTTAGGCTCTAATTGTACTGTCTCAGCATCATTTACTACTTAATTTTAAAATCATATTTTTTGTGTGTTAAAAGCTCTAGGTTTCCTACTGATCTGCTCCCCACCTAAAACTTAAACGTGTGTTGCCCCCTGTGTGGTAGGTCAAATAAGGCCATTTCATTGACTGAAACACTGTTTTATAAATATGAGCACCTAATAATATTAATATAGCTAACTTCAGCTTTAAATTTTATATTTGTGGTATAAATGAATAAATTTTTACAAATGTAGATTATGTTATATGTAGCATTGATAGGATTTTTAATAATAACCTCAGTGATTTTGTTTACATTTTTAAAATCACCTGAATCAAGCAAAAAGGACTTTGGTAAGTCTGGGGTAAATCAAAATTCAAATGAAAGGAAATTTTCTAAAAGACAAGAATAATAATTATGAGACTTTTGTAGCTTTAATCAATTCAAACAATAAGATACTTAATGAAGATTTTGAAAAAAGTGGAGTATTTAATTTCAAAGATATTGAGAAAGCTATAAAATCTGTATTATATTGGGCCAGAGTTTTCAAATTTTATAAAAAAAATAAGGTTGAAGATAAAGTTGATACAATTAAAAGCAGTCCAGAATATCAATTGACACAACTGCATGATGATTTTGTTATAGAAATTAAAAATTTTAATTTTAAAGATGCTTGCATTAAATATAATGTTGATTGTGACTTTGAGCCCTTGGATTTTTATAAAATTATTTTATCAAGAGTTTGGAAGAACATCATTGAGATGGATTTTGATCCTAAAAATAAATATGAGTGGCAAGAATCTAATAAAAATATCACTAGTGAAACAAGATTGCGTGGACGAGTTTTTGAGGACAGTGAAGAGAATTTAGAGGCATTAAATGAAGTTCTCAATGAAACTAAACTAGCTGTAGTTCTTTATAGATTCATCCATTCTTGCCTGCAAAAAAGATTAAATAAAATTAAGGAGTTTGAAAATAAACTTAAAATTAGATATAGTGTGGAGAGTTCTGTTCTTGAGTTAATTATTGCCCAGACTCATGCTACCCTTTATGCCAACTACTTTATACTAATGGGTGTCCTAGGTGAAACAGGACATGATAATTCATTTCAGGCCATCACTAAAGAATTTCCTGATTTTCTATATCATGAGTTGTATTTGGTTGCAAATGTTATTAAAAAACAGGATGAAACAGAAGAATAAAGTACCTTACACTAGAGAACATATTGAATTCATATTAAAAAATTATATTACTAATCCTCTTTTATGTGTGAAAGAAACTGGTCATAGTAATTCTAGCATCAAAATGATGCTTGGTAATGCTATAAGTAGGATATCTGGAAAGGATACGTTTTTAGGGTCAGAATTATATGCAGAGGTTGTTAGAGAATATTTAGAAGCAAATTCTAAATTTGGAAAACATATGTCTATTGAGAAATTTAAATTAATATTCCTTTAAACTAAACCATAGGCATATCTTCTTCTTTCAATTCAGCAATTTCTAAGCCTCTTAAGTAGGTTAAACTTATATTTATTATATTTGAGTAAACTAACTTATTATGAAGAAGATTCTATTTACACTCGCATTACTTATTTCTTTTAGCTCTTTTGGGCAAATATCAATTTTAGATTCTAATAAAATAATTGATAAATTCCCTAATGGAGTAGTTGCATATAGGGACATTGATGGTAATTATTTGTTTGATGATAAAGCCACAGAAGATAATATAAGTGAATTCAAAAATCATATTGATTTTTCTAAAATAAGTTATTATGATGTGATGTCTTTTGAAGGTGATTTTCTTTCTTCTAACTCAGTTCATTTACAATATTATTGTGATAAGGATGGAAAACCAAGTAGTATTAAACAATTTTTTTTTAAAGAATATGACGAAGAATCTAAACAAGGATTTTTAGTTGGCACAGAGATTACATACAGCAGAAACGGAACAATTAAATCAATTAATCACGCCAAATAATTATTACATATAATTACATTCAAGCACTAAAGTACAATCACTACCATTTACAAAGCTGATAAAAGAAATTTCTAAGTACGTTGTATTGGTTAAAGTAAAGTAGGCATATCCTCCTCTTTCAGTTCAGCTATTTCTAAACCACGTAGATAGGTTAGGCTTACATTTATGGATGAATGTCCCATAGCTTTCTGTAGCTTAGTTATAGAGCCAGTTCTTTTAAAGATTTCTATAGCCCCTGTATGTCTAAAAGAGTACATAGTTTGACCTTGTTTTAAAAAATTAGTTTGTTTCTTGTATCTGCTCCAAAGCGTTTTGAAATAATCTGGGTTTCTACTATTCTGCTCCCCAGTAAATATATTATCATCTAAACCTTTAGAATGTAAGTGGGACTTAATAAAACTAGGTACTGGCACAATCCTGTTTCTGCCTGACTTATTTCTAAACCCAGAAAGTGTAATAAAGCTTAAATCATTTGAGAAATCACCCCATGTCAATTCCCTAACTTCTCTATGTGGTCTTAGTAAGCAGCCGTAAGTCAGTAAACAACACAAATGAAGGTGTTTATTAAAGGCTCTTATATCCTTTAAAACAGATGCAATATCATCAAAGGGTTTATGCAAAACAGCCTTAGCTTTCTTGCTTTTTATCTCAGTCATAGGATTGCACTCCATTCCTAAGGATACAGCTTCATTTATAAGCACATTCAGGTGTCTTTTAAGGGTGTTGTGAGAAACTCCAGAGCAATACCTTGAAAGAATATTTTTAAGAGCTGTAACATCAAGTTTTGAAACGCCTATTTCTTGCTCTAAACAGTTAAAACTAAACTGTAACATAGCCTTGTATTTAACAGAATAATCACTAGCTAGTTTTGAGTCTAGAGCTTGCTTAATATAGTCAAGGTCAGAGAGCTTACCAGTGATAACATTTGTGGATCTATAGGAAAGTAAAATACCCCCATTTAAAAGGTAGCTGTAAATCTCTGCAGCTAGGACTTTAGCAATAGATAATCTTTGGTCTAGTGGGTGAGGATTAGGGTCTGTAGAGGAATTGATCCTTTTACCATTATAAAGTCTGTATCTCTTATTTTTAATGTAGAAGGATACAAATACTTTGTTTAAAGAATCAGTGTGAACTTTAGGAAATTGTAATGTCATTTGGCAGTGCTTAGACAGTTAAACTTAATTATCTGTACAAGACACTGGTAATCAATAGCTCAGTTGGTTAGAGCATCTGACTCATAATCAGAGGGTCCTTGGTTCGAGCCCAAGTGGGACC
>Ga0209405_1002967_pt1 | contig 10583 bp, 7 predicted proteins | sample COGITO_mtgs_1105_6_FD_184803 | JGI IMG/M metagenome (GOLD analysis project Ga0209405, IMG submission 184803) | Pelagic marine microbial communities from North Sea - COGITO_mtgs_110516 (SPAdes) (version 2) | ecosystem: Environmental > Aquatic > Marine > Epipelagic ...
TGGTGCCCAGGAGAGGACTCGAACCTCCACGTCCATACAGACACCAGCACCTGAAGCTGGCGCGTCTACCAATTCCGCCACCTGGGCAGGTCACGTAGGGCGCGATTTACGCGCCGTTCTGCGCCCTGTCAACGCGATTCGAGGACAAAAAGCGGATGGCTGTTTGATTCATCCCGTATTGCGCCTTGTCTGGCGACAGGTCGGGGGGTAAACCAAAGGCCAACTTCTTATCTAAAGGCCTGAGCAATGTCACAGCTTGTCACCATCTTCGGCGGTTCCGGTTTTGTCGGACGCTACATTGCGCGGCGTATGGCGAAAGAAGGCTGGCGTGTCCGCGTCGCTGTCCGCAACGTTAATGAGGCGATGTTTGTGCGCCCTTACGGTGTTGTTGGTCAGGTTGAGCCAGTCTTTTGCAACATTCGTGATGATGCAAGTGTCGCTTCTGTCATGGAGGGTGTTGATGCGGTTGTGAACTGTGTTGGCGTTCTGGATGAGGTCGGCAAGAACACGTTTTCTGCTGTGCAGGCAGAGGGTGCAGCGCGTATTGCGCGTGTCGCTGCGGCACATGGTGTGGCCCGCATGGTTCATATCTCTGCAATCGGTGCAGATGCTGAGGCGGCAAGTGAGTACGCTAAGACCAAGGCTGCAGGCGAAGCCGGCGTTCTAGAGCATATGCCGGATGCGATGATCCTGCGTCCTTCGATAATCTTCGGGGCCGAGGACCAGTTCTTTAACCGTTTTGCTGGCATGTCCCGCATGGGACCAGTGTTGCCTGTTATCGGTGCAGATACACGGTTCCAGCCTGTCTATGTTGATGATGTTGCTGCGGCTGCCGTCAAAGGTGTGCTGGGCGAAGTTGAGGGCGGTGTTTATGAGCTGGGCGGCCCTGATGTGCACACTTTCCGCGAATTGATGCAGCTGATGCTGGGCGTTATCCGCCGCCGCCGTTTGATTGTGAATACACCGTTCTGGATGGCACGGATGATGGCGACGATGTTTGGCATTGGCCGCGCATTGACCCTTGGTTTGGTCAAAGGTCCCGTGACCAAAGACCAGGTCATCAATCTGGCCGTTGACAATGTCGTCGCAGTGGATGCGCGCGGTTTTGAAACGCTTGGTATTCATCCAACCGCGATGGAGGCTGTGTTGCCTGACTATCTGTGGCGCTTCCGTCCGTCCGGCCAGTATGATGCGATCAAAGAGTCGGCCAAGAACCTTAAGGTCTAGGTATAGGCTATCCACAGCAGAACGACGCCCAGCCCGATCCGGTAGATCACGTAGGGTGTAAAGCTGACGGATCTGAGCAGGCGCATCATTAGGGTGAGCGCTAAGAGCGCAGCTGCGAAGGACATCCCAACCACAATGCCGATATCTCGCATCGCACCTGTGTCGCCCGAGCTTGCCACATCCAATCCAAGCAGCGTGGCTGAGGCAATGATCGTCGGGATCGACATCAGCATAGACAGCCTTGCCGCATCCGTACGTGTATAGCCCATCATCCGCCCAGCGGTGATCGTAATGCCGGACCGCGAAGTCCCGGGAATCAGTGCAACTGCCTGCCACATCCCCATTTTTGCGGCATCCTTTAGCGTCCATCCCGCGGCGGTCTTTTCTGTTGGTCCGTTCTGGTCTGCCCAATAAAGCAAAATGCCAAAGACGATCATCGCCCAGCCGATCACAGCGATGCCGCGCATGGCATCTGACAGGCCAGTCACCTTTAGGATCAGGCCCACGACGATGACGGGGACTGTTGCGATGAGCAGGCAAAGGGCGAGGAATGCGCCTTTGGTATCGATCTTCCCGCGTAGCAAGCGCAGCGTGCCGCCAAGCGCCAGTTTTACGTCCGTCCAGAAATAAAGGATCACAGCCGCAAGTGTGCCTACATGTGCAGCGACATCAATGACCTGTCCTTGATCATCTAGCCCAGAGAGCGATGGCAAAAGGATCAGATGCCCCGATGACGATACCGGCAGGAATTCTGTAACGCCTTGGATCAGAGCGATAAGGAGCAGATTAAATGTTGTCATGTGTCCGGTCTTTGATTCGTTGGCCCAACCTAACCTGCACGTTTCTTGGGGAAAGAGTAGATATAGGTAACATATCGGACCTAATTCTTAACGTTTTTGATGTGTGACACGGCCCGTAATGTAATTTTTCTTGTAATTATGTCAGTAGTACTGCCTTTTCATTTGTGAAGGACCGATTTAAAAGGCGGTTCGCTCTGGAATTCGGGAGGATGGCGCATGGCTGGCCAAAAGATGTTGAAGTTTACCACGGTCGAACGGGATATGCCTGAGAAGCGCCCGCCAAACCTTCGCAAAGAAGACTTTGGCGAGATTTACGCAGAGTACGCCCGTGACAAAGCCGCCGAGCAAGCCAGCCGGTGCAGCCAATGTGGTGTGCCTTACTGTCAGACGCATTGTCCTTTGCACAACAATATTCCTGATTGGCTCCGCCTGACAGCAGAAGGCCGGTTGGAAGAAGCCTATGAGATCAGCCAAGCCACCAACACATTCCCCGAGATTTGTGGCCGCATCTGCCCGCAGGACCGCCTGTGCGAAGGCAACTGCGTGATTGAACAATCTGGCCACGGCACCGTGACTATCGGGTCAGTTGAGAAATACATTACAGATACCGCGTTCGAGCAAGGTTGGGTCAAACCGATCCGCCCCCATGCAGAGCGCAGTGAGAGCGTTGGTATCATCGGTGCAGGCCCTGGCGGTCTTGCAGCTGCTGATATGCTGCGCCGTCAGGGTGTGCAGGTCACTGTCTATGATCGCTATGACCGTGGAGGCGGTTTGCTGACCTATGGCATCCCTGGCTTCAAGTTAGAAAAAGACATCGTGATGCAACGCATGGCCCAGTTGGAAGACGGTGGCGTGCAGTTCGTGCTGAATTGCAATGTAGGCGAGGATCTGTCTTTTGATGCGATCCGCGGCAAGCATGATGCAGTGCTGATTGCTACAGGCGTATATAAAACACGTGACCTGCCCGATTCAGCTTCAGAGGGCATTGTTGACGCGATTGACTATCTGACCGCCAGCAACCGCAAAAGCTTTGGTGATGATGTCCCAGAGTTCGACAGCGGCGAATTGAACGCCGAGGGTAAGCGCATTGTCGTGATCGGCGGTGGTGATACCGCGATGGACTGTGTACGTACTGCGGTCCGCCAAGGCGCCGAAAGCGTCAAATGCCTTTACCGCCGCGACCGCGCCAACATGCCCGGATCGCAGCGCGAGGTGCAGAATGCCGAGGAGGAGGGAGTTGAATTCGTCTGGCTTTCTGCACCCAACGGTTTCGAGGGTGATCCTGTCACTGGCGTAAAGGTGCAGAAAATGCGCCTTGGCGCGCCAGATGCCACAGGCCGACAGGCACCTGAATTGATCGAAGGCGCCGATTATGTTGAAGGCGCTGACATTGTGATTAAGGCGCTGGGCTTTGAACCTGAAGACCTGCCCAAGCTTTGGGGCGTCGAGGGCCTTGAAGTGACACGCTGGGGCACAGTGAAGGCAGACTTTAACACCGGTGCGACCAGCATAGAGGGCGTATATGCCGCTGGTGACATTGTACGCGGTGCGTCGCTTGTTGTCTGGGCTATTCGTGATGGGCGTGACGCGGCCACTGCGATGCTGGAGTATTTGGGACAAGCCGCGACTGTCGCAGCTGAATAGGGCCAAATGTGTCGTACAGAATGCGTACATACCTTGTACAGAAACTGTACGTACAGTGGTCATCACGACGAAAAGAGTTAGGTCACACTTACTGACCCGGAAGGTAAACAAATGATGAAGCCTTGGATGATCCTGACTGCATTTGTTGCGGCAACACCTGCCGCCGCACAGCAAAGCTTTGCCCCGCCCGAGGGGTGCGAGGCGACGCTGACGGTCCAGCATAAGGGCTGCGTCATGGTGAATGTCTGGCAATGTGAAGCTGACGATCCCGGAGATCAGTGGATTGCACTGATCGCGCAGACGGGTGTGTTTAGCGTGCAAAAAGTAGATGCAGATTTCCAATGGATCGAATCCTATAAAGTGACCGGCAACGAAAGCCTCATCCAGCCCGCTGAAGACCCTGCATCTTTGACCGAGCTTTTTGCTAATCAGATCGACACATGGGATTTCACACTGGAAACAGAAGGCGGCGAACAGCGTAATGTCGGCTTTGACATGCTGACCGGCGAGACGACAGAGATTGATGGCGAGGTGCTGCTGAACACCGAATTTCAGGGCCGTACGATTGATAGCGACGGCAACCTGATTGATGCCAGCAGCGGTCGTCAGTTTGTCAGCGAAAAGCACCGCCTTTTCTTCTTTGGCGAAAGCTGGCCGCAGGAGAACCCTGAGCAATTGACTGATATGTCGCCTGTCGAATTCATCTATCCCGGCGAAAGCGGCTTCTTCTCGGACCGTCCAAAGTTTGAATGCAACGTCATTGAATCAGGGTATCAGCCATGAGACTGGCGCTCGCTTTGACTGTCTTCGGAGCGCCCGTAATGGCGCAGGATACCCCCGCGACTTTCAGCCTGCCTGCGGGCTGTGATGCCTTTCTGACGGTGCAAACCGAAAGCTGTCAGGTGGGCCACCACTTTACTTGCCAAGGCGACCCAGAGGGCCATCAGCGACGCGTTACCCTTGATGAGCAAGGCATGACATATGTTGGCGAGATTGACGGTGAGACCCAGTGGATTAGCAGCTTTCATGTGCTGAGCGGACATCGTGAGCGGCTGGAGAGTAATCCGGTTGAACCGGCCTCTCTCTCTGATCTGATCGAAACGGGGGTGGATGATTTCGATTTCCGCACGCTGTCAGACGAGATCGGGACGACCCGCTATGTCGGACAGGATACACTGACCGGGCGCCAGATCACGATTGATGGTGTCACATTGGCCGAGACCACGTATGACATCACCGCCTTTGACGATGCAGGCAATGAAATCTGGTCTGCCCAAGGCCGCGAATTTATCAGCCGCAACTGGCGCATGTTCTTGTCAGGGACTGGCACAGTAACAACGCCCGAAGGCCAGTACGAGCGAAGCAATAAACCTGTGGAGTTCATCTATCCCGGAGAGCCCGGATTTTTGAGCAGCAGTCCCAAACACGGTTGCGGTATTGCGATCTCTTAAGAATAGAATTTGAAGTCCACCCGTCAGTGGTGGCCCTGCTGAAAGGAAATACAAATGACAACCTATGACGAGACTTGGGTCGCGGCCGAAGAAGCAAAGCGTCAATGGATGGCTGAAAATGGTCTCTATAAGGACGATGACGAACATGCCTCTTGTGGTGTGGGTCTTGTGGTGTCGATTGATGGTACGCCATCACGTGGTGTTGTCGAAAAGGGCATCAATGCCCTGAAAGCCGTCTGGCATCGTGGTGCTGTTGATGCGGATGGAAAGACAGGCGATGGCGCTGGTATTCACGTGCAAATCCCTGTTCCATTCTTTTACGACCAGATCGAGCGTACAGGCCACAAACCTGATCAGGATCACCTGATTGCCGTTGGTCAGATCTTTCTGCCGCGCACAGATTTCGCTGCCCAAGAGCGCTGTCGCACGATTGTTGAGTCTGAAGTGTTGCGCATGGGTCATTATATCTATGGTTGGCGTCATGTGCCGGTGAATACCGATGTATTGGGCGACAAAGCGAATGCGACCCGTCCTGAGATTGAACAAATCCTGATCCGCAATGAAAAGGGTCTGGATGAAGAGCAGTTTGAGCGCGAGCTATACATCATTCGCCGCCGGATCGAGAAAGCGGCGACTGCTGCTGGTATTGCGGGCATGTATGTCTGTTCACTGTCCTGCCGTTCGCTGATCTACAAAGGTATGATGTTGGCTGAACAGGTAGCTGAGTTTTACCCCGACCTGATGGATGCCCGCTTTGAGTCCGCCTTTGCGATCTATCACCAGCGTTATTCCACCAACACCTTTCCGCAGTGGTCACTGGCCCAGCCGTTCCGCATGTTGGCCCACAACGGCGAAATCAACACGCTGAAAGGCAACGTCAACTGGATGAAGAGCCATGAAATCCGCATGGCATCCGGTGCGTTCGGCGATAAGGCTGAGGATATCAAACCGATCATCCCGTCGGGCGCGTCTGACTCCTCGGCCTTGGATTCTGTCTTTGAAGTTCTGGTCCGCGCGGGCCGCAATGCCCCCATGGCAAAGACAATGATGGTGCCAGAGGCGTGGTCTCAGCAAGCGATTGAAATGCCGCAAGCGTGGCAGGACATGTACGGCTATTGCAACGCGGTTATGGAGCCTTGGGATGGTCCGGCTGCCTTGGCGATGACCGATGGTCGCTGGGTTTGCGGTGGTCTGGACCGCAACGGTCTGCGTCCGCTGCGCTATGTTGTGACGGGTGACGGCCTGCTGGTTGCTGGGTCCGAGGTTGGCATGGTGCCGATTGATGAGGCCACTGTTGTCGAGAAGGGCGCACTTGGCCCGGGGCAAATGATTGCCGTGGATATGCAAGAAGGTCGCTTGTTCCATGATGAAGAGCTGAAGGACAAACTGGCCGCTGCCCAGCCATTTGGCGAATGGGTCGAGCGCGTTGTTGACCTGAATAGTTTGACCAGAGATGTGCCAGAAAAGGCGCTGTTCGAAGGTGCAGAGCTGCGTAATCGTCAGGTTGCTGCAGGTTACAGCATCGAAGAGCTGGAACAGGTGCTGGCGCCCATGGCCGAAGACGGCAAGGAAATGATTGCTTCGATGGGTGACGATACGCCCTCTGCGGTCTTGTCCAAGACGTACCGCCCGCTGTCGCATTTCTTCCGTCAGAATTTCAGCCAAGTCACGAACCCACCGATTGACAGCCTGCGCGAAAGCCGCGTGATGTCGCTTAAAACGCGCTTTGGTAACCTAAAGAACGTGCTGGATGAGGATTCTTCACAGACAGAGATTTTGTTGTTGAGCAGTCCGTTTGTCGGCAACGCCGAGTTTGATGAAATGGTCCGGCAGTTTGGCGATAGTGTCGCGGTGATCGACTGTGTCTTTGAGCCAGGTGCAGGCGCATTGAACGCGGGTCTACAACGTATCCGCGCCGAAGCAGAGGATGCCGTCCGTTCGGGTGCTGGCCATATCGTACTGACCGATCAAAACCAGTCAGAAGATCAGGTACCGATGCCGATGATCCTTGCCACCTCTGCGGTGCATTCAGGATTGACGTCAAAGGGATTACGGACCTTCTGTTCGATCAACGTGCGTGCAGCAGAATGCATTGATCCGCATTATTTCGCCGTGTTGATCGGCTGTGGAGCCACAACCGTTAACGCCTATCTGGCGCAGGATTCCATCGCGGATCGTCTGCGGCGCGGCCTTATTGATGGGACATTGACCGAGGCGATGAACCGTTATCGCGCTGCGATTGATGCAGGTTTGCTGAAAATCATGTCCAAGATGGGGATTTCCGTGCTGTCGTCCTATCGCGGTGGTTTGAACTTTGAAGCCGTGGGCCTGTCCCGCGCTATGGTTGCCGAATATTTCCCCGGTATGCACAGTCGCATTTCGGGCATTGGAACGAACGGTATTCAGACCAAGCTGGAAGAGGTCCACGCCAAAGGCTGGAAAGGTGGCTCTGACGTGCTGCCAATTGGTGGTTTCTACAAAGCCCGCCGGTCCGGCGAAAAGCATGCGTGGGAGGCGCAGACAATGCATATGCTGCAGGCTGCCTGTAACAATGCGTCTTATTCTCTGTGGCAGCAGTTTTCGAAATCCATGCAGTCCAACCCGCCTATCCACTTGCGTGATTTGCTCGCGATCAAGCCGTTGGGCAAGGCGATTCCGATTGAAGAGGTCGAAAGCATCACCGCGATCCGCAAGCGTTTTGTCACGCCCGGAATGTCCCTTGGAGCGCTGAGCCCCGAGGCGCATAAGACGCTGAACGTGGCCATGAACCGCATTGGCGCAAAATCTGACAGTGGTGAGGGCGGTGAAGATCCGGCGCACTTCCACCCTGAACCAAACGGCGATAACCCCTCTGCGAAGATCAAGCAGGTGGCGTCCGGTCGCTTTGGTGTGACGGCAGAATATCTGAACGCTTGTGAAGAGCTGGAAATCAAGGTTGCTCAAGGTGCTAAGCCCGGTGAGGGTGGTCAGTTGCCTGGTATGAAGGTCACAGACTTGATCGCTCGCCTGCGTCATTCCACCAAAGGTGTGACCCTGATTTCACCGCCGCCGCACCATGATATCTATTCTATCGAGGACCTTGCGCAGCTGATCTACGACCTCAAGCAGATCAACCCGCGCTGTAAGGTGACGGTCAAGCTGGTGTCGTCATCCGGCGTCGGTACGATTGCCGCGGGTGTGGCAAAGGCCAAGGCGGATGTGATCCTGATTTCAGGTCACAATGGCGGAACAGGTGCATCACCTGCTACGTCGATCAAGTACGCAGGTTTGCCGTGGGAAATGGGCCTGACCGAGGCACATCAGGTCCTTGCCATGAACAACCTGCGCGAGCGGATTACGTTGCGCACCGATGGTGGCCTGCGCACTGGTCGTGATATTGTTATGGCCGCAATGATGGGCGCCGAAGAATACGGTATCGGCACCGCCGCCTTGATCGCGATGGGCTGTATTATGGTCCGTCAGTGCCAGTCGAACACATGCCCAGTGGGTGTGTGTACGCAGGACGAGGCGTTGCGAGAGAAGTTTACTGGTAGTGCCGATAAGGTTGTGAACTTGATTACATTCTATGCAACCGAAGTGCGTGAAATCCTCGCGTCGATAGGTGCGCGTTCTTTGGACGATGTGATTGGCCGTGCTGATCTGTTGACCCAAGTGTCGCGAGGGTCGGCCCACCTGGATGATCTGGACTTGAACCCGCTGTTGATCACCGTCGATGGCGCCAACAAGATCACATATGATCGCAACCGCCCGCGTAATCCTGTCGATGATACGTTGGACGCGCAGATTGTGAAGGATGCGGCCCGCTTCTTGAACGATGGTGAAAAGATGCAGCTGGATTATGCGGTGCAGAATACCCTGCGGACGATTGGTACGCGTACATCAAGCCATATCGTGCAGCAGTTTGGTATGCGTAACGCGTTGCAGCCGGACCACCTGACGGTGAAATTGCGCGGCTCTGCCGGGCAATCGCTGGGAGCTTTTGCGGCGCCCGGGCTCAAGCTGGAAGTGTCTGGTGATGCTAATGACTATGTCGGCAAGGGCCTGTCGGGGGGTACCATTGTTGTGCGTCCACCGATGGTGAGCCCGCTGGTGGCGTCCGAGAACACGATCATTGGCAATACTGTGCTTTACGGTGCGACTGCGGGGTATCTGTTTGCTGCTGGTCGGGCGGGCGAACGTTTCGCTGTGCGGAACTCTGGCGCGCATGTTGTGATTGAGGGCTGCGGCACAAACGGTTGTGAATACATGACCGGCGGTGTTGCGGTTATCCTTGGGTCGATTGGTGCAAACTTTGGCGCGGGAATGACCGGCGGCATGGCTTACATCTATGACCCCAAGGGCGAAGCGGCTGATCTGATCAACATGGAAACGCTCGTGACAAATCCGGTAACGGTGGATCATTGGCATGACCAGTTGAAAAGCTTGATTGAGCGGCATGCGGCAGAGACAGGCAGCCGCAAGGCGGCTGATCTATTGCAGCACTGGGATCTTGAGAAAGCCAATTTCGTGCAAATCTGCCCGAAAGAGATGCTGGTTCATCTGCCTGCCCCACTGAGCATTGAAGAAACCGCGATCCCTGCGGAGTAAATACCACGCCCCCGCGCTCAAAATTGCGCGGGGGCGTTGCATCTTCTTGACCCGTTAACCCTGCCTATGGCTTATGGGTGCGATGGCAGAAACGAGCACAGCGAAGAAGCAACCGGCGAAAAAGCCGGCACCTAAGAAGAAACCTGCGAAGAAAACCGAAAAGCTGGGGCTGGTGGCCCGAATGCGGCGGTTCATTCGGCGGGTTGTTCTTTGGGGGGCTGTGGCTGTGTTTTCCTTCGCGCTGCTGTGGACGCTGCTTTATGCGCTGATCAATCCGCCAACGACACCCTACATGCGGGCCGAAGCGCACCGTCTGGTCAGTGTGAAACAGGAATGGGTTGATATCGAAGATATCGCACCGGTGATGGCCCGGTCCGTTGTGGCGGCAGAGGATGCGAATTTCTGTTTGCATTGGGGATTGGATGTGAATGCTATTCAATCGGCAGTCGAACGGGGGCGCGGCGGTGCGTCAACCATTTCGCAGCAGGTCGTGAAGAACGTGTTTTTATGGCATGGGCGCAGCTGGGCGCGCAAAGCGATTGAGGCTGTGTGGACACCGCTGACCGAAGCGGTTTGGTCCAAGCGCCGGATTGTCGAAATCTATCTGAACGTCGCCGAATTTGATGAAGGTGTGTTTGGCGTACAGGCCGCGGCACGGCATTATTTCGGTGTGGATGCGTCTGATTTAACGGCAAGGCAATCGGCGCGGTTGGCAGCGATCTTGCCGTCGCCAAAGAACCGATCTGCCAGCAACCCCAGCACATTTACCCGCAATCGGGCCGCGTCAATCATGAGCGGCGCTGCAACCATTGCGGCGGATGGGCGTGCAGAGTGCTTTGAAAACTAAGCCACCCATTGATCAGCGGCGCGGCTT
>Ga0209405_1002985_pt1 | contig 10543 bp, 10 predicted proteins | sample COGITO_mtgs_1105_6_FD_184803 | JGI IMG/M metagenome (GOLD analysis project Ga0209405, IMG submission 184803) | Pelagic marine microbial communities from North Sea - COGITO_mtgs_110516 (SPAdes) (version 2) | ecosystem: Environmental > Aquatic > Marine > Epipelagic ...
TACCCGTCAACTGCGCAGCACTCTCTAGTGTACGAATAACAGTAGTGCCAACAGCAACCACCCTCCCGCCACCGTTCCTCGCTCGCTCAATTGCCGCGACGCTATCTGCAGAAACCTCATAGTACTCTCTATGCATCTGATGTTCAGATACATCATTCACTCTAACTGGCTGAAAAGTACCCGCGCCCACATGCAGAGTGACATACGTCACAGCTACGCCGAGCTCTTTGGCGGCAAGCAAAAGCTCAGGGCTAAAGTGCAAACCGGCTGTAGGCGCGGCTACAGCGCCAGGGTTCGCAGCGAACACCGTCTGGTAGCGAGATTCATCAAATTCACTAGTAGTAAGTCCACCATCGCGCTCAATATAGGGTGGTAATGGCAGCTCGCCATAACTTTCTAAAAACTCAAACACAGGCCAGGGAAATTTAAGCAGATAAAATTCGCCATCGCGGCTAACACATTCTACTTTTTGTCCGTCAAAGTTTAGAAAGCGCCCCGGTCGAAGGGCCTTACTGACCCGAACTTGGCATAGTGCATGACAGGACGAGATAATTGCGCCGTCTTCAGCTTTATCATCCAAAACAACTACCCTTTCCAGCAAAACCTCGGCTAAGCCACCGCTGTCTTTTTCCCCATGCAGCCTCGCCTTGACTACCTGAGTGTCATTAAGTACTAACAAATCCCCAGGACGCAGATAGTTAAGTAAGTCTGGAAACTGCTCATGCCTCAGACCATTTGGAGTTAAATGCAGTAGGCGCGAGTCTGTTCGATTGGGTAGAGGCTGCTGCGCAACCAAATTTTCAGGCAGGTCATAATCGAAATCAGAGAGAAACATTGGCTTAACTGACCAAATAGAGGAAAGTGCTATTGTAACTGGAGAAGGCCTTGGGCAAAATGCCTGCCCTTCAGATGGATAAAGAAATTTCTTTACCCAACTTCGAAGTTTCACCTGCGGATGTCTTCCACCGTAGGCAGAAAAGTTGAAAATGCCCGGATGGCGGAATTGGTAGACGCAGTGGATTCAAAATCCACCGATAGAAATATTGTGCCGGTTCGAGTCCGGCTCCGGGTACCATTTCAACGCATTCTCAATCCACTGCTACCCAGTGCCCTTTCACTGCGTGCAACGGGGATTCAAAATCCACCGATAGACATATTGTGCCGGTTCGAGTCCGGTTCCGGGTACCATTTCAACGCATTCTCAATCCACTGCTACCCAGTGCCCTTTCACTGCGTGCAACGGGGATTCAAAATCCACCGATAGAAATATTGTGCCGGTTCGAGTCCGGCTCCGGGTTCCATTTCAACAAACTCTCAACTATTTGCTTGGGGTATTGTAAAAATTGCAAACGTGCTTAGCACAAAGTTCTAAAGTATGAGGGAGAGAAAATAATTATGGGATTGCTTTCGACGGTGGTCGAATTTTAATAGTCAGCTCGCCTACCATTGATCTTTGAAAATTCTATCCGATTCCGCTTGGTTTTCTGTATACAAGGTAATTGATAGCAAACCAATCAACGCCAATAGCCCCCAAAGCTTCCAACCATTTGTTTCTTCAGACGTCGAAAGAAAAGTTTCTTGAGCTACCGTTATCAAGCCAAAGAGCAGGAAGAAATTACAAAATACCAACATGGGAGCAACCGATGACAACGGGCGCTTCCTACGCAAATAATTTATACAAAAATACGCGAGAGTGGCAAAGGTTGCGGACCTTGTTAGCAGTAGATGGTTTACATCATCGGAATAATCCATAGCGGGGACTATTGCCAATTTATGAATGACTAAATCGTAGCCAAACAACGGCAGTACCGCGATGTAAATAAGTAGCATCGTTATTGATGCTACCAAGACGCTAATCGGTCTTTTCAACATAACTTCCCCTTGTCTCCATTTACCCCAAATGCTCTGCTTAGCGGCAACTTGCCGGATTAAGTGACACGAGGCTGTAAACGAGAAGGCTCACAGAACCCATCTAGACAAGTCTTTGACAAATCGTGTTGCCTGTCAGTGATCACCCTTCTCGCTGTAAATCCCATTTACAGACATTTTCATTCTTACGTTGAACCTGGGACTTCCAAAAATTATACGCCCGCTTTTGCTCCCGCCAGATCTGAAGCCACTCCTCTCCATCCCGTTCAGCGTCTCTAAAAACGGCATTGGTGACCATGATCGGTAGCAAAACTGCCACATGAACGAAAATACTTGTCACTGTGCTGAAATTCGTCAAGCCAAGATAGTAGGAAGCAACGACCCCAAAGTAAACACTCCACATTAAAAACAATACGAGCGTAAAGTAGGCCTGCAGGCTTGGGTCACGTATAAAGCGAAGCGGGTTATATCTCGCGTCCATTACGTTGTCCCAACTGTCAGAAATAAACATTAATGCTGATCGGCTTAAACTGCGTTTAACCATTGAACTTTCTCCGTTTTACTAATTAGATATGATCAAGCTGTCTTGCACTCTCTGAACGTCGACTAATCGCGCAATTGAGGCACTAAACACCTTTGATCTGCAAACAATAGAGTTGGTATCGACAAGTTCTGTTGGTGTAATGTTGTTTCGATCTCAGTAAACGGTCACCTGATTTTCACACCCAGCGCCTGTTGTTTTGCAGCTTGTTTGTTTGTCGCGATGGCGTAATAGCTGACAAACCGTATTCGCACAACTAATCACCGCTCTGTTGAAGCATCAAGATAATCCAGCGCACCATTCAGAAAAGGCTTATATTTTTTCCATTGCTGCGAACTACCTCGATAAACTTTTTCCCGCACCTGCATGTTGGATGCAGTCGCGACACTCCTAAGATTTTCCTGAGGCGAGAGGCATTTCCCTTCCCAGTTTAAGTCTAGGTACTGAATTAGCTTTCGTGTTTCGTCTTCTTGGTTAATGGTGAGCATCTCGTAGTCAAGCTGGTAAATTCTCTGCGCAAATAACTTTTGCCAATACGCCATAAGATCTCTATAAAGCTCATAATAATGGAGGATATCTTCAAGCTCGAAGCAGTAGCCCAGCGCCTTGGATACAAAGTATTGTTTATAGTTCGCCCAACATACTGCTGCAGGATTTCTTTTCACATGGATTATTTTTGCCTCAGGAAATGCGCAGGCAAGCAACCCTAGGTAGCGAAAGTTCAGAGGCATTTTGTCTGAGACAACAGGGCTACCGTCAGAAAAATCAAACAACTTGGCCAAATATTGCTGGCGAAAACTCAGCAAACTGCCTGCATCTATGGCAGAAATACCTCTGGCTATGGGAGCGCCATATTGTTCAACACAAGGTAGCTCTCCCGCACCCGCCACCTGGGAATGTGATGAAACAATTTGCTCAACTAGCGTCGTGCCAGAGCGCGGCATACCAACAATAAAAATTGGCTTTGGCCCGATTTCGATTTCCTCCAGGTTTAAGCGGTTTTGTGCAATCCGTGGGTGATTCGACTTAAGTTGAGTGAATAGTTCTATGTCTTCACTTCTGTCGTAGTTCAAGAACTTTTTGCGCAGCGCATTGCCTTCTTTGAAATGTTGGAATGCTTGCTCAAAATCTCCTAAATCTTCAGACGCTTTAGCTAAAGCGAAATTTATCTGGCAACGCTGCTGTTCTTGAGTTTCCTCATCAAGATATATCTCCTGCATTCTTAAATACTGCTCATCGCGCCTGCTATAGTTTTTCATTAACGCTAGGTGTCTGTGCGCTTCGGCATGTTCTGAATTTAGGGCAACCGCCTGCCTGTAACAAGCCTCAGCCTCTTCCAACCTACCAAAGTCCTGCAGAATAGCACCCAAATTGCTATGCGAATCGGAACTGTTGGCGTCGAAAATTATGGATTGCCTAAAGCTAGCTTCAGCAGCATCTAATTTACCAAGTTCTTGGAGAGTGCTGCCTAAGTTACTGTAGGCTGCGGCATACTCAGGTTCAAAGTTGATCGCCTGCCTATAATTTACTTCAGCTTCTTCTAATCGCCCCAGCTCTTTGAGGGCATTACCGAGATTGTTGTAAGCCTCGGGAAAGTTTGGTTTCAGCGATATCGCTTGCCTAAAACTGGCTTCACTTTCTGCTATTTTACCGAGCTCGTTTAAAGTAATGCCCAAGTTGCCGTGGGCTTCGGCGTAATTAGAATTAGATCTAATCGCCTCCCTATAGCTTGCTTCAGCATCGCTCAACCTACCGAGCTCTTTAAGCGTTACGCCCAAATTATAGTAAGCCTCGGCATAAAAAGGTTTCGATTTGATCGCTTGCTTATAGCTTGCCTCGGCCTCACCTAGTTCACCCCTTTCCCTCAACGCATTTCCCAAGTTGCTGTAGGCTTCGGCATAATCAGGCCTAAGTGTTATTGCCTTCCTATAGCTCGCTTCAGCCTCTTCCAGCCTCTTCATTTTATGTAAGGAGATGCCTAAGTTGTTGTGAGCTTCTGGATCCCTTTCAACCAACTGCACGGATCGCTGATTGGCATGTAAAGCCTCTGACTGCCTTCCAGTTTGCTCAAGTATTGCACCCATTACTTTCCAGCCAAATTGATGGTCTGGAAAATTCTCGATCAAGGATGTTGCTAGCGCTTCGGCATCTCCAAATCGCCCATTCTCATAGTGATTCAAAAGTTTCTGGACCTCGGCCTGCGAGGGAACCTGCACCTTATTATTTTTTGCCTTAGTAAACGCCAACTTTTGCGTGAGAGCGTTGAAATTATCTTTGGTGACTCCCTTCTTCTTGCCTCTTTTAAGCGCTCGCTTTGCACTCTCAAACTGCCTCTCTACAATTAGCGAATCAATATAGCTTAGCCAAAATTGTTCTATATTAGGATTGGCGCTGATGGCCTTTTCGAATAGGGGTAATGCGACCTCAGACTGCTTCATAGCAACCGCTATAAGCCCCAGATTATGATTCGCTTGAGGGTGGTTAGGTTGTACATTTAAGACAGCTCTATACAAGCGTTCGGCTTCCGTTAGATTATTTTGGCGGTGCGCCGCAATACCCTGCTGAAGAGCTTGCTCAAGCGACCCCATTGGAATTCTCGATAGACATTTTTATCCAATAGCTTAAAGCGGATTATGTTAAGGAGTTACAACGTGCATAACAATGAGTTGAGTAAAAGAACCTCTACCAGCAACCTGCAAATAGTCTCTGCCACTTCAGTTAAACCCAGGAGAAGCATTGTTCTATTGCATACTGGAGCCACTTGTTACTTTGGAACACACACCCATTTGAATCATAGTCTCGCCAACACTCGGTTTTGACGTAATAGAATATGTTGCTGGTAACCCTAAACTTGCGCCTACGGCGCTCAAAATAAAATTGGCATCGCTATTATCGCCTTTTAGCAAGAAATCTAGCTCCGAGAGCGGCTGACGACACGATGCAGTTGCGCACCGAAAAACTTGTTCGTCGTCGGGAAAAATTCTGATCTCAGAGTCTGCAACTTGAATCTCAAAAGGAATGTCCATTTTCTCTTGGTCAACATAATAGGGAGGACCGATAAGCACATCTCGGAGTTGGCGGCATTCCCAACTTGCAGCCCAAGTTGGGAATGCAAAAACCAACAAGAATAAAATTGTGATGTGTTTCATTGTCGACCCCTAATGCAAGCGTATGAACCCACGTCCAGGCCAGTGGAATATCCAGCTGAGTACTCAGCGCAGTCTCTGTCTGCAGGTGTTATTTGGTTTATCCGGCAAGTTGTGTTGTAAGTCACATGCCCGTCACTGTAGCCGCGATTAAACTTAGTCTCAGAAGATTCACCGCAAGCAACTATCGTAAGCAACTATCGTAAGCAACTATAAAGACGCTAAGAATAAATATTAGAAATAGCGCCGCGCAGCCCTCCCCTTATCCAAACCTTAGCAAACTCAGACCACCAGTTGAATACAGCCGTAGAGTAAAGGTTTACAGCAAAGCAGCGCAGGCGAGAGCATAAAAGGCTTCATCGCTTGCGGCTTTTGCAACACATGCTGGAGGAAATTCCGGGGCCTATACTTTGCAGGCACACCGCCTAGAATAGGCAATCGAGGCCGCGAAGAATCTTATCAAGCTAAGACATTGACAACTTTAGCTTCATTCATCGAAAAAAATCCGCATACTATCCGCATTTGCCCATGCCCATAGCCAAGCACCGATTCTGATCCACTTGGTTATCTCGCCCTAAATTACTGATTTTTTCCGCTAATAAACTACTGAACGCACGATATTGCGCTATTTGATCCCGGTCGAGTATTGCAATAACTTCTTTATCCATCCGCTTGCTCAAGACACGGCGCTTCTTTTTAATCTTACGATTGATATCCAATGATTCGCGAAGAATTTTTTCTGAGGCTGCGCGCAGATCATTACTAAACTTGGTGGCAGATGCTTTAAATACCTTTGCCTGAGAGGGCTTCATATTAATAGCTTGAATGGCAGCAATAACTTCTGAATCAGCCCAAATACCCTGTGGCTGGCTTGTCTCACCCCCAGCTTTCTCAACCGCTAGATCACCTGCCACACCAAAAACTTCTTCTACTCGTGTCACGCAAGAACTAATGATATTTTTATTAATGTCATTTTGTGCCCGAAATATTACTGTCTTATCATCAATGGGCGCCTGCATGACTGCTAGCATGCCAGACGAATCCCCGTTGAATTGAGCAGAAGCCTTAGCCATACATCCGCAATAAGCGCCTGCTGCATTTGAGCCTCGACCGCCAGTAGTTTCCAGGCCCGCAACACAATCGGAGAGAAAGTTATCATCAGCGTTGGCCAAGGTCGTGACTGAAGAAAACAGTCCGAAAAATATTGCCAGCATGAAGTAAAAACCAGTCGTTCGCCCTAGATTAAATCCAGCTCTAGTGCACTTTTGAAGTACCACTTTACTCGCCCCCATTCTCATCCCCTTTTTTCTTGTTCTGTTCTGTTCTGTTCTGTTCTGTTCTGTTCTTTTATTCTTTTTCAATATTTTTGTTTATACGGTCAAGTGCAAATTTCCAGTCTTCTTGCAGTTACTTTACCCAAGCCTTCACTTCAAAAAACACTATTAGTCTACTTGTAGTCGAAAAACCGGTCGAGAACCAGAATTTTTGCGAGTTAGGGTTCTTACGCCCAACAACCCCTGAGCGATGAGGACAACAAAGCAACTAACTGAGTATGTACTTTCTAACCAACTTAGATTCGGAAATTCAATAAAATGAACAAAGGGTTGCTACGATAGATTCCTTCTAAGTGGGGTTCTGCCGCTGACTTTAGCAGTGCTCCAGGCTTAGAGTGTCGCAACATTAGTCCTTGATTAGTGAGCTAAATGAATGCACTAATCGTATCGGAAACACGGTCACTAACCGCGAAATACATAATAAAATCAATCTGTTACTAGATTTAAATTGCTTAAGGATACATCGATGAAAGTAAAACCTCTGTTATTGGCTCTAGCTTTCCTCGTTTCTAAGCCTGCTTTTGCTGATCATCACGCAACCTCTGGTCGTGGGGAACTCAAAGCAACAACAACAGTTGCTGGTAGTTTTTATAGTTCTCAACAAACACTAGACCGGGGTTTTCCATTCTCTGATGCGGTAAGGACCACTGGGAACTTAGTTTTTCTATCAGGTTTAGTCGGTACTGACTCTGACGGTGAATTAGTCGAGGGAGGGTTAGCCCCTGAAACACATGCCATTTTCAGACAGATGCGGAGTCATTTACAGCAATTGAATTTAGACTTGAAAGATGTTGTTAAATGCTTGGTGATGATCGACAACATAGACGAGTGGGCCGAATTCAATAAAATTTATACCACCTACTTCATTCCTCCGTATCCAGCGCGCAGTGCATTCGGTGCTGATGGGTTGGCTTTAGGTGCAGCGTTAGAATTGGAGTGCACGGCTGTAGAGCAGTAAGCTGCCCGGCACCACCGTTTCCCACTACTGCCCTGAGTATTGCTATGTCTACTGGAGACCCTGGGGACCAGATACGATTTCAATCAAAGCTCATTCCGCGGCTAACCAATACCCATACACTTCGTAAAGCATTGATTCGTAATACATAGATAGGCTCTAGCAATTCCGATAACCACAACGTTGTTAGGGGTAGACAGGCGAGCGGATTGCAACCGGCCGCGGCTCGCACAACAGCCGTGTTTTGTCTTGTGCTTGGCTACCACCAAACGGGCAGAGCATGAACTTGCAATGCGTTTGCCGGCTAGGATTAACGCCCTTGATTTTTGCCAGCAAGGACCTTGCAAACAACGGAACCTAGCCAGCATTCAGGCTGCAAAAAATTTGCGTTGGCTTTAGTCAGCGCAAATAGGTAAACAAACTAGTCACCGCCATATAAAAGCGTGTCTTTTGTCACCCCAACCAGTTGTAAGGTATTGACCAAAAATCCTGTCTTTAAGCCAATTTGGAAATATGCCTTCTCACCACTTTCTAATGAAAAGGTTTTCATTACTTTATTCAGTCCCAGCCCACCTATACCTTTGAATCTGACCAGCACCGAGTGGTCGCCAGGGGGAATCTTGTGAGCAACAATTTCTTTATTTCCAAGATCACCAACGACAAAGCCATCTACCACTACCTCTACTAGGGCTCCCGACCCTTGAAACCCTGTTTGCCTAACTACTAATACCGCCGATTCTTCATTAGATTCGATCAAAGGCATAAATTGAGATACATCTTTCACCCCACTACCCGCGCAACCGCTTAGGAAAAGTGCAACAAGGATGTAAAAATTAGCGGCCTTGATTTGATTACTCATTAGCATTGTCCTCGTCAGACATCTTAACCATGGTTACCACTAGTGGGTTGGGCGTATGGCTGTTCATCGCCCCTGTTGCCGCGTCTACACCAATCCCAACTATTCCACCTACAATCAGATTACCAGCCATGCCAGCTGTGCCTGCGCCATCGCGAGATGAAACTACACTGGTCATTACCGTTTCGTAGCCAGCTTTCTCTAAAGTAACCGTGAAAGTTCCTTTGCGCTTGACCGTAAGCGTGCACGGTGTAGTACATGCTAGGCCATTCGAAAGCCTTGCGGAAACGCCAGCGGGCATGGTTTGAATACTAAAAGTTTCAGTAGTACCTCTGCTGATGGAGGCACATCCCGACAGTATAAAAATGCTGATAGCAAATATTGTGAAAAGCTTCATTGTTTAGATCCTTGGCCAAGTGATTAGAAATTAAGTACACAAAAAGTATACATGCTTGAATTTCCAAGACCTAATTGCTTATTTTAGATGGTTGTCGACCAATTGAAGACTGCGTTTGTTTTCTATATGGGATCTATGTCTGTTGCTGACTTTGCCGGAGTGATCTAAGGCTTGATCTAAAGCTGACAACCAGCAACTCTTACTCCGCCTTGAGATGCTTAGTGCGAAACCGCTCCCTGACCTATCATTTGCAAATTATTCCAGCGGTCACCTGCCCATTGGCCTGCTAGCTTCAGCTCCGCCAATTTGCAAAAAGCCAATAAATGAAACTTGACCACACGCTCAATCCTCTACATTTGCTATAGTGAAAAAAACAACAAAAAACCCAGCCATGAAGATTTTTGCTCTAACGACCCTCGCCTGCTTGTCACTAGCTACACCTTTCACCTGGAGCGCGGACTTTGCTAAAGGTGTAGCCGCTTACCAAGCCGGTGATTACAGAACTGCATTAGCCCAGTGGATGCCTTTAGCTCGAGTAGGCGACGCGCGCGCGCAAAACTTTTTGGGATTTATGTACGACAATGGAGAAGGGGTTCTGGAAGACGACGTAGAGGCAGTCAAATGGTACCGCTTGGCTTCCGAACAAGGCAGCGCTAAAGCTCAATATGGTCTGGGCGTTATGTTTGCTAATGGCGAGGGCGTACCTCAAAGCAATGTCTATGCGCATATGTGGTGGAACTTAGCCGCGGCCAGCGGCGATAGAAAAGCCAGTCAAAACAAATCCATCATAGCCAGACAAATGACCTCTCAGGAATTAGCAAACGCCCAAGAGCTTGCGCGCGCCTGTTTGCGGAAAAATTACATAAACTGTTTTAAGAGAAAATCCTCAACCGCTTCAAAAAAATACACCCGATCTAAGCGCACGCAATCTTAAATTTAGTCTGCAACACCCGCTTCTCAAGCGGTAAAATGAAAATAGTATTAACCTACCTGACGACTTTATTTTCGATTCAACGCGCAATGTGGGCTGTTACTTTCAGGCGCAATTTGACCAGTTGCACGGATACAAGGCGGTAATTAGTATGCTCTCGAGAGGGAACGAAACTATAAATTTTGAGGGATGACAAATGACCTATCTAATTGTAATGGCTCTACTGCTAACGTTTATCCAAGTAGGCCTTCTGCCGCTAGCATTTAATCTTCGTAACGTTGATTACCTATTGGGCAACAGAGACGAAAGTAATCCTGAAAGCTTACTCGTGGGAAGAGCAAAGAGGGCGGGAAGTAATCTGCTGGAAAGCTTACCCAGCTTTCTCGCATTAGCAATTTTGTCCGTCGTCCTCGCAGTAGACAACTCCGACCTCATGCTTTACTGGTTAGTGCTTAGAGTGGCATACGTCGTTAGTTATCTAGTTGGCGTTACCTATTTGCGCACCATACTGTGG
>Ga0209405_1002989_pt1 | contig 10532 bp, 10 predicted proteins | sample COGITO_mtgs_1105_6_FD_184803 | JGI IMG/M metagenome (GOLD analysis project Ga0209405, IMG submission 184803) | Pelagic marine microbial communities from North Sea - COGITO_mtgs_110516 (SPAdes) (version 2) | ecosystem: Environmental > Aquatic > Marine > Epipelagic ...
AATTGCAACATGATTACTATGGAATCATTCCAATCCTAACCTTCAGGACGATTCCTCTTGACGACCCCTTGAGTTCACTCCTAAAGCGAGCATTTGACATCGTATTTTCTTTGGCAGTAATTGTATTGATTTTATCTTGGCTCATACCATTGATCGCGCTTGTCATTAAAGTCGAATCCAAAGGCCCTGTGTTTTTTACCCAATTACGTAATGGATATAATTTTAAATCTTTCAACTGTTTTAAGTTCAGATCCATGGTCAAAAACTCAAAGGCAGACTTAGAGCAAGTAACCCGAGGGGATACCCGGATTACTATATTTGGACAACTACTCCGTAAAACAAGCATGGACGAGATGCCTCAGTTTTTCAATGTACTAATAGGAGACATGTCAGTAGTGGGGCCGCGACCTCATATGTTGAGCCACACAGATATGTACGCCAAAAAAATAGACAAATTTATGGTTCGACATTTTGTGAAGCCTGGAATTACTGGTTTGGCTCAAGTGAGTGGATTTAGAGGTGAGGTAGAAACTGATAAAGACATCATAGGGCGTGTTCAACACGATATTTTTTACATCGAAAACTGGTCCTTCTTCTTAGATTTAAAAATTATTTTTCAAACACTTTTTAATACTATAAGAGGCGAAGAAAAAGCATATTAATTCAAACATTATTATGAATATTTTAATATTAGGCGCAGGAGGTAGAGAACATACATTTGCCTGGAAAGTATCCCAAAGCCCATTGTGTAATGCATTATTTGTCGCGCCAGGAAATTCTGGCACAGCATCCTTAGCCACCAACCTTGATGTTTCTGTCACCGACTTTGAAGGCATTAAAAAGCAAGTTCTTTCCCACGCCATCACGATGGTTGTTGTAGGTCCAGAAGACCCATTGGTAAATGGTATTTACGACTTCTTCATGGAGGATAAAGAATTAAAACACGTGGCTGTGATTGGCCCTCAAAAAGCCGCTGCGCAATTGGAAGGCAGCAAAGAGTTTGCAAAAGAATTTTTAGTCCGTCACAACATCCCAACCGCTGCTTATGAGAGTTTCACAAAAGACAATCTCGAGGCGGGATATACTTTTCTAGAAACCTTAAAACCCCCGTATGTACTCAAAGCTGATGGTCTCGCTGCAGGGAAAGGCGTGCTTATATTGTCAGATATAAATGAAGCCAAGCAAGAGCTTAAAAACATGCTCGTGGATTCAAAGTTTGGAGCTGCAAGTGCTAAGGTGGTAATTGAAGAATTTCTAGACGGGATCGAATTAAGCTGTTTTGTTTTAACCGATGGAAAACATTACAAACTACTCCCTACCGCCAAAGATTACAAGCGCATAGGAGAGGGCGACACAGGCTTAAATACAGGAGGTATGGGTGCTATTTCCCCAGTTCCTTTTGCGGATGAGGTGTTGTTAAAAAAGATAGAAGACCGAATTGTAAAACCAACAGTTGAGGGTCTTTTAAAAGACCGATTGCCCTATAAAGGATTTATTTTTATTGGGCTTATTATGGTGGATTCCGAACCCATTGTAATCGAGTACAACGTTCGAATGGGCGATCCAGAAACCGAAGCTGTTTTACCAAGATTAAAAACAGACCTAGTAGAAATATTTCAAGCGATTGATAAACAATGTTTGAATGAAGTTGACATCGAAATAGATCCTCAAACCGCAGTAACAGTCATGTTAGTTTCGGGCGGGTATCCAGAAGCTTATGAAAAAGGAAAGGAAATCACAGGTCTAGACAAAGTTGAAAACTCGATTGTATTCCATGCGGGGGCAAACAATAAAGATGGAAAAATTGTAACATCAGGAGGACGCGTGATGGCCGTTACATCTTTTGGAGCGGATTTTAAATCGGCTTTAAAAACCTCTTATAAATCAATAGAATACATCAAATTTGACGGTATGAACTATCGAAAAGATATCGGATTCGATCTATAAGTAAGAATGAGAAGAGATGCTTTTATCCTCTTCATTGTTGTCACTAAAAGACTTGAGTTGTAACATCCAATACACGAAAGCAACCAATCCAATACTCATAAATATCCAAGACATAATGTTGGCGCCAAACCAGTTTTCAACCTCAAGGGCTCTTAACTCATCAAAAGGTGCTAACAATAAAGTTTCAAATAAGTCTTGAATGGCATAAAAAAAATCTTTCATGGGTCTTTAGTTTAAAGTTTTTGGGTTATAAAATGTCAAATGGCATTGTTGGTGCATAAAATTAACAAGACATTTTTAGAATAACCTTATATTTACGTGGCAAATATAGTCAACACTTTATATGATTACAAGCTTTTTTAAAACATCTAAACCAATTCACTATATAATTTTCTTAATTGTACTGATTTGTGTGTTTGTCTATCAACGAATAATTACAATTGATTACGAAGGAAACCTCTCAAATACTCTAAAGGAAGCAGGCTATCTGTCAATACTATTGGGGTCTTTTTTCACCTTAATTTTTATACTCACCAAAAACAATTTAACCCACAACAATAGTTACGCCGCGCTTTACTTTTGTTTGTTTATTGGACTTATACCTTCTTGTTTAGAAACGAATTCTATACTCGTCTCAAACTTTTTTATACTGCTTTCACTTCGAAGAATTGTGAGTTTAAAAACCAATTCAAACATCAAAAAAAAGCTATTCGATGCGTCTATGTGGATTTGTCTGGCGGCTGTTTTTGAGCCCTGGGCTATTTTGTTTTTTGCACTCTTATTTTTGGGGATGCTATTTTACTCTGTTGCTAAAATAAAAAACATCGTGATTCCTTTTTGTGGAATTCTAACAGTAGGAATACTTTTGGCATCCTATCGATTACTCACAGAAAATGTATTTCCAAACTTTACCGAATATTTACCCACCATTAGTTTTGACACCTTTTCATTCAACAACACAATAATAGAGGCAGAGTCTCTTCTATTCCTAGCAGTTGTTTTATTTGGGATTGGTAGTTTTATCATAAAAGGATTTCAAAACAGACTTAAAACCCCCAATTTCTTAGTGCTTATTTTAGCAATTTTTATAGGGATTGCTATTGTGTTTTTAAGCTCGAATCACGACCAAGGAGCTTATCTATTTGCGTTTGCACCTTCCGCGATTGTGTTGGCAAATTTTTCTGAAACGACCAAATACCGTTGGTTATCAGAATTTGTTTTAGGAGTGTTGCTTTTTGCAGTGCTACTCCAAGTTGGTCTGAATATTCCATTTCCTATAAACTAAACTAAAGAATTACACTTATATTTGTCACATAAATAAAATAGCATGTTTTCAAACAAAGCCAATTCCATTTTTCAAGACGTTATAGCAACCTATAAAGTTTTAAATTCAGTTGATCAATCTTTTCATAACAAACACGATAAAGGAGAAGACCTTATCGGACATTTACTCTATAGAAAAAGTTGGATTGACACGGTACAATGGGCTTATGAAGACATCATTAGAGATCCAAATATTGATCCTGTAGCAGCCTTAAAATTAAAACGAAAGATTGATGCTTCTAACCAAGATCGAACAGATACCGTTGAGTTTATCGATAGTTATTTTTTAGAGACGTACAAAACCGTTCAGGCGAAACCGACCGCCAAAATCAACTCTGAAAGCCCAGCGTGGGTAATTGATCGCTTATCGATTTTAGCCTTAAAAATTTACCACATGCAGCTCGAAACAGTTCGTGAAGATGCTTCTGAAAGCCATAAACAAAGCTGTCAAACAAAGCTAAATACACTTTTAGAACAGCGTACAGATTTGTCTACTGCCATTGATGACTTGTTAGAAGACATTGCAAACGGCGACAAATACATGAAGGTTTACAAGCAGATGAAAATGTATAACGACGACGAACTAAACCCCGTTTTAAGAGGGATTAAATAATTTATTTTTAGTGGTGTCGGATCTCAAACACATACTAGTCATAAGACTCTCGTCGATGGGAGACGTTGCAATGACCGTTCCGGTACTGTCCGCTTTCTCAGATGCTTACCCCACAATTAAACTTACAGTGCTGACCAAAAAACAGTTTGCACCTCTGTTTAGATATTTGAAAATGGTCACCGTTATTTCTGCTGATTTCAATACCACTCATAAAGGAGTGTTTGGTTTATATCAACTTTCAAAACTATTACGCAACACCCATATAGACGCCGTTGCAGACTTACACAATGTATTGAGAACAAAAATTCTAAAACTCTTTCTGTTTGGTATTAAGTTTGCTCAAATTGATAAAGGCCGCGCCGAAAAAAAAGCATTAATTACAGGTAAAATAGGCACTCCTCTGCGCACAACCCCACAACGCTATGCGGATGTTTTTAGAAGCCTTGAGTTTGAATTTGAAATAGACAACCCTTCTTTTCCTTCTCCCAAACCATTAGATATTGAAATCACAAAAGTACTTGGAGGTTTCTCAAAACCCGTTATTGGGATTGCACCTTTTGCAGCCTATGCTTCCAAAACCTATCCCATTTCAAAAATGGAGAAAGTGATTTTTGAACTCCAAAAAGAATCTAAAGTGTTGTTGTTTGGAGGAGGAGTTAATGAAACCAAACAACTAGAAGCGATCGCTTCTGAATATTCAAATGTAGTTTCTGTAGCTGGAAAATTTAACTTAGATCAAGAATTAGATATTATTTCTAATTTAAAAGTAATGCTCTCCATGGATTCAAGTAATGGACATATGGCAGCGATGCTTGGAGTTAAAGTAGTAACCCTTTGGGGTGTGACGCATCCCTTTGCGGGCTTTGCACCCTTTCATCAGTTAGAGGCCAATAACCTACTATCCGATTTAGAAAAATATCCTAAAATACCAACTTCAATTTATGGGAATAACTATCCAGAAGGGTATGAGTCAGCGATACAAAGCATATCCATCGAAAGCATTATAAAAACGGTTCAAGACACGCTTCAAATATCGTCTTAAATATCGTCAAAATCAACTTTGATCGTCGTTGAGGTTGGCTCTGCTTGACAGCTTAAAATTAAACCTTCCGCAACTTCATTATCTGTTAAAATATTATTTTGTCGCATTGTAGCAGTCCCTTCGGTCACGCGACAGATACAGCTACTACAAACACCTCCTTGACACGAATAGGGCACATCGAGATCATTGGCAAGTGCCGCTTCAAGGATGGTTTGTTTTTGAGACATTTCTAAAGTCGTCTCTTCCTCATCTACAAGTATCGTGATGTTTGACTTCACCTTGTTAGTGCCTGTAGTTTCCGTTGGTTCTACTGCAGAAGCGGTGAATAATTCAAATAGAATTTGAGAGGCTTCAACCCCTTTTTCCGTTAGAATACCATTTACGGTATGGATCATTCCTTCGGGGCCACACAAATAAAATTTCTGAGAATCATTGATAGTAATATTGTTTTTAAGAATATAATTAACGTTCCCGCTATCAATACGACCAAACAATGCACCCTCTTCATCGGTTTCACTATAAACAAATTGCACCTTAAAACGACCGCTATGAAGTGATTGTAATTTTAAAATTTCTTCGTGGAAAATAGTTTCTTTAGGACTTTTATTTCCGTAAATCAACATAAACGAGCTGTCGGTCTTCGTTTCCAAGACGGTTCTAGCAATACTCATTATCGGAGTAATTCCACTCCCTGCAGCAAAGGCTATAACTGTATTTGCCTTGTCTGTTTTCGGTTCATAAACAAAACGCCCGTTAGGAGTCCCCACCTCTAGAGTGTCTCCAGTTTTTAATTGTGTATTGGCATGCGATGAAAACACACCGCCTTCAATTTCCTTAACAGTTACTGTTAACGATTCACTTTGAGGGCTTGAACTTAACGAATAATCCCTTCGAACTTCTTTAGTGTCAATCATTGTTTTTAAGGTAATGTATTGCCCCGACGTAAAAGCATATTCCGTTTTTAAGTCCGTTGGGACCTCAAAAGTGATGCTCACCGCTTTGTCGGTTTGCCTTAAAATGGATTTTATTTTTAAAGAATGAAATTGAGCCATGAAAGTTTTTTCAACAAAAATAAGAAAGATTTAAGATAATCATCTGTTAAGACTTCCCCAAAATTAGAACGGTTATCGCTATAATTTTAGGCAAATCACTATATTTTGTTAGATTTGTACAAAAAGATGGTTATTTTTACAACCTTGCATACGATAATGCACCATCTTTTAGTTATGAATAAACAAAGACATCTCTGTTGAAAAACATTTTTAATTATATAGTTGTTGGGATTATAATAGTCTTAACTGTTACAAGTTGTTCTAGGAAAAAAGATAAATTCCTGAACCGTTCTTGGCATTCTGTAAACACAAAGTACAATGTTCTTTATAATGGGAATGTTGCTTTGGAATCCGGAAAGGCTTCTGTCATTGCGGCTTATAAAGATAATTACTGGGAAATTCTCCCTGTAGAGCGCTTACAAATTACCGACGATATTGTTTCAAGTAACAAAGCAAAAAATCCAAGCATTGAACTTGCTGAAATAAAAGCCGTAAAAGCCATCCAAAAACACGGGATGAATATTAAGGGAAAAGAAAAAAATCCTCAAATTGATGAAACTTATATGTTGTTGGGCAAAGCCCGTTATTTCGATAATCGTTTTATCCCTGCATTAGAGGCGTTCAATTATATTTTGTTCAAATACCCAGCGAGTAGCAATATTAATTTAGCAAAAGTTTGGCGTGCCAAAACCAATCTTCGACTCCAAAATGAAGATGTAGCGATTAAAAACCTGAAGAAACTCATTCAATCAGAAGAGTTGTCTAAATACGATACCGTTGAAGCATCATCAACTTTAGCGCAAGCTTATATTACAACCAAAGCTTTGGACAGTGCGATTACGCAGTTACAAGTGGCTTCTCAACTCACAAAAAACAACGAACAACGCGGACGCTTGCATTTTATAGAAGGTCAGCTCTATTCCACTTTAGGCAAAAAAGACAGCGCCAACCTTGCGTTTGATAAAGTGATTGACCTCAATCGGAGAACGCCAAGGGCCTATATGATAAGCGCGCATTTAGAGAAAATCAAAAACTTTGACTCTGAAAACGGTGATAAACTTGCCCTTCAAGAACTCCTTGAAGACTTAGAGACCAATAGAGAGAATAGGCCTTTTTTAGATAAAATATACCATCAAATTGCGAAGTATCAACTTCAGAACGAATCGGATTCAACAGCCATATCCTATTTCAATAAATCGCTGCGAACCAATTCCGAAGATGATTATTTGAAAGCGGTAAACTATCAAACCTTAGGAGATTTAAACTTTGATTATTCGGAGTACAGCTTGGCAGGATCTTATTATGACAGCACCTTATTAAGCCTTAAAGAAAATAGCAAATCATTTCGAGTCATTAAACGCAAACGAGAGAATTTAGAAGATGTTATTTATTACGAATCCATCGCTCAAGACAACGACAGTATTTTAAGTGTTGTGGCGATGTCAGACGCCGATAAAGAAACATACTTTCAATCTTATATTGATACCCTAAAAGCAGAAGAGGCTTCGAAAAAAGCAGCAGCGTCTTCTGGAAATGCTTTTGAAACCTCTCTAAATGTAGTGACTAAAAAGGGAAAATCGTTCTATTTTTACAATCCATCAACAGTGGCGTATGGTAAAAATGAATTTATTAAGGTCTGGGGCGATCGCGCTTTAGAAACCAATTGGCGTTGGTCTAGTAAACGAACACTAACCGATATAGAAGCAGCCGCTGAAACAGAAGCCGCCGCCGAACAAGAAGATCAAAAACGCTACTCAGTAGATTTTTACCTAGCACAAATACCAACCGAAGAAAAAGTATTAGACAGCATCTCCAAAGAACGCAATTTTGCATACTACCAATTGGGACTTATATATAAAGACAAGTTTAAGGAGTATAAACTCGCGAAAGATAAGCTTGAGCAATTGTTGAAACAAAACCCCGAAGAGCGTCTTGTTTTGCCAGCAAAATATAACCTATATAAATTATATGCCTTATTAGATTTGAAGCGTTTGCAGGCACTTATTAAAAGTGACATTATTGAAAACCATCCGGATTCTCGATATGCAGAGATTTTATTAAACCCAGAGTCGGCCTTGTTAAACAACGAAAACAGTCCCGAAACACTTTATAATAATTTATATGCGCAGTTTGAGTTGGGCGAATACCAACAGGTTATCGACGGTTGTGACTTACAGATTATTAGACTTGATGGCGAAGAAATTGTACCCAAACTAGAGCTTTTAAAAGTAACTTCTAAAGCTCGGTTATTTGGTTTTGAAGCCTATAAAGAAGGCCTCAACTACGTGGCATTAAATTACCCAAGCAGTATCGAAGGAAAAAAAGCGGCTCGAATGTACGAAACAGTCATTCCACAGCTTGAAAATATGGAGTTTGTTCAGGATTCAACCCAAACGAATTTCAAAACAATTTTTAAATTTGAAGCATCTGAAACTGATGAAATCAAGGCATTTGACGAATCTTTAAGTACTGCTATTGAAGATATTGATTACTTTAAACTGAGTATTTCTAAAGACCGTTACGATACAAACACTATATTTGTAGTGGTTCATGGACTAAAAAGTGTCCAAGGTGCCTTTGGATTTGCTGAAATATTAAAAAACAAAAACGACTTTATAATATCGAAACCATTTTTTGGAATTTCTTCCAAAAATTATCAAACGGTTCAAATACATAAAAACCTAGAAGCCTATCTAGAAACCATTAATTAAAACACAAAACCTATGTTTGCAGAGAACAAAAAATCAAATTCGAATACATTTTCTCAACAGAATACCATTGCTCAAGGAACGACCTTTAATGGCGATTTAATAAGTGAAGGCGATTTCAGAATCGAAGGTATTGTCAATGGGTCTTTAATTACCTCAGGCAAAGTTGTCATCGGTAAAACAGGTTCGGTTGAAGGAGTTTTAACTTCTGAAAATGCAGATGTTGAAGGAAAGTTCAAAGGAACTTTAAACGTTTCAGATACCCTTAACTTGCGCTCCTCTGCGCACATAGAAGGAGATGTGCAAATAGGTAAACTATCCGTGGAGCCTGGCGCAACCTTTAACGCGAGCTGCCTTATGAAAGGTTCTGTAAAAGAATTGAAAAACGAAACAAAATCAGCCTCATCTCAAAATAACTCAAAAAGTGGACAATCCGCTTAAACAACTCGGAATTCTATCTGCGATAGGTGTTCAGATGGCAGCAATCATTGCTGTAGGGACATTTGTAGGGGTCAAGCTCGATGAAAAATATCCTAACGACACAAATCTTTTCACGTTAATATTGACTTTACTCTCAGTAATTCTATCAATTTATTTCGTAATAAGACGTGTTATTTCGGTTTCAAAAGATGATAAATAAATGAATACACTCTTTAAAAAAAGAGAATTAGACTTTCTCATTAAACTGTCGGCAATAAGCATATTGCTTTTCGCGGCCCATAGCTATCTAAATCACCATTTTGCAAAAGACATTTTGCTGTTTTTCCCACTCTGGCATATATACTTATTTCATGTGGTGACCGTTTTGTTGATTTATTCCTTGATAAACTACCGAGACTCCATAGGAAAAACAGAAGTGTTTAATGTCTTTATGCTTGGCATGCTTTTAAAAATGATTCTAGTTCTTGTTTTTCTATTGCCATGGCTTTTATCTAAGCCTGAACAACAAGGATTTGATTTAACGAACTTTTTTGTTCCATATTTTATTTTGTTGGCTTTTGAAGTGTATTCTGTGACGGAATTTCTTCAAAAAAAAGAACTACAAGAGACCACCCCAAAAGGCGACAAATAATCATTTAAATATTATTTGTCATTTCATTAAATGTGTGTACATTTGCACCAAAATTAATCAAGGTATTTTTAATTAAAAGCAGCATATTGAACACCTTTAGAACCGTATTATTTTCAACATTATTTTTAGCAATTTCTTTTGTAGGTTTTGCTAATGAAAAAGAACCCACTCAAGATGATGCGCCTTTTGATCCAAAAGCGATGATTTTACATCACGTAAAGGATGCGCATGAGTTTCATTTATGGGATTGGAAAGGGACTCCTGTTTCACTGTCCTTACCAATTATATTGTGGACAGACAATGGGATAACAACATTTTCTTCAAGTCAATTTCACCATGATGATGAAGGTCTAACGATTGTACAAGCAAACGGAGGGAGCTTTGTTAAATTACATGAAAAAATCTATCAATTAGATGCAGGTGCTACTGCCGTCGCTTATGATGCAGAACACCACCCAACAAATGCACAAAAACCTCTAAATTTTTCAATTACAAGAAACGTATTTATGATGTGGGTTTCTGTGGCACTGTTATTATTTATATTCTTAACAACCGCAAGAAGCTATAAGAAGTCTAAAGATGGTGTCCCAACAGGGATTGCTGGATTTATGGAGCCCTTAATTGTATTTGTAAGAGATGAAATTGGCAAACCAATGATTGGTGAGCACAAGTATAAAAAATACATGCCTTATTTGTTAACCATCTTTTTCTTTATTTGGATCAATAACATTTTTGGGTTGATTCCAATTTTAAACGGTGCCAATTTAAGTGGTAA
>Ga0209405_1002998_pt1 | contig 10504 bp, 19 predicted proteins | sample COGITO_mtgs_1105_6_FD_184803 | JGI IMG/M metagenome (GOLD analysis project Ga0209405, IMG submission 184803) | Pelagic marine microbial communities from North Sea - COGITO_mtgs_110516 (SPAdes) (version 2) | ecosystem: Environmental > Aquatic > Marine > Epipelagic ...
ACAACTTTATTTTTTTACTAAAATTCTTATAGAAATAAGACTAAAATAAGTTAATCGTACAAATTAAGACACTAAAAAAACTCAACCTATTGATAATCAATATGATGAGGTTTTTTCTTGTACTCAACGTAGTCCAATTATCGAACTTTTTCTTACAAGACCTTGATAAGTTGAGAGAGTTTACGGAAATGTTTAAAAATCGAAAGTTATTAGAAATCTAAGAATGTTTTCTTAATTATTAATATTGTTAATAATTTCTTCCATTGCTTTTTCCATATCGCTAAAACTGTGAGAAAACTCAATTACCTCTCCATCACACTGAATCCAATAAAGTTCATATTTTTGATAACTGTAAAACATAAATGCATCATAATAGGTTCCTCCCTCTCCATACTCCTCTTGAGCGCCCTCATCAATAAAATCGTCTATAAATTCAATCACATTTTCTGAGATTTTATCAAAAGACAAGTTTTTAATTTCAGCTTCTATAAATACCTTGTCAAAAGAATCAAAAAAACACTCTTTGAATGTTTTTTCGTTATGATAGTTTTTTAAAAACTTTACATAATCAAGTTCTGTATACTTTGCCATTACATAATATTTATTTTTTTGTTTTGAACCTGACGAACGACTCTCCTAATTTATCATTTAATGGTCCTTTTTTCTGCAGCTCTTCAAGAAATTTTTTACCTTTTTCTCTTGCAGTTAATTTATTTGTTGATTGATTCTGTTTTTTTTTCATAATAAAGCTGTTGAAAAATAAAGATAAAAAATTATCCCCAAAAACAATAAATTATTCTTGGGGATAAATTGTACACCCAATTGAGCTGTTTTCGAAACAAACAATGGATTTTTTAAACAACTTTTTTTTAACTTCTTAGAAAAAATCAAACCCAAAATTGAGTTTGATTTTTAAGCGCCTTACGGCGCTGATTGTAAAAGAAGGGGCTGCTTTTAGCAGCCCCTTAAAGAGTCAAGAATCAAGATTTTTAATCCCTAACAAAACGCACCGAAAAGCCGTCCTCCTTGTAATTGTAGTTCCTGGTTAGGGTACTGTAATCGTTGCCCAGGACGCGGCCCAATGCGAAATTGACCAATGCGACATTGTCCTCAGTGGAACTCCAAAAGTACGCATTGAAACCCTCATTGCTGAACGAACCATAGTAGTAACGGAAACCCTCAGGGAAGGAGTTAAAGCCACTGCTGTTGTTTAGGCTTTGGTTGTTGCCTGGTACTCCTGTGGAGGTTGAACTATTCCAGCCTGTAGTGGATGCCATTGCTTTGGCTAATTTGTTATATGTTGTTATTGTCGTTGGATCGTAATTATAGCCATTAGCTATTAGATAGTTTTCAAGTGTTGTCCACTCAGCATCTGTGGGTACGTGCCAACCCTCTGGTACAAATTCTTTGTTAGGAGTGTTAGGGTCTGTGTCGTGAATACCCATTATCGCATACCAATTATACAGCTTTCCTTTTTCAAGGTTATTATCATAATATGTCCAAGCACCTGTAGCAAGGTCTGCCCATTCTGAAGTATCTGTAACATGTGGAATCAGGGTGCCATCTCTATAAGTGGTATGACACGCATTTTCAACAGTCCATTGCTGTGTTCCGTAAACAATGCTTGGATAAGGAATGTCATCGCAATTACTCGGTTCATTAAAACCTTCATCTATCACGCCATCACAATTATTGTCGATATCGTCATCAATTTCTGTGGCTCCTGGATGTATAGAAGCATCTGAATCATCACAATCAGTATTGTCAATTACATATCCGACTGGGGGGTCACAAAAAGTTATTGAATCTAGATTGTTACCGTAGCTATCACCATCTAAGTCTCGGTAGTAAATATTAGAACATAAATCAGCCCAAAGAGGAACGCCATTTTCTATTTTTAAAACTTGTCCTTCGGTGCCTCCAGTTGGTAAGGAAATAAGATAAGGATCATTTTGCGTACCACTTCCAGTTAACGTTAATCCATATGTGGCTTCAGTTATTCCCCCTTGACCATCAACACCTGCTGGTCCTGCATCTCCTTGAGCACCATCTAATCCGTTAGTTCCGTCAGTTCCATCAACACCATCAGTTCCTTGTGGACCAGCGACTCCATCAACTTTTGTCCAAATATTTCCATCATAAAAATAAAAACCAGCCGTTTGGTCTGTTTGATAAATCATTAAACCTGTAGCAGGTGCTGATATCGCATCGCGCTGGGTCACTGTGAGTCTTGGAATTAAAATTCCACCTGTAGTGGATTCAATCTCTAATGCCGAAGATGCATCAGGGTTATTTGTATTGATACCTACTTGTGCGTAACCCAATGCTGTAAAAAGCATGAGTGCTATTAATGTGATTTTTTTCATCTTACTTCTTTATTATTTTAAAAGTGGAAATTTGGTTTTGAGTATTTTGTAAGTTTAATAAGTAAACTCCTGAAGGAAGGTCTATGACATCTAACGCTGTAGCGTTATTAGTTTCTAATATTTTTTGGCCTGCTGTGTTATACAACGTGGCTTTTTGAGCTGTGTTGGATACAATATGTAAAAAGTCTGTTGTAGGGTTTGGATACACACGTACATAGCCATCGAATAAAACGGGCTTTACGGTTAGCGTTGCCGACACATCACTGGCTGTGACAGATGTAAATCCAACAAGTTCCGTAAAGTCATAACTTAAGGAGTTGTTGGCTTCGTCAACACTCGATGGAACAGACGTCCAAACTCCGTTTGCATTTAGGACCTCTAATACCAAATTGGCTTCCAATATGCTACTGAGTTCGCTTTCCAAGTATTTGAAGTTGAGTATTCCAGAATAGTTAGACAATTCAGCAGATAATCCATAGACTCTATTTATGCTTGTATTATCGCCCACAACAATAGGTACATTAGAACGGTCTAAAGTATTAGGTCCTGAAATAGTATAGGCTGCGCTAGGCGCTAGCTCTAAACCATCGACTGAAAGAGAACTATTGGAATTAATGTTTATGGAGCTATTAGGCCCTACGGAAAGCGTTTGACCGTGACTCATTAAACTACCAGTCAAAAAAATAAATAATAATAAAAGTAGTTTTTTCATACTCCAAATATAACAAATGTAAGTTTAACCTACTTAAGAGGTTTAGAAATAGCTGAACCGAAAGAAGAAGATATGCCTATAATTTGCTTATCCAATACACTACTGGTTCGATATTTCCCAAAAAAATTCGAACCGCTGATATTAACCCTGTTTTGCACAAAATAGTCCATTTTAACAGAGCAAATCGAAAAAATAAAAAAAGGGATAAATCTAAAAAAGAAGATTTATCCCGTTGTGTACTCAAGGCGGGAGGTTAACCTATCTTTTCTTCTTAAATCATAACAACTCACAAAAGCCTTTATCAGTAACGTTTTAAATATATTAATACATTATAATATTGTATGATATATTAAATATAATCAATATTTAGGACTATTTTAGGACTATTTATGTATATTTGTGTAGATGAAAGTAACTATTGAATTAAGAGGGCAGAAATCAGCTTTAAATACTGAACCAGTTTACCTACGTTTTAACCATTATGACTCTAAATTATTTAAAGGGCAATTAAGGTTTAGATACAAAACAAGCTACAAGATTGAAAAAGGTGCTGACATTCTTAAAAGTCTACCTAATCCAATAAGACATAATTTAGAAAATTGCATTAAAGAGGTTGAAAGCGATTTCAATAACAGAATAGATTTTATACCTACTGAAAGTTGGTTTATTAAAACTTGTTCTGATTTTTTAAATTCTAAAAAGAGAAATGGTTTTTTACTGAATGATATGATGAATGCATTTATTGATAAACAAATCAAGTTAGAAAGAGCAGAAAATACAATTAAAGACAATAAATATTCTCAAAATATTATAAACTCTTTTAGAACTAATATTGAATTAGCAGATTGTACATTCGCTTTATTCGATGAATTTACAGAGTATTTAAAATTTGAAATGGATTTTGGGGTCTCTAATCTGAATAGGAAAATTCGTTTCTTAAAGACCATCTTAAAAGATGCAAAGAGAAAATACCCTAAAGAAGTTCCAGACGATTTTCGAGATTTAGAACCATTAAGGGAAACTAAAGCTAATAAGAATAAAAAAATAGGTGTTTATAGAGTAACTTTTACAAATGAAGAATTGATAGCTATCGATAATTTAAAACTCAAAAGAGATAGCTTAATCAATACAAAAAAATGGTTAATCATTGGAGTTAATACTGCTATGAGAGGAAATGATTTGCTTAATCTAACTTTGAGTGAGTTCGATATTGAAAATAAGCTATTAAAGAAGCAACAACAAAAAACTAAATCATTTGCCTACATTCCTATTCTTCCTCCAGTTCAAGAAGTAATAAAAGACTTCCCTCGTAAAATATCTTTACAGAAATTTGATAGTTATTTAAAAGAAATATGTGAACTGGCTGGAATGACAAACCTTGTTACATCGTCAAAATCTATTAACACCCCTAAAGGTTGGAGAGTTAAAGTAGTGCAAGATAAAAAATACACATTCTGTGCATCACATATGTTTAGAAGAAGTTTCAGTACAAAGTATTATGGAAAATTACCGAATCAAGAAATTATGAAAGTAACTGGACATAAATCAGAAAGAGAATTTTTAGTATATGTTCAAAAGATAGAAACTAACTTTAAGGTTTGGGAGGATTTATATAATGAGAATTAAATATGACTAATATTAAAGAACCATTAGATACCATAGTACTTGTTAAGAACTCCTTGCTACTTGTTAATAGGTTTGTCTTTTTTAATGATACACTATGAAGTAAATTTGAATATCAATAAGTGTGGAATAGTCCACTAATATAAAAAGAGCATCTCAATGAAGAAATACTCTTTAGAATTACTAAATAATCTTGGTCGATGCATTTAGTTCTTCAAAGATAAGAGAATTTTTAGATTTAAGATGCTCATAATTAAAAATCAATATTATGAGTTCTTTACAAATTACAACACCAGCAGATTTAGAAGTATTAGCACAATCCTTTGACATTAAGTTCAAAGAGATAATGAAAGCTATTACAAGTCAGAAAGTAAGTCAACAAAATGACGAAACCTATCTGACAAAAAATGAAGTAGCTGACCTATTAAAAATCTCTCTTCCAACGGTAAACAGAAGAACCAAAAAAGGCATTCTAAAAGCATACAAACTTAAAGGAGATACAGAAAAAACAGCTGTACGTTTTAAGAAATCAGAAGTTTTAGAAATGCTTATTGGTTTTTCTTATGATACCTTTAAATAGTCCAAAAATAGATAGCTTAAGAATTAGAATCCCAATTGCAGATGTACTTATAAACGGAGAGCATCAAGAATTTTTAAGAACTATTACAACCGTAAATAACGATGGGGAGATTTTAAGTGAGCATACACGAACTACTTATTTTAATGCTGATGAAACTATATCTGCATCATATTCAGTTAGAAGCCATTTCGGAGGGGATGATTTTGTTTACATAGGTTTTTCAAGTAAACTACTCAAGCAGTCATATTTTCAAGGAATTAGAAAAGAGAATATAGATTTATGTCTTGACTTTATTAATTCGGAGGGTTTATTAATTGTAACTAAAGATAAACTTTTAGAAGCTGAATGCGTGGATGTAGATTTTTGCATTGATTACTTTATAGATAATGAAGAGGGAACAGTCCAAGATGTTGTTAGGGTATGCAATGATTTAACCAGACCGCTTAAACAGATAAATGCTATTCCTTTTACAAGGGGTGATAATACTGGCATTCAATGGGGGCATAGAGACAAAGTAGGAAAATCATATAAAAAGAAACAATTTCTGAAATATTATGCTAAAGCAATTGAATTAAATTATAAGAGTTTTGAATTTAAAAACAAATATTTAAAAGATGTGTTAAACGAAACTATCATAGATATAAATGGGAATATTCTTTCTAAAGGAAATAAGTTCTTTGATGAAAAGAAGTTGATGAGGGTGGAAACAACCATAAAAAATAAAGCACATTTTAATTCATATGGTTATAATGTTTCAACCCTAAAACAGTTATTAAATTTAGATTTGAATATAGATTTCTTACAAATATTCTCAAGACCAATGTTACACTATATGACTGGGTATAGAGAAGTAATTCATAAAACGGAAATGACACTATCGCAAAAGTTCAAATACGAATATTGCAGAGAGGTTGCATTAAAAAATAATACCTCTATTGAAAACGCAGTTCCAGTCATTGCTTTAAACTTTCAAAGAGGAATAACTCCAGCAGTAAAAAGAGCAAGACGAGATTTAAAAAACTCATTATATGATATAATCAATATGGCTCAAGTTGGAAAAAAAACACATAAACATAATTCAGATTTTTGGAATAAATTTATAGAGGAAATTCAAGCTAAAAATTTAATCCCTTAAAAAAGTAAACGTACGTACTATGATGTACGGACAAAAACACACCATATACTGTCATCAACAAAACACAAAATAATGGAATCAAACACACAAAATAACTTATTCAATTACATAATTTCAAATACAGAAATTGACGAAATTCAATGCAGATATATTGCTTATAAATTAGAATTAAATCAAGTTGAAAAAATTATACTAATAGAAAACACAGAAGAGCATAAATTCATATTCTTTACAGACAATGGTTCTTTTAAAGTAAAAACAGTTAATCTTCCTTTACCGATAAGTTCAGTTGTTAGAAATTAGTTATATTTGAAAAAAAACTATTATGAAAAAAAATATTTTAGTACTTGCTTCTCTATTTATTGCATTATCAACTTTTGGACAAGAGTTTACGGTTACTCCAGAGGGATTAAGAGATAGTTTAGACAATGACAAATCTTATGTTGTTATAAGCACTCCAGATAAAACTGCTGAACAAAATTATAATAATGCTATTAAGTATATTAGTAAAATATACAAAAATCCTAAAGAGGTTATTAAATCAGATATTAAATCGGAATATTTAAGGTTTGATACTTTTGTTTCTGACTTTTTAGTAGTAAATAATATGGGAGCTAAAATATCTCAAGATGCAAAATTCACAATTACTTTATCTTTTAAAGATAGTAGAGTTAAATTTGAAATAACTAATTTATCAATTTATAATTCAGCTGGTGGTAAAGTGACATTTAGTGGTAGTGCTTTTTCTGGTTTTCCAATTTATAATAAAAAGAAAACCAAGTTAAAACGACCAGATACTAAAAAAGATATTGAAGTTTATTTTAATAATACAATCAATAATATTAAAAACGAATTTTTAGAAAAAACATCAGATTCTGTTGATGAATGGTAGAAACCACCATCATATTAAACATAGAATCTCCCTTTAAAGGGAGGTTTTTTCTTTTACTAAACAATCTCAATAATACTCCTTAACTTCTTTTACGTTAAGAAATAAAAACCCACATCGTTGAGAGGTGGGAAATTGCTATGAAAAAAAAGTCGTTAAAAACTTTTACAAATATAAGAAATATATAATTGGTTAACCAATTTTTTTATAGAAGATTAATCTAATAGTTAGATTCTATTAGAATAAAAAAACCACCTCAATTAAGAAGTGGTTTAATATCGCCTATGATAAATAAAATCGTTATTTTAAAGTACAGATAGCACCTCTTTCCTCCCAATACAGTTTTATACGATTTAAAGAGGTTTTAGTTAATGGTGCACTTCTAATTGGAACAGTATTAGGAAAACACATTGCTGCCCTTGTCTGACCTTCACAAATTTCTTCACCTTCAAAACTCGCACAACTAATCAGACCCCCCAAACCACTGTGTATGTCCTCCACTTGAAAACCCATATTTGTACAAACAAGGCAAACCGACTCATCATCTTCACCTGAACAAGAAAAAATTAATAAAGCAAAAAATAAATAGATAAGTTTTTTCATAATATAGTTTTAATGTAAAAGTAATTAATTAAAATAAAAAAAACTCCATTTTAAAATGCCTTTTTTATTTTCTCTCCAATGTTCGCCAACTTTCAAATAAGAATGTTCTACGAACATGGAGACATATTAGCCTAAAATATTGATGTCTCCATTGTTCTTTACTTTCATTTCTGAAAAGTCTATTTTCTGTAATAATCTAATCACTTGAGTAGTTCCAAAATCTTTACCAGTAGACGTTTTAAAACCATTATTATTTAATAATTCAGCTATCTCACGCAGTTTTAATTTTCTGTCAGTTAAACCACTTACAAAAGCCAATGCACGTTTGTTGTGAGGGTTGTTTTTAGCCTTATCCTTGATGCTTTGAATACCTTTTAACTTATCTATTACTTTTAAATTATTAGCACCTAATTTACCACCTATCAAATCCAATTCTTTACGCTTAATTGCCAATGCATCCTTAATACGTTTGCTTATTCTTTTCGCCTCATCTTGAGCAACTGCAGATAATATATGAATGGTTAGTTCTGTAGCGTGTGGGTTGTCAACCGCCTTAAATTTTACTTTACTATCTATCAAAGAAGATACAAAATAAACCACATACAAATGCAAAATCGTGTTACACCGAATTATATATAGGTACGGATTGTTTAGTAGGATAAAAAAAAGTGCAACAAAAAAATAAAAAAAGCAATACAGATTGTAATATAAGTATGAAAGATGTAAAAAAGGCTAATGAGATTTATATCACTACGTGGTTTGGTAATTCTACTGCAGATAATTTCGGAAGCATATATAATAATTTAAAAAATAAATAAGATGGCTGGAACAAGTGCAAGTGGTCGTAAACCAAACGAGATTAACATTGCTTTAATTCAAAAATTAACCCCTTTAGATGACATCGCTTTTGATATGTTAAAAAAAGGAATTGAAGAGGGTAAGTTCCCTTATTTGAAACTCTACTTTCAATACAAATTTGGTCGACCTCGTGAAATGAAAGAGATAAATATCAATTCAAATCCAGAGCAACCATTATTTAATTTGGTCTTTAAAAGTACCGATGAAATAGAAAATCAATAAGCTATGAGAATGAAAATTAAAAAAGTCTTAAGTGGTGGAATTATTACCAGAGACAAAAAAGAAGAATTATTCAAATATGCAAAAGTGATTGCATTAATGAAACGTTTCAAAAATTATAAATTATAAACTATGAGTAATAATAACACGATGTTAAATGTAAGAGTACCAAAAGCGTTGAAAAATAAATTGAAAGCTATTGCCTCCTTCAATGAAGTACCAGTTTCACGTTTGATTAGACACCAGTTAAATTCTTTGATTGATGAGAGGTAGAAAGTTAAAAATTCAAGTCTTTATGAGTTATATGGCTTCTGACCCTCAAAGGAGAGCAAATTATACTGCTGCAAAACGAAGATTGACAACGAAAGAGCAAAAAATGTATCAAGATAAAGGTATAATACCTAAAGACACCGATTCGGCAAAATTGCCAAAACGGGATTCGGTAGACACAGAAATTTTAGAAGATTAATATAAATTAAACACAATGAGCAAACAGAAAACGATTAAAAAAGTAGATACTTATCCGCTTCAAGTAGAACTTGAAAAATACACCGAGCTGGTAAAGTACGTAATGGAACAAAGAGACTTACTCGAGGGTGTTGAGTGTAAAAGTTTAGCTGAATTTGAAGCGAAATTAAATAAAGCTACTGGTTTTGTAAATTCTAACTTAAGTGCTCAAGCAATGGGTCAAGAGACAGAACACAATAGATTAACCTATATTGAAAAAGTACTATCTACTGTAGACTTAAAAGATTCAGATATCGATTCAGAAGGAAACTTCACAAAAGGTTTTACAGACGCTCTAAATGAAAAACATACAGTTTACTTCACAAAGGATGAGGAAATAATTAATAAAAAGATTGATGCTATTATTAAATCTTATAATGCTTTAGTTCTTCCAGATAAAAAGAAAATTGTCATAAACCGAAGTGGAGAAATGCAAATTAATCCTTTTATTAGATTTTAATATGAGCTATAATTTCAATATAACAAACACCAATACTGGTTCATCTACCAGCGTAAAAAATGGAAGCATAAAAACTATTCTAAAAGTATTAAGTCAATTTAGAAAAGGAAATAGAAACGAGGCAATAATGAATAAGTCTGGTAAGTTGATTTTAGAGAATACAAAAGAAGATGCAATTATAGAGCAGTTGGATAAATTGCTAAAAGATAAAAAAGAGACTAATTAATTTGCTTTGTTTTCTGTTTTCGTAGATGAGAATGGGGGTGTTTCTGATGCACTCCCTTTTCATTTTTAGCCGATATATTATGACATATAGCGAATCAAAAACCAATAATTTAAGCTAAAACAAATTAAATTAGGACTAAATTAGGACTATGGAGAACGATAAAAACCCTTATGCCCCTCATAATTAAGGGGTTAAGGGTTCTTTATTGTACTCAAGGCGGGAATCGAACCCGCACTTCCGAAAAAACTGGATTTTGAATCCAGCGCGTCTACCAATTCCGCCACTTGAGCTATTTATATTAGCAGTGCAAATGTATTAAATTATTT
>Ga0209405_1003002_pt1 | contig 10500 bp, 9 predicted proteins | sample COGITO_mtgs_1105_6_FD_184803 | JGI IMG/M metagenome (GOLD analysis project Ga0209405, IMG submission 184803) | Pelagic marine microbial communities from North Sea - COGITO_mtgs_110516 (SPAdes) (version 2) | ecosystem: Environmental > Aquatic > Marine > Epipelagic ...
AATCTCAGAACATCCCAGCAGTTTTTGAATAGGAAATGATGATCATGCTTCTAAAGAATAGATTTATACACATCATTCTAGCTTTGGTGTTTTTATTAGCCCCTTTGACTGCACATTCTCAGACTATTTTTGATATCGATGAATTTAATGCATTGGCTACCAGAGCTGAGAAAGCTGTTTACGGGGGGCAAACATCAAACGATGCTTTGGAAAAGCTAAGAACGTCACTATCAAGTGCGCGCTCATCTGCACTTGAAGCACAAAGTTCAAGAACTGGGCGGTCAAAAATAATATCTGATCAGATTGATGCATTGGGGCCAATTCCAGAAGATCCAGATAGTGAGTCAGAGGATATTGCTGTATTACGTGCGTCACTTGCCAAACAACTTGCAGTTGCAAAAGCACCGTTAATTGTTGCGGAAGAGGCATTTCGCAGGGCAAATGGATTAATTTCAGAAATTGATAGGACTATTAGAGAGAGATCTGCGTCCGCCTTTTTGAAGCTTGGAGTCTCGCCATTAACCCCAAATGTTTGGGGTTCTACAATTTCTGATATAAAAAAATATATAGGCCAGGTTAAATCAGAAGCTGTTAAATCCTTTAATAACCCTAGTTCAAAAGTAGTAAGGTCGAATAATCTACCAGGCATACTATTTTTTGCTATCCTGGGCTTGTTGTTAATATTCCCTGCTACAAAGTGGGTTTCACAGAATATGTCAGTTGTAACTGGAAGAAGTGATGCAATAATAAAGAAAATTAAATATTTAGCATTTTCATTCTGTGTATTCATTTTACCCCTTTTAGGAGTTTGTTTCCTTATAAGATCAGTGGAAATGTTAGATATTTTTGACTATCGTGGAGATGCTTTAACACAAGCAATTATGGTAGTTAGTATAGCAGTTATAGGGGCATACTGGCTTGCTCATAACCTTTTTAAAGAAACGGGCCTTACAAGAGAACTATTAGGAATTGATAGTGGCAGATTATTTGTAGCTTATTCTGTTACAATTTTAATGGGCGTAGTGCTTGGACTTTATTGGTTAGTAAACGACCTTGAGCAAGTAGCAGGCTTAACTGAAACATCTATTGCAGTTCTAGAGTTTCCATTAATTTTGATTGGAAGTTATGGTTTAATTACTTTTGCTCAAAGAGTTAAACAGTATCGGGCTCGATTAACTTCTGAGAAAAAAATAACACCAATTTCTGATAAAATTTCTTCACTAATACTAGCGCTCACAATGACTGCAGGTATACTTGGTCCAATAACAGCAGTTATTGGATATTCTAATATTGGGGCAAAATTAGTATTTGCAACAATTTTAACATTAGCAGTTTTGTTTTCTTTATTTATAATTTTTACACTGATTGCATATTTATCATCAGAAGTGATTATCAAAAGTCAAAATAAAAACAATCAAGATAAAGCATCCAAAGGCGGTTTATTTCGGGTCTTTTTGGCGTTTATATTAGCGTGCTTAGCAATACCATTATTAGCACTAATTTGGGGCGCACGTGTAGTCGATATTCAAGATGTATGGTTAAGTTTAAAGGATGGTGTTGTACTTGGTGATACACGTATTTCAATCTCTGATTTTATTACTTTTGTTATTATTTTCTCCATTGGCTACACTTTAACAAGATTATTGCAGTCTGCGCTAAGACTTTCTGTGTTACCAAATACTAAAATTGACTCAGGTGCACAAAATGCATTAGTGACCGGTGTCGGTTATGTTGGTATTTTCTTTTCCGCATTGATTGCAATTACATCAATGGGCTTAGATCTATCAAGTCTGGCTATTGTTGCAGGGGCACTTTCTGTGGGTATTGGTTTTGGCCTGCAAGCTATAGTATCTAATTTTCTTTCGGGAATTATTTTATTGGTTGAGCGACCAATTAAAGTTGGTGATTGGATCCAAGTAGGTGCTTACTCTGGATATGTAAGTAAAATTGCTGTCCGATCGACTACAATTGATACATTCGATCAGGCAAACGTAATTATCCCAAACGCTGATTTTATATCTGGCACGGTAACTAACATGACACACCTTAGTAAGCGGGGGCGTGTTAAAGTTCCTGTTGGTGTAGCTTATGATAGTGATCCAGTATTCGTTAAAGAAATATTAATGGATATTGTCTCATCAAATGTAAATATTTTAAAATCACCAGGACCATCTGTATTTTTACTTGGGTTTGGCCCAGATAGCATTGATTTTGAAATTCGAGGTATTTTGCGTGATGTAAATTCAATTACTTCAACTCGATCAGATATAAACTTTGAAATCCTTCGTCGATTTGCACAAGAGGGAATTGAAATACCATTTGGGCAGCGTGATATCACTATTAAAAATGCTGCTGAATTGGGAAAGGTATTCCAAAGTAAACCAAGAAAAAAATCTTAAAGTTTTTTACTTGCTCAGCAAAGTTGAGCGGTGTAAACGCCCGTTACGGACAGGTGGCCGAGTGGTCGAAGGCGCACGCCTGGAAAGTGTGTAGGCGGGTGACCGTCTCCAGGGTTCGAATCCCTGTCTGTCCGCCATCTGCTTCCCCAGATTGCAAACTAGCCCATAATTGTGTGAATTACTGCGTTGTTTCAGCGAGATATAGGCGTGCGTTTTGTGTGATGCATGGGCTGAGGCCTTGATATCACCGATTCTATAGCCTTTACTCAGACGCACATTTGGCGAGGGTGGGTTTTGGAGAGCCCAGATATCAAAAGTGAAGGGTGAGATATACTTCATTAAGTGTTTTATACAATGTCGTCATTTTTCAATATCAATTTTTCCAATTTTTAAAGCTCCTGAACATTTTAATTCAACGAATACGAAATGAAATTTCTAGTTATTGGGCATATAACTTTGCGATTTTGAACTACAAGAATAAAATTAAGCATTGACTAAATATAGCATCAATATTATAGAAATGAAACGACGTTTCGGTGAACGAAATATTACAAAAAAAGTTGATAGTCACAAAGGTGAATATTTGCCAAATTGGGAATTAAAGGGAGAAACTTAAATGAATAAAGAAAAGAGAAGCCTGTCGCTCGCTGCCAGTATTGTTGCCAGCAGTCTTGTATTAACGGCGCCTGCTTTCGCAGACGGTGAAGTGGTTTTTGCGTCTTGGGGAGGTTCATTTCAGGATGCATTGCGTTCATCTATGCTTGAACCTGCGGCTAAAGCGTTAAATATTACAGTAAAAGAAGATACAACTAATGGTATTCAAGATGTGCGCGCTCAGATTACAGCTGGTGCTGTTGCTTGGGATGTGACCGAGCAGGATTTACCTTCATGTGAGACACTCAGTCGAGAAGGTAGTCTGGAACCAATTGATTACTCTATTGTTGACACAACGGGCATTCCTAAAGAATTGATACATGAAAATTATATTGGTTTTATCAATTTTACTAAGGTAATCGCTTATAATAAAGCTGTTTTTGGGGATAATGGTCCTTCAAATTGGGCAGATTTCTGGGATTTGGAAAATTTTCCAGGTAAACGGGGAATGCATGGTAAGGTCAATTATAATCTTGAAGCAGCTCTGATGGCTGATGGTGTGCCGATGAAAGATGTTTACGATACACTCGCTACGGATGCGGGAGTTAAACGAGCGTGGGCTAAATTAGGGGAAATAGCTCCAGAAGTTACAGTATGGTATCGTGGTGGATCGCAATCTGCACAATTACTGCGTGATGGTGAGGTAGATGTTATTCATATGGGGCACAACCGTGTTGAAAGTGTAATCGCATCAGGAATAGATGTGGCCTATGCTTTTGATGGCGGTACAATGGATATAGATTGTTTACTTGTGCCAAAAGGTGCGCCAAACGTAGAAAATGCTATGCGCCTTATTAATGAAGTACTTAGCGCTGAGTCACAGGCAAGGCTTGCGGTTACGATGCCATTAGGCCCAGTAAATGCTGGCGCTTTTGATACTGGAATTATATCGGAAGAGATGGCGGTAAAAGTAAATACCCATCCTGCAAACTATGACAAACAATTGTTAGTTGACCCAAATTTTTATATTGGTCAGTTGGGTGAATTAACTGAAGAGTTTGATACACTAATCCAACAATAAAAAAGTTTGGCGCGGCTAATATAAAGCCGCGCCTATGTTACACTTAAAGGATAAATTATGTCTTCAAGCAAATCTTTACCCATCGACATCTCTAACCTGTCCAAATCTTATGGACTAGTCAAAGCGCTGGATGATGTCTCACTAAACATTTCTGCTGGGGAATTCCTAACGCTCTTGGGCCCATCGGGATCGGGTAAGACAACTCTTTTGATGGCACTTGCGGGTTTTGTTCGGCCAAATAGTGGATCAATTCAGTTTGGTGGACAGGAAGTAATTGCAACACCACCACATGAACGTGGTCTAGGTATGGTTTTTCAAAGTTATGCTTTGTTTCCATTTATGACTGTTGCTGAAAATGTGGCCTATCCACTCAAAGTACGTGGAGTTTCCAAAAGTGACCAAAAGATACGTGCTGAACGCGCACTAGAAACTGTACAGCTTGGTGAATATGGGGATAGGAGAATTACTCAATTATCTGGCGGTCAAAGACAACGTGTTGCACTTGCTCGTGCAATGGTTTTTGAGCCGCAAATTATTCTTATGGATGAGCCACTTTCAGCACTCGACAAGAAGTTACGCGAACATATGCAGATAGAATTAAAAGCGCTTCATCAAAAACTGGATGCAACAGTCGTGTATGTAACGCATGATCAGCGAGAAGCCTTGACCATGTCAGATCGTATTGCAGTTGTAAATCACGGCCGGATAGAGCAGATTGATACTCCTGAAAAACTTTACCGTCAGCCTAAAAGTTTTTTTGTGGCAGATTTTATTGGTGAGTCAGTTTCCGTGCCAATTGATGTGGAGAACAATTCAGCAAAACTTAACGGGCGTAAAATAATTTCTAATCAATCAATTATACAGGGCAGTGGCAAACATCATTTGATAATTAGACCTGAACTCTTAGAAGTCATTTCTGGTGCAATACCTAAAAAATCAAACGATTTATCTGGGAAAGTCCATGACATAATTTATCAAGGTGACAGTGTTCTAGTAATTGTTCAAAATAAAAAACTTGGACTGATTAATGTACGTGTACCTGCAAATCGCGCTGGGCAAACGGGATTACCCTCTAGAGGGGAAAAGATTGGTCTGGCATTGCATCCTGAAGATACAATTATCGTACCGGAGCATTTATTATGAGCAGCGTTGATGCAAAATTTATTGATCAATCAACTCAGAATATAAACATTCTTAAATCTGAAGAACGCAGGGAAGCTGTAACTATTTTTGGACTATCGTTGCCTGCTGTTCTGACAATTCTAATCGTCGTTTTTTTGCCAATTTTCTGGTTGTCTTCACTGTCATTTTATAATGCTGCAGGAGAGTTAAGTATGGAGAACTATACACGTATATTCAATAGTGCGTTGTATCGACGAACTTTTGTAGTCACTTTCCAAATCAGTATTTCTGTTACAATAATTTGTGTCTTACTTGGTTACCCATTATGTTATTGGTTGTGCAAATTGCCGGATCGTACAGCTGGAATTTTAATGGTTTTTGTACTAGTTCCTTTTTGGACTTCGGTTCTTGTACGCACCTACGCCTGGCTTGTGCTGTTACAGCGAAATGGCATTATTAATTCATCACTTATGTCCCTTGGAGTGATTGATGAACCATTACAGTTGGCACATAACTTGACCGGATCAATCATTGGCATGGTTCATATCATGTTACCTTTTCTAATTTTACCTCTATACGCTACAATGCGTGGTATTGATACTGACCTTGTTAGGGCAGCTTTGGGACTTGGTTCAAGTCCACGGGGCGCATTCTGGCGAGTTTTTTTTCCTATGTCACTACCAGGCCTATTTGCGGGCATTGTGCTCGTATTTATACTCTCACTTGGCTTTTTCGTAACCCCAGCTTTGCTTGGAGGTGGAAGGGTCCAGATGCTTGCACAACGTATTGAGAGTACAATTACAGTTTATTCCAATTGGGGGGCCGCATCCGCCTTGGGCGTTGTTCTATTACTTCTTGCATTGGTAATGATTTGGCTGATGAACCGTGTATTCGGCCTTGATAAATTATTTATGCGATGAGGAGCTGAAAATGGAACAAATAGAACAACGTAAAATTGATGGTTTATGGTTGACTGTAGTTGGCATTGCAGTGTTATTTTTTTTAATCTTGCCCACCCTTATAGTGATTCCGATGTCTTTCTCTGGGGCTTCATTTTTAGAGTTTCCACCAACCTCCTTCTCGTTTAGATGGTATACTGCATATTTTACATCTCCTGAGTGGATGAGTGCTACAAAGACCTCTCTTATTGCAGCAATTATGACAACAGTGATTGCAACGCCTTTAGGATCACTTTGTGCTTATGGACTACATTGTTCAACTCCTCAGATCAGGAATACTGTGCAGTTCCTTGTAATAATGCCTATTGTTGTGCCTGTAATTTTAATAGCAGTTGGCGTATTTAGTCTTTATGCAAAAGTTGGATTAAATTATACGCTCACGGGCGTTGTAATTGCCCATACAGCTTTGGCGTTACCTTTTGTTATTGTAACAGTGATGTCGGGATTGCGAAACTATGATTTTGATCAGGAACTAGCGGCTCGTAGTTTGGGCGCTTCGAGAGCTCTAGCCTTGTGGACAATTACTGTACCTCAGGTCAAATTTTCAATCCAGACAGGTGCTTTCCTCGCTTTCATAACATCTCTTGATGAAGTTGTGATCTCGATGCTCGTATCTGGTGGAGATAATGCAACAATTACCCGGCGTATGTTTAATGCTCTGCGTGATCAGTTAGATCCTACAATTGCTGCAATTTCGACTTGTCTAATTGTTGTGTCGGTTACAGTTCTTGTCGGTGTTCAGTTGATTGGCCTTAGGAAGAATATTGACAAATGATAAGCGCATTAAATATCACCGATGTCAGATCGAATTTTTTGAGCTGCATCGAAGACTGCATCGCGGTAGCTTTCAACAGTTTCTTCATTAAAACGGTGGCACAAACCAGAGAGACTAACTGCACCAAGAAGTTCATCATCAATTCCAATAACTGGGGCAGAAAGTCCCGCAACATCAGGGTCACGTTCCCCAAGGCTAAGATAATATCCATTCTTTCTAATTGTATTTACATGATTACCTTGGCATATGGAAAATGCATCGAGCACCTGACCAGAAGAACCCATGCCAAGTGGGATTATTTCGCCTTCTTCTACATGATCTCGCGCAAGTCTTTTCGAATTAACGCGGTAGAGGCAAACGCCAGAATTACCTCTTTGTACGTAAAAAGAAGCGCTTTCACCCGTTGTATCTACAAGGTTTGCCAAAACTGGTCGCACAATTGGTCCCATTCGCAAGTTTTGGCGGAATACCGAGCCCAGGCGCCACAAGGATGGGCCGAGATGGAACAAACCTTCCGCGTCCCTCGTAATGTGCCCAAACTTCTCCAGAGAGACACTCAAACGCAGTATTGTTGCCTTATTTACTCCGCTGCGGGTCGAAACTTCTTTCAGAGAAAGACCGGAATCACCGGGATTAAATATGTCCAAAACACGCAATGCACGCTCAACTGCTTCTACACCTCCTGTGGTGTCTATTGCTTTAGTATTGTCAGACATATGCAGACCTTTCGAAACTTTTTTATAACTTTTTATAGCCAAATTAAACGAGATTGTAAGTCTTTATCAAACAAGGTGCCTTTATAATGAACAACACACATAAAAGATCGATGGTATCTGGGTATGGCGGTTTGCCATTTGGTGTTATTTCCGAATGCAAGGTGGGTAATATAGGTGTTTTAGGTGTTCCAAGTGAAGTTGATAAAGGTTCTCGCATAGGTGCCTCCTTAGCTCCCGATGCATTGCGTAAAATGACACAACAGCTTGATACTAAACTACCTGCAAATGGAAGAGATCTTGGCAATTTGGATGTTTCGGGTGATTGGACCAGTTCATTGATGGAGCTTATATCACATTTAGTAAATGTCGATGTTATACCAATTGTTATAGGTGGGACATCAGATGTTGCTAATGTGATACTGCAGACTTTGCCTAACCTCCCAGTTGTTGCCTGTATGCCACTGGCTAGGCATGATCTTGTAGAGCGGACAGAAAATACAGTGTGGCTAGGATTGAATGGTGAGCAACCAATTGAGGTCTGGGACCAAATCAACACTCGCAATATGGTTTGGTCGACAGCACGTCAGTTAGATGAGCAGCAGGCTATTACTATAAAGGCCCCTAAGAGTGCTATTCTTTGGATAGACATGTCGGTAATTGATTTGGGACATGCGGCTGGCACTATTGGGCTCAATCCTGGTGGTATCAAGCCTGAAACGTTAGTTTCAGTTGTTGGTGCAATGGATTGTAACTGGAAATCTATAGTAATCACTGGGCTTGCACCCACCCTAGATACGCGTGGTTTATCCGAATTAGCTGCGATTGAAGCTATTAATCAAGCGCTGAGTAATGGGTGATGTGGTGCAAATAAGATTTGATAAAATTCCAAGTTTTTTAGGTTTGCCAATAAGTGATTTAGAAGATCTCGTACCTAATCAGGTGGCAATAGCAGGTTATTTTTGTGATAATCTTGACCAAACTTTTGCTGGTCAACGCTATTTGGCAAGACAATTGAGATATAAATCTAGATCTAAAATTGTGCCAATAAATGCTACTGATCTTGGAGACCTTAATGTGTTTCCACTCGAGCCAGAAAAACATTTTTCTGCAGTTATATCGCAATGTGAGGAGGTTCTTAAACTTGGGACTTATTTGGTTTTAGTTGGTGGGGACTCCAGTGGCTTGAAAGCTCTAGGAGCAGCCGTAGAAAATGTTGTAAATCTAGATGTTCCTATTGTTTCAATATCAAATAATAATAAGCTTAATTTGTCCAAAACTCAAAAAATTATCTTGTCTGTAGATTTGAAAGAGCTTGCGGGTAAATGGGTGTCAAAACCGCGCCGTTTAAATGGGCTATCACCATCACAGATAATTACCCAAATTAAAAATATTCCAAATAAAATAATTGCCGTAGCAATTTTTGGACTTGCACCGGAGCTAGATGGTCGCGGTAGCACAGAAACCCAGGTGGCGCTTAATATCCTAGAAGCTGTGGTCAAACGCCTCGATAAAGGAGCTCATTGATGCCTTTACGTTCTGCACCTTTACCACGCATGGCGGGACATTTGTCTTTTATGCGCTCACAAAGTAAAGAAATCTGCGATGTAAAATCTGGTGATTTAGTAGTTATAGGTCTTCCATTTGAAGATACTAATGCACCCCATGCAGGCCAATCTCTTGCTTCGAGAGCTTTGCGTGAAACTTCGGTCTATTTTGGCTGGCATGCAAACCCTCAATTCAGCCACCCTGTTGATATTGATGCGCGAGAAAGTATTCAAACTGATGGACTTCACGAAAGGTTATGTGATCTTGGAGACATACCAATTGGAGATGATAAAAAGTCTCATGATTTATTAAAAAAGGTAACACGACAGATAAATCATATTGGAGCTTGCGCTATTTTGTTGGGTGGGTCAAATCAAATGTCTGATACAGTCCAGAGTTCACTACCTAAAAGTCAAAAAGTGCAACTTGGAGGTATTCTGCGAAATGAAAATGATTTTCATATAGCGCCTATGCAGAGTGACTTTAATAAAATTTGCAAATTGAACATGTCCGAACAGTTTAATAACTTTTCTCAGTGGCGAGATAGTTCAAAACCATTATTTGTACAGTTTGATCTCTCAGTATTTGAAACATCCCTAAGCGTTCTTTGTGATCAACCTCGTCTTGGTGGCTGTAATCTTGATACGGTTACAAAATGGCTAAGTGTAATTGGAAAGCAAAAGGTAAGTGCCATTATGTTAACTGGTTTGAACCCTGACAGACCTGGGATGGGTGTAATAAAGGTTGGACAAAGATTGATGGTCACATCTCTTCTAGCATTTATATATTCTAGGCTTGGATTTGAATCAGATCCAAAAACACAAATTCAAAGGAAAATGTAGCGTTATGATTGCAAATACTAACACAGCACATGCATCTCTAGTTCAACCAGGTTATCGGCTATTTAATGAGCAATTTTGTGATGTTTCTGAAGTTAATTCAGGGCAGATTGGTGTTGTAGGCATGCCGAGTGATTGGACGCATTCTAGTCGCCTAGGAACTAGGTTTGGTCCTGAAGCATTAAGAAAAGCTACAACCCTTATGCAGTCTATGCGCCCTCAAAATGGGAGCTTTGATCCAGACACTCAGTATCGCACTTTGCCTGCAGTAGGTTGGTTGGTTGATTGTGGAGATGCGGAGATTACTGCGGATAATGTTGACGCGACGACACAGTCCATTGCGGCTATGACTGAAGAGTTAACTGTTGGGGGAGCTATCCCTTTGGCTTTGGGTGGAGATCATTATAACAGTTTTCCAGCCTGCCTTGGGTATTCTCGAGGATTATCTAAGCGTGCGCCAAATTCTAATT
>Ga0209405_1003008_pt1 | contig 10489 bp, 7 predicted proteins | sample COGITO_mtgs_1105_6_FD_184803 | JGI IMG/M metagenome (GOLD analysis project Ga0209405, IMG submission 184803) | Pelagic marine microbial communities from North Sea - COGITO_mtgs_110516 (SPAdes) (version 2) | ecosystem: Environmental > Aquatic > Marine > Epipelagic ...
ATGTTTTCCTTTACAGTCAAGCCAACAACAGTGCTATTAATTCAGATATTACGATTACTGTTTCTAGTAGATACATTGATGCTACCTCAAAAACGTATCTCACAGAAACAAAAAACTGGAATATTACGGATCTTGGTCAAGTGCCCACTATTGAAATAGCAAGTAATATTAGTGGAGTCGCTGATGGATTTTCCACAAACGATGCTACTATAACTTTGACCTTTACTGCGGCGTTATCAACTTCTAATTTTGAGGAAAGTGATATTACTGTGACTAATGGCACTTTAAGCTCCTTTGCTGGAAGTGGAACAACTTACACAGTTATCTTCATACCAACTGAACAGGGTGTTTGTACTATAAATGTTGCCGCAGGCACTTTTAGCGACAGTTCTAATAACAACAATAATATTGCTGCGAGTCAATTTAACTGGACGTTTGATAGTGTAGCTCCCACGATAACCAATGTAAGCTCTACCATGACAGATGGGGCTTACACAATAGGCGAGAGTATTCCAATTACGGTTACTTTTAGTGAAGTAGTCAACGTGACGGAAACTCCAACATTAACTTTAGAGACCGGAAGCAGTGATGCGGTGGTAAACTACAGCTCTGGAACAGGGAGTAATATCTTAATTTTTAATTATACAGTAGCAGCTGGTCACAACTCTAGTGATTTAGATTATGTAGATACGAGCTCACTTGCATTAAACTTAGGTACTATTAAAGATGCAGCTACAAATAATGCTACTTTAACTTTAGTGAGTCCTGGAACCACAAATTCCCTTGGCGCAAATAAAGCGTTGGTTATAGATACAACAGCCCCAGAAATCACTTTGGTAGGAAACGACATTGAGACGATTGAAGTGGGAGCAACATATACTGAGCAAGGCGCTACAGCGACCGACAACTATGACCCCGCACTCACAGTTGTTGTAGGAGGGGATGCAGTAAATACAGCTATTGTAGGCATTTACACCGTCACTTATAATGTATCAGATTCTAATGGCAATACGGCAGAACAAATTACAAGAACCGTCAGTGTTGTGGACACGACAGTTCCAGTAATTACTTTAACAGGGGAGCCAACAGTTACGATAGAAGTAGGAGCAACGTATACGGAGCAAGGCGCTACAGCGACCGACAACTACGACACCACACCAACAGTTGTTGTAGGAGGAGATACTGTAGATACAGCTATAGTAGGCACTTACACCGTCACTTATAATGTATCAGATTCTAATGGCAATGCCGCAGTACAAGCTACAAGAACCGTCAGTGTTGTGGACACGACAATTCCAGTAATTACTTTAACAGGAAATCCTACAGTGACGATAGAAGTAGGAGCAACGTATACGGAGCAAGGCGCTACAGCGACCGACAACTACGACACCACACTCACGGTTGTTGTAGGAGGAGAAACAGTAAATACAGCTATTGTAGGTACATACACCGTTACTTATAATGTATCAGATTCTAATGGCAATACGGCTGCTGAAGTCACGCGTACAGTAACTGTAGAGGAAACATTAGGACTTGATTCTAATGAAATTAATAGTGTGAATATATATCCAAACCCAACAGCTTCTAAATGGACGATTGAGTCTTCAAGGGTAATTAATAAGATAACACTGTTTAACCTATTAGGTCAAAAAGTATTAGTGCAAACGGTTAATGATACGAAAGTAAACATTGACGCTAGCAACTTGAAAACGGGCGTTCATATACTAAAAGTGAATAAAACTACAATAAAACGAGTGATTAAAAAATAAGGGTTTTTTTGTACGAACTATATTTAATTGTATTTATTTTATAGGTTCACAATATATAGTCTGTAAATAAAAATAATCATGAAAAATAGAGTCTTTACTTTAGCTTTGCTTATATCTTTAGTCTCTTTTGGTCAGGACTTTAAATTATATGAAAAGGCGGTTTTTGTTTTTGAAAACGATACCCTTAATTACAGAATTCTAAAACCTTTAAACTATAATTCTAATAAACAATATCCAGTACATTTATTCTTACATGGATCTGGGGAACGAGGAAATGATAACAGTTCTCAACTAACTCATGGAGGGAGGTTATTTTTAGAAAAACACAATAGAGAAAACTATAATTCTTGGGTAATATTTCCTCAATGTTCAAAAGATGACAGGTGGGCAAACTTAGTAAATGATGATTGGGATATCAATTTTGAAGATGAAATCACAAAACCTAATAAAAGTTTAAATCTAGTTATTAGGTTTATGGATGAATTCATACAAAAAAAACAAGTTGATACACAAAGAATTTATGTAAGTGGTTTGTCTATGGGAGGTATGGGGACTTTTGAGGTTCTATACAGAAGACCCAATATGTTTGCTGCTGCAACCCCAATTTGTGGTAATGGTAGTACAGCTTTAGCGTCTATATATGCAGAAAAAGTATCCATTTGGATTTTTCATGGTTCCGACGATAAAGTGGTAAGTCCAAAACATTCTTTAAACATAGCAAACGCAATTATAAAATCAGGAGGAAGCCCAAAGTTAACGTTATATGAACACGTAGGTCATAACAGTTGGGATAATGCGTTTGCAGAAGAAAATTATCTAAAATGGATTTACTCTAAGAAGAAAAAATAACAAATTTCTCATCTAAATAAATTTCCCCATGTTCTTTTTAACTACTTTAATAAAGGGGAAAGGCCTTTTGATTGATCTAAACGCCTATGTAATTTTAGTGTTATCCAAGTCTTTTTTTGGTATTTATCAGCCTCATAGCTCAAAAAATCTCTAATTTACGAACTAGTTGAAAACAAAGAAGCTCCAAATCAAGCTTGTATTTTTGATTTTCTACTTCGTGACATTTTGTGGTTTAGAATTTGTATTGATAAATAGGTTGTGACCAATTTTTTAATTGTTTTGACCTAAAACAAAACTCTTAAAATGAAGTTTCGGTACATATTTGCAGGTCATAAATTATATATTAAATGAAAATAAATAGATTAACTGTATTGCTTTTAATTCTAATTCCTAATTTAGTACTGAATGCTCAAAATAAACACAAAACCACCAAATTAAACCACCTAATTTTTCATTCGTTTTGGTAGATGATCAGCTTTTTGACGCTGTAGGATATTCTGGTCGTTATCCTTTTTTGAAAACTCCAAATATAGATCGGTTAAGTAATGAAGGCGCTAATTTTGAATTTTTTTTTGTCACTCAATCTATTTGTTCTCCATCAAGAGCTAGCTTTCTAACAGGGACATATCCTCATATTCACGGGGTAAATCAAAACAATCGTCATGTTGATCCAAAATGGGATGAATTCGCTAATTACTGTACTAAATAAAAGAATTTCAGAGGCAAATTCAATACCTTTGGGTCTAGGAGGTAAATTTGAAAATGCTAAGCCTTGGTTTGAACTGGCACGAATTTTTCGTAAAAATGAATAGAATTAGGAGTTTTCAAAAAATATAATTTGACACTGTTTAGGATTCTTAATATTAACACCAATTATTCAATTTCTTTTGGGAGTTTATAAGTATCTCCACGTGAGAATTATATAATCTCTGAGATTAACCAAAATCCAACTTAGCATTGGAAATAAAAATACAGAACATAAAATGCTATTAATAAACACTATTTTCAAGAAAAAAATTCTTTTTTTCAGCGTAGTTATTCCTATTCTAACTACGAGTTGTAAACAAACAAAAAACATTGATATCACTCCAGATATTCCAGAAATTTCTGGAATGGTATGGATTCCGGGAGGCACTTACGATATGGGTGCTTCAGATGGAGACCGTATGGCGCTTCCACATGAGAAGCCTAAACACACTGTAAAGGTTGATGGATTTTATATGGATGTAACAGAAGTCACCAACGCTCAGTTTTCAAAATTCATAGACGCCACCAGTTATATGACTACAGCCGAGCGTCCTGTGGAATGGGAATTAGTCAAATCACAATTACCGCCAGGCACTCCAAAACCTCATGACTCATTACTTAGACCTGGTTCCCTTATGTTTAAAAAAGCAAAGGAGACTGTCCCCAATTTATATGATTTATCTCAATGGTGGCGGTGGACCATTGGCGCCAATTGGCAAGAACCAGAAGGTAAGGGGAGTGCTATAATTGGTAAAGAAAATCATCCTGTAGTTCATGTGTCTTATGAAGATGCTATAGCTTATTGTGATTGGGCAGGAAGACGTTTGCCTTCCGAAGCCGAATGGGAGTTTGCAGCTCGTGGCGGAAAACACGATCAGATCTATTTTTGGGGCAATTTGTCCGATAAATTATCTAGTTATGTAAACAGTTGGGAAGGTGAGTTTCCTGTGGCTAACACCCAAGCCGATGGTTTCGAAAAGAGTGCGCCAGTCAAAACCTATCCGCCCAATGATTATGGCTTATACGAAACCTCAGGCAATGTATGGGAATGGACTAGCGATTGGTACAGTAGTAACTACTACCAAACATGTTTAAACGCCTCAGTCACAAACAACCCGAAAGGTCCAGAAGAAGCCTACAACCCTAACAATCCCTACATTGATGAGCGTGTTATTAGAGGGGGCTCTTTTTTATGTAATGCGTCCTATTGTGCCAGCTATAGAGTGTCTTCGCGGATGGCGACTGATCCGAGCACATCTTTAGAGCATTTAGGATTTCGCACGGTTTTAGATTTGAAAACTGAGGAGTAAATTAAGCACAGTTTTGAATCTATTTTTAACAGAAAAGAAACGTTTGGCGTTAGTAATTTAGTTCGAAATATCAAATATTTTCCAACGGGCACGTATAAAAGTCACGTAAAATGGATTTAATCTATACGCAAACTCATACTTATACGCCATATTTAAATGGGGAATTAGTGATTTCCTTAAGGAGGTTTAATTAGCCTAAAACCTTTTTCTTAACTTCTTCTATGTACGACCTTCCAATGACATATCTTATGCCTTCAATTTCAATGCTATTTCCCTCAACGACATCAATTTTATCTATGGCGATTGTAAAAGACCTGTGAATTCGAATGAAATTACTTTCAGGCAATAAGCTAGTGAAGTTGGTCAAAGTGCTATGAATAATATACTTATTAGTTTGCGTAGTTATTTTTAGATAATCTCGTAAAGATTCGACAACCAATATCTCATCTAAATAGATTTTCTTCATTTTCTTTTTATCAACTTTAATAAAGATGAAAGGTTTTTTAATTTCTTTGGAATTGTCTTTGGGTATGCTGCTGTTAATAGCCTTGAAAGCTCTGTTCACCGCTTTCATAAACCTAGGGAATGGAATTGGTTTCACGAGGTAATCTAGAACCTCTAATTCATAGGTTTTTATGGCATATTCATCATAAGCGGTAGTAACAATAATCAATGGTTTTGTTTCTAAAGTTTTTATAAAATCTAAACCATTTAAAAGGGGCATATTAATATCTAAAAAAATTAAATCTACTGAATGGTTTTTTAAGTAAGTCAAAGCCTCCACTGCGCTGTTAAAAGTGTTTGAAATCGTAATTTCATCAATCTCTTCTATGTAGCTTTTTACTATATTTACAGCTAATGGCTCATCGTCAATAATTAAACAATTAATCTTCATTACACTTTATTTTAAGGGTTACAATAAACAGCTTGTTTTTTTTCTCAATATTCAGGCTGTAGTCCTCATTTTTATAACCTAACTCAAGTCTTTTTTTGACATTTGTCAGTCCAATTCCGCTTGAGTTTTCAATATTCTCACTTAGGTTAGGTGTTTCAGGTAATGGGTTTGAAACAGTAAAGTAAAGAAAATTTTCCACTATTTTAAAATCAATATCGATTTTTACGTCACCAGTAATTTTGTTTGCACCATGCTTAAAAGAATTTTCAATAAAAGAAAGTAGCAAAATAGGTGCTATTTTTTTATCTGAAATATCCCCAGTTATATTGGTGTCTATTTTTAATTTATTACCATATCTTATTTGCTCCAGATCTAGATAGTTTTGAATACAAATTATTTCTTTTTCTAAACTTTGTCTTTTTGATTTTGTTTCATAAAGTAAGTAGCGCATCAATTCAGAGAGTCGAAGTATTAATTTTGGCGTTTTGTTAGATTTTTCTATAGCTAACGAATAGATATTGTTGAGTGTATTAAAAAAGAAATGAGGGGAAATCTGAGTTCTTAAAAAAAGTAATTCGGTTTCCAATTGTACCTTTTCTAAAGCGGTGACCCGCTTTTGTTCTTGTAGCCAGTCCATGGTAATTTTTATAGCGGTTACAAAAGTTGTAACATAGAGTTCACCGATCATCATGTCTACGGCATAACTGAAGGTCACGTTTTGGATCACTTCAGGACCTTCTGGCCATATGTTGGTGCTAACAAGGTAATATGTCAGATTAAACTTAATGAATACCATTGTCAGCAAAGAGGCAATTAAAAAAACTACATATAAGAAGTATTTACGCCTAAAAACAAACCTTGGCATTAAAATAAAAATATTTAAGTAACATAAAATCATATGAATTGGAAATCCAACAATATTTGTTTTTAATGAATAAACGTAGTCATCAAAATAATTCCCCCATCGAAGTGTGTTAAGAAGAAAATAAATTAACCAAAAAATGACATGATGTCTTAGAGTGAATTTTAAATGTTTGTCAAGTTGCATAGTTATTTTTTTAACGTTCAACGGAATTCTTAAGTTGTCCGTCTAATTTTATTCGTAATACAACGTTGTTTTCGCATATTTACGCTGCATTAAAAATGAATAAATGAAATTTTTGAACAAAGCTAATATAGTTATATTATATGTATTAGTTTTTTTTACAGCCCTTTCATCATGTACCAAACAGGGGACTGAAAACGTCAAAGTATTTACTAATTATGTAAGTCCTTTTATTGGAACAGGTGGTCATGGTCACACCTATCCAGGAGCAACTGTTCCTTTTGGAATGCTTCAAGTCAGCCCTGATAATGGTATTTCCGGATGGGACTGGTGTTCGGGATATCATATTACAGATTCTATAACGATTGGGTTTAGTCATTTACACTTAAGTGGGGCAGGAATAGGGGATTTAGGCGACATTCGTTTTATGCCTGTAAACAAAAAAGTTAATCTAGCTCAGGCTTTTAAAACTAGAGACGATATCCCATTCAAATCAAATTATTCTCATGAGCAAGAAACGGCTGAACCAGGTTATTATAGTGTCTTTTTAAAAGATTTCAATGTTAAAGCAGAGTTGACCACAGACTTAAGAACAGCGTATCACAAATACACATACACTAAAAATGATACGCAATCCCTAGTGATTGATTTAGGGTATGCATTCAATTGGGATAAGGTAGAGCTTTCGAGCTTAAAAATAGAAGATAAGTTTACAGTTTCTGGATTTAGACATAGTTCGGGATGGGCTATTAACCAAAAGGTGTTTTTTGTAGCTAAATTCTCAAAAGCCATTAATAATTTTGATTTGGTTGCTGATGAGCGTTATACTGAAGAAAACAGCGTCACTGGAATTAAAACATCAGCTCAATTATTTTTTAATAATTTAGGTGAAGATAAATTACGGGTTAAAGTAGGGTTGTCTTCGGTTAGTGTAGCTAATGCACTCGAAAATATATCAGACAGTATGCAAAATTTTGAGGTTGCAAAAAATAAGGCCTCTAAAAATTGGAATGAAGCGCTTTCAAAAATTGAAATAGAAACCCCTGTAGATTCCTTAAAAACTATTTTTTATACCGCTTTATATCACTCACAGTTGGCGCCTGTCACATTTAGTGATGAAAATGGAGAGTTAAGGCTTGAAAACGACCGTATTGTGAAGGCTGAAAACTTTACGGCCTACTCAACATTGTCTTTATGGGACACTTTTAGAGCTCAGCAGCCCTTACTAACGTTGTTAGAGCCCAATCATGTTGCTGATATCATCAATTCTATGTTAGCGTATTATGAGCCTAAAGGCATCCTGCCTGTATGGACTCTTTATGGAAATGAAACCAACACGATGACGGGTTATCACTCGATACCGGTTATAGCTGAAGCTTATTTAAAAGGTGTCAAAGGCTTTGATGTTAATAAAGCTTATGAAGCAATGAAGGCCACGATGCAGCAAGACGAGCGCGGTCTAGATTACTATAAAAAATACGGCTATATTCCTTGTGAATTTTTAGAAGAATCGGTTACAATAACACTAGAATATGCGTATGACGATTGGTGTGTGGCAAAGGTAGCGAAAGCTTTAGGGAAAACAGAGGATTATGACTATTTCATGGATCGATCTAAATCATACACAAATTTATTTGATGCTAAGACCGGGTTTATGCGCGGGAAATTTCAAGATGGAAAAACCTGGCGTGAACCTTTTGACCCTAAGCATTCTGCACATAGAATAAAAGCGGATTACACAGAAGGTAATGCTTGGCAGCATAGCTGGTTTGTGCCGCATGACGTTGAAAATTTAATAGCCCTACATGGTGGGGATGAAATCTTTGCTAGTAAGTTAGAACAACTTTTTACTGAAAGTTCTGAAATTACTGGAGATAATATTTCTAATGATATTTCGGGGTTAATAGGACAGTATGCTCACGGCAACGAGCCAAGCCATCACATCGCTTATATGTTTAATCGCGCCAACAAACCTTGGCGTACACAATATTGGGTGCGGGAAATATTAAAAACGCAATACAATACAACTCCAAATGGTTTGAGTGGAAATGAAGATTGTGGACAAATGTCTGCGTGGTATGTGTTGAGTTCAATGGGCTTGTATTCTATGAACCCAGCTTCAGGAGAATACGAAATAGGAAGCCCATTATTTGAGAAAACAACCCTCAACGTTTCTGATGATACATTTTTCATAATTGAAGCTGAACATGTTTCAGATACAAATATTTACATCCAATCCGCCACACTAAACGGAAACGATTTTAATCAGACAGTTATTTCACATCAACAAATTATACAGGGAGGAACTTTGAAATTTGTAATGGGTCCCAAACCGAATAAAAATTGGGGTATAAAAAATTAATAAAACAGAAAACGAATGCATAGCATTGACATACTAATTATAGCTTTTTATATCATCTTGACCGTTGGCGTCGGTATTTGGGTTTCCAACCGCGCTTCAAAAGGCTTAGACTCCTATTTTCTGGGTGGTAAAAGTATCAAGTGGTATTTCCTAGGGCTGAGTAATGGATCCGGAATGTTTGATGTTTCAGGAACCGCTTGGATGGTTGGGATCCTTTTTTTATATGGCGTAAAAAGCTTTATGTTTATGTGGCTTTGGCCGATTTGGAATCAGATTTTTATAATGATGTTTTTAGCCGTTTGGATTAGAAGATCTAACATAATGACAGGTTCAGAATGGATTTTAACGCGTTTTGGAGATAAGAAAGCAGGAAGAGCGTCGCATATGATTGTTGCTGTGTTTGCGATTATAGCTGCAATAGGATTTATTGCCTACTTTTTTGAAGGCGTTGGAAAATTTATGACCATTATACTGCCTTGGGATCTTACGCTGCAGATGGGAGCGTCTGTGCTTTTAAACTCCGAGCAGTCTTATGCATTTATCATTATATTTTTAACAACTATTTATACGGTCAAAGGCGGTATGTTTTCAGTTGTAGCAACAGAAGTACTTCAATATGGCATCATGGTTATTGCAGGGTTGTTGGTCGTAGGATACAGTTTCTTTGCTATTAGTGATGTTGAGATTAATAGCGTGATTACTGAAGAATGGCGTAATGTATTTTTTGGTTGGGAACTGGAAACGCATTGGAGTGACAAGTATCAAGCCTTTAATGATTTAATTGATTCTGAAGGCTTTAAAATGTTTGGGGCTTTTATTGGGATGACGTTATTTAAGGGGTTTTTCGCAAGTTTAGCGGGCCCAACCCCTAGCTTTGATATGCAACGAATTCTCTCTACAAAAACAGTCAAAGAAGCGGCCTACATGAGTGGTTTTACAAACTTAATATTATTTATTCCAAGGTATTTATTGATTGGAGGAATTGTTGTTATCGCTTTGGTTAGTTTAAGTCCAGAAATGATTGGGAACTCCTCATTTACTGGAGTTGATTTAGAGGTGTTATTGCCTAAAGTTATTAACTTCCATGTGCCAGTTGGAGTTAAGGGGTTATTATTAGCAGGATTATTAGCAGCATTCATGTCTACTTTTTCAGCTTTTGTAAATGCTGGCCCTGCCTATATAGTGAATGATATTTACAAGAAATATTTCAAACCAAATGCGTCAAGTAAACATTATCTCAGGGCGAGTCATATAGCGTCATTTGCTGTAGTTGCTCTAGGTGTTTTTATGGGCTTTTTTGCAGATTCAATTAATTCATTAACCTTATGGATTACGTCGGCACTTTTTGGAGGTTATGTCGCCTCAAATTTCTTGAAGTGGATTTGGTGGCGTTTTAATGGTTGGGGGTATTTCTGGGGCATGCTTTCAGGTTTAATTATAGCATCTCTCCAGTTTTTATTAGACCAAAATAAAGGGAATTTCGTTGAAGATTCGCTCCTTTTTGAACTGTCA
>Ga0209405_1003015_pt1 | contig 10470 bp, 9 predicted proteins | sample COGITO_mtgs_1105_6_FD_184803 | JGI IMG/M metagenome (GOLD analysis project Ga0209405, IMG submission 184803) | Pelagic marine microbial communities from North Sea - COGITO_mtgs_110516 (SPAdes) (version 2) | ecosystem: Environmental > Aquatic > Marine > Epipelagic ...
TGATTCACCACCATAAACAACAACTGCTTCAGGAATATCAATAGTTGCTCCATCATTCAATACAACCACATAAAGATTTCCACATTTCAATTCTGTGAATCCGGCTAATTGACTTGGTTTTGATGTCTTCCATGTGTTTTCTTGAAATGTGTTACTTGAACCTCCGTCTGTTACACAATACACGTCAGATATTGCATTTGATACTTCTGTAACATTATGCAACGCAAATGCAACACACTCATTTTCTATATTTCCACGACCATACCAAATTAAATTTATTCTTCTGTTTAATATCATTTTCTGTTCACCCCATTAATTAGTTAAAGTTAAAGTAACTTGATTTGTTTCCGGTGCAATTGCACCACTATAACACAAATCTGTGTCTGTTTTAAAGTAAATGATTGAACCCATGCTTGTGTCCCAATCACCATTGTATGTTATTGTTGCAAAATAACCACCATCTATTGAAACATCAATTGATTTCGGTAAATAACTAGCAGATGAATCTCTTGGTGGAATAAAGAATGTTCCTTCAAGTTGAATATCCTTTGTTATCAAAGTTGCAACTCCGGTTATTTCAACCGTATTTGTGGAATTTGCCATCATTGACAAATAACCATCAGTTGTACACGGTGAAGCAACTACATTAGAACAATCGTTTGATACAAATGATGTACCATCTGCTACATTAAAGTTTTCAATTTCAACGGAACTTGCTCCTGATGAATTTCTTGATTGTGATAAATGAACTGTATATCCTGAACCACATTCCATACTTTCAAATGTATAATTGAAATACGAATCAAAATTAACTGAACGATTTGTTTCCCCACCAATTTTACTTGCGATATTACTATCATGTAAGTCGTATGCAGTAAATTTGGTGAATGTTCTTCCATTTGATATATCATGTGTTCTAACAACTGAGTCAAGATTTTCGCGACTTGCGTTGTCTAAATTGACCATATAAAAATCTTCACATTCTTGTTCAAATCCACAAGAACCATACCAACCCATTTGATGTAAATTATTTATTGTTCCCATTTTAATTAACACCCCTTAATATACATTCATCATTATTCACCACACCAAACAAGCAGTTTCCATCAAGTGGACCACTTTCTACATAAAAATACATAAACACTTTATCATTTATTTTTACAGGTTCGTGTCTTAAATATTTAACTCGTCCTAATTCAGCACCCGATTCACTTTTCACAGTAATAACTTTCGGAGATTCTAATGTTACCGCATCAGTACCAGTTTGTTCGGGTGGAAGTTGTAACACACCCTTCCAAACAAATTGACTCAATTCAATATCACTTCGTGTGTTATCTTCATTTGGAGAACTGCTAACATTAAATGCATCAAATGTTATTGCAGTTTCTGATTCTGCATCTTCATTCGGATCTCTGAACGTACAAAGTTCTGGCCATGTATGAATTGCTTGCTCTGTTCCGAGTAATACGTTTACTCTACCTGCAAATCCATTTTCAGCGTCTGGTATAAAGTCATCTGGAGATATTTTACCACGATAACAAGAAGCATTTTCAAAATAATAAATTTGAGTTGATTCTGTTATGCCTCCATTGATGGTAAACCACGCAATTGTTTTTCCATTTAATGTCAAATTAACGACATTTATCGGAGTTGTTGATGCACCTGATGCAGTTTTTTCATAATCATCAAGTTTAATTGAAATATAAGAATTTTGATCCGAAGCATTACTTTGATACCAAATCAACTCGGTAAGCAATGTATAACCCGACTCGTCAGACGGTTTTTCACTGAATCCAAGTGATCCTGTGTAAATTTCTCCGGCAACATTTGTATAAATCGCAGTTTTATGAGAACTAACTGATTCGGTGCCGTCAGGTTGAGTCCAATTTCCAACAACTGCATCGTTCATGTAGAATGTAGTATAATCTTGACCACCACATCCAAGTAAATCTGCATCACTTATTGTTGAGCAAGTTTCGGATGCACCATACTTCAAAACTTTAGATAAAGGGCCCGAAACGTATGTATTTGGTATTGTTATACTTTTATTTGTTTTTAATGTAAACAAATACATATGTCCACATCGCAATCCGAGTAATGTGTTTGGTTTGTCATCAGATGAAGATGAAGTAGAATTTGCTACTGATGGAGAATATGATTTAAACTCACCTTCTTCATAAGTTGAAATTTCGACTACCGCACTTTCAAGTTCATCTTTCATTTCATACCAATTATCAAACAGAACATCGTCACAACGTTCTGACTCACACGTGCCATACCAAACATACTGAAATTTTGAACTAATTGTTGCCATTACACTATAAATATAGAATATATTGAATTTACTGTACTAATTTTTTAATCTTTGTAATCTTTGTATAACAAAATTTAATGTCTCTACACGAAGAAACTTTATTTGGAGATTCGCATCTTTGGTTGCCATTATATATCCTGGTTCTACTCGTTTGCATACAATGTCTTCCACGAAATCGAAAGCACCTCTTTGTTTTAACCAATACCAGTACAAATCTTTCATGTCAGATTCACAAAACAACAACACCTCCATATTCAAAAAAACACTAGAATACAAAGTAACATCTCTAAAAACAGACACCTCTGATGGTGGTTCTGTTAACTCTGCATCTATAATTAAATTCATTTCACCTGATATTATTCTTCCAAATCCTCGTCTTCAAAATCCAATCCCAACTTGTTGATCACAAAAGTTAAAATGTATGCCCAATCACTTGGGTCTTGCGTTTTTTTCATTATAAACTCAATAAGTGCATATGCTATTTTATTAAGTTCAGGGTTATCATCGGTATTTGTTTTGGAATTTTTAATGATGAAACCAGGAATTTCACTTTTATTTTTAGTAAGAAGTTTAGATACATTTGCCAATTCTGAGATATCATCGGACGAATTTGCTATTTTATCGTATGTGTTCATAAACGACTCTAAAGAAGTTACACTGATAATATCAAATTCACTTAATATGCCATGCTTTTGAAGCAAATGCTGTTTTTTGCTAGATTCTGATTCTTTTTCATCCATCACATATAAATAGATACAAAATCACATTATTATCCGTTGCCACCTCGTTTTCTTGGTATTCTTTTTTTCTTTAATGTTCTATAAATTGCTTTTTCTTGAGCAAGTTTTATATTGGTTTGTTTGTTGGTTTCAAGAAACTTTATAATTTTTACCATAACTTGATTCATCATGTCAATGTCTGCTGATGCAGAATGCCACATCTCGGAATTTATTTTAAATGCGTCTGCCAAATCCCCCAATCTAGAACTAATATGAATTCGTTTTCTGTTTTTTCTAGATAAACGTTCATATAGTTCGGTTGCAACTGAAGTTTTAAGTGTTTCAACCGTAGGAACAAAGAAAAACTGAGATAACCTAAGAGTATCTAATATTGTTGTAGTTGGGAATTTAAGTTGATACTGATTGCCACGTATATGAACAAAACTCACATCAAAGTTTGCATTATGAGCAACCAAAATGACATCTTCATATTGTTCAACGAACTCGTAAAACTTTTTTATAGCAAATTCTTCTGTTTCACATTTACTTTTTATTTCATAATAGTGTGTCATCTTTAAAAGTTCGTTTGGATCAGTAAACGCAGTTTTTCCTCGCTTTGACTGACGTCGTTCCCAATTGAATCTTTGAATGCTATCTGTGTTTTCTAACAGTTCCTTTGCTGATTCGGAAAGTTCAACCTTAAAGTTTATTTTTTTCAATTCTTGCATATTGTCACCCGAAATTGCACAAGCGGCAATTTCGGTGATCTGTTCGTAATCGTAACCAGGATTCAATCCAAGAGTTTCAACATCAAACATTATCAACACTTTGTTTTCAAAATTTAAAAAAGTATTTAATAAATCAGGTATGGTTGCTCCTATAAGTTTTTTTGATTCTGGTATCAATTGAATTAAGTTTGGCATTTCCAACATATATATAAGTAGTAAATACGTTACAAATCATGGCATTCAGAAATTCATCAAGTTCAAGTTCAGGTTCAAGTTCAAGTTACAATGATTCTTGGATTCGCACAAAATTCCGTACAGTTGACGAAGCAATTAAAAAAGCAAAGTCGTTCGATAACTACATTTATAAAACAGGTGATCCTGATTATTCATGGGATCCTGAAATTCCATTTCAAATCAGACGAAAAAATCAACGGTTTCAATACATGATGCTTTCGTTGATGGTCACAAATAAATCAACTGAAAAGTCTATGAACGACATGGGAGAATATGGTTGGCATACAGATAGAATGGGAATTGTTAATGAAAAAAGTGGAACCGCTGCATTTGTTTTTAAGTTGCAGTTGATCGGTGATAAAACAAGTCCTATAAAATTTCAATACAAATGCTTTCAGTATGAAATTTCTCAAGGATATTTGCTACAGGACAAAATCAACGAACTAAACAAATCTGGATTCGAGTTTATTCAAACTTCTGCTTGGAATAAAACTCATTCATTTTGTTTGCTTAGTAAAGTTATTTACTGAGGATGATCTTTCAAATACTTTTCAAGTTTTGGATAAATCTTATTTGCAGTTACTTTTGGATTTTCCAAATATTCGTCTTTTACGATTGCAAGAAGGTCACCAATAATGCTACCAGATTTCAACTTATATTTTTTCAGTATGTCTTTTCCGTTGATTGGAAGTTTCAATTTGCCCTGTGGTATTCCAAGTGTATCAAGACGTTTGCGAATTGCATCAATTTGATTCGGCATATCAAATCCTGCTTCGTGGGCAATATTATCTGCGTGTATTAAATTAAGAACATCTTCAAGGTGGTCACCCATATTTACTTTGAATTTACGAAGTGTTTTGTCGGTTGCTCCAAACGAATCAGGTCCTCCGTGTTTCAATTTCATATGATTTGCAACACCCTTTACAACTGCATCTATGATTTTGTTAGGATATTTCAATCTTGTTAAAATCTTTTCGGTCATTTCCGCACCAATTTTTTCGTGACCATAAAAATGAATTTCTTTGCCGATAACTTCTTTGGTTGCTTCTTTACCAATATCATGGAACAATGCCATTAAACGAGTTACAAGGTTCTTGGGAGTGCCTTTAACAACACTTAAAGTATGTTCCATTGCATCTTCTTTGTGATACTTGTTTTGTTCAAGTTTTATCAAACGATCTAATTCAGGAAAAACATATTTGCTGAGTCCTGTAATTTGCAGAAGTTTGATTGCACGATCAGGAGAATCGGTCATCAGCATTTTGTTGAGTTCTTCTTGAACTCGTTCTACACTTATTTGCTTGAGTTTGCTCGCATTGTTTTTAAGTGCCTTGATCATAAACAATGGTAACTTCCAATTGTATTTCATTGTAAAACGAATCGCACGAAGCATACGAAGTGGGTCTTCCGAGAAAATTACGTTAGGATCAAGAGGTGTTCTTACTACACCGTCTTTGATATCTTGCTTTCCCATACCTGTTAAATCAAGTATTTCACCTGTGCTTAAATTTTTAAGCAAACTATTTGTTGTGAAATCTCGGCGATCTACATCATCTTTAAGTGATCCCGAATCAACTTTTGGTTTACGACTTCCTTCTTCGTATTCCTCAGTACGTGGCATAACACAATCAATATCCATGTCATCCAATTTAAATCCTTTGTGTTCTACTCCAACTAAATTAAACTTCGCAGTTCCGTATGTTTCATAGGTTACAGGATTCGATCCTTTTTTATAGTTACCGATCTTCTTGGTTGCCCATTCTGCAAACTTTGCTCCTCCATCCTCAAGATTAATAACAAAGTCCAAATCATTTGCATCAATTCCCATGAGTTCATCACGAACTGCTCCACCTGCAAGAAATACCTTTCCTTCGTATGGACTTTTTCTAATAAGTTGTTTAAGGAAGTCTAATGTTGCTTTTTCTTTCGCACCCTCCATCAATAAATCTTTTAATTTAATAATTGCCATTTTAATTATCCCACAAATTCTAATTTTACCTTGTTTGTGTTCCAAACGCAACCACTACTTACATCCCATGACTTTAACCACTTTGCTTCAGGCATATTTTTCTTGGGAAATGGAAATACTTCTATTCCGTCATAATCTTTTGCAACCAAATTCCAATCAATAAAAAATGTTGCAAATAAAGTTTCATCTGTACCGTCAAAGTCTGTGTATTCTTTTGTAAATTCTACGATGTCTTTTTCAGATTTTAACTCACGCATTTTACAACCGTTTACATTTACTTTGTAATACCAATTGTATTGTGATTCAAAACCACCCCCTACACCATTTACATAATCCGTCCACTCGTTTCCAAATGCATACCAAAATCCATTTGGTTTTTTATGAAGTTTCTGATTTGTTGCTTTGTATTTACGAAGAATTGTTTTAGAATCAATTTTATTCATTTCCGCATGAACTCGTTCAGTTCTTGCAAAAGATGGTTTATCAAATAATCCTTCGGGTAACAAATCTTTAAGTTTTATAGATTGCATAATCTATAAATATATATTACTCAAACTTTATACGATTGATATAATCAATATAGTAATATCGTGAATATTTACAAACACTATAAAATTAGAACATATAATTATTTTTAAAATGTATTAAGCAGGAATGCTTAAAGTTCCAAGGATCACCCCACCATCTAAATAAACCATATATTCATTTGAAGATGATCCGTTACTGATGTCTCAGTTGGCATCCCACGATCTAGATGTAACTGACCACCAATATCCCGCCTGATTGTTGTGCGAGGTCACGGGACTTCTGAGTGTACCACACGTAGACGTTGTATATAAAAGTGTTCCAAGTTTAACTCCGTTGTATAGATTGGAACTTGAACTATGAGAATATAAATTTAAAGTAAATTCTGCACCTGGATAACTTGAGGAAGTTTTGAATTTTTCATCGATTTTTATGTCATGTAAGATGTATCCATCAAATTGACTTGCATCTGCTTTTGTACCAAATAAGATAAATCCAGGAACGTTATACGAGCCTCCCAAACTGTTTGTGGAGCTGCCCAATTCCACAGGTGCATCGAAAGAAGAAGCCCATGTTTTTATATCAGAACTAACTGGATCAATTAAATCTACCTGTATTACGTACCGGAGGTGGTTCATGTAGGGAGCAGAGGAAGTGGTATTTCCCAAAATAAGGCCGTCCTCATTACTAAGTGAAGTGTTATCATTTTGATTAAAGTTACCAACCAAAGTTTTTCCATTATTATAATATGCACCTTGAATATTGCTAATTGAAACATAAAATATTAAATCTGGATCAGTAAAATCAACAGTTTTCATATTGAATGGAACTGGTGTGGGAGTTTCGGTTGCAGACGGACTTGGTGACGGACTTGTCGTAATTGTCGGACTTGGTGTTACACTCGGAGAAGGAGTTGGTGATGGATCATCAATGTAAGTTTCTACATAAGTAGGAGATTCAGTTGGAGAAGGAGTTGGTGATGGATCATCAATGTAAGTTTCTACATAAGTAGGAGATTCAGTTGGAGAAGGAGTTGGTGATGGACTCGGACTTGGTGTTACACTCGGAGAAGGACTTGGTGTTACACTCGGAGAAGGAGTTGGTGATGGACTCGGAGAAGGAGTTGGTGATGGACTCAGAGAAGGAGTTGGTGATGGACTCGGAGAAGGAGTTGGTGATGGAACTGCGGGTCTTGATTCTACCGTAGCATTATCTGCATGAGATTTTGTTAATGCAGGATAAATGACCAACGATCCTTTATCTATAATTGTAGTTGTTTCTTCCGAACTTGTTCCACGATCAATTACAAGTTGGTCTCCGATTGTAAATTCCGCAGAATTGCTTACATTTAAAGTATCATCACCAATGTTAGTGGCACCAGAAATTACTCCTGTTACAGGACAATATCCCCAATTTGGAAGATTGCTTGGATCATTTGCAAATGGTGCATTCTCGGTGAAACGAAATGGTACATAGTCAATTTGTGTTACACACCAACCACTTATATCAAGAGAAGTTAAAGATGAACAATTGTGGAACATAAAACCCATACTCGTCACATCACTTGTATCAAAATTATCTCCGAAGGTTATAGAAGTTAAAGCAGAACAATTAACAAACATTCCAGTCATACCCGTCACACTACTTGTATCAAAAGAACTTAAATCTAAAGAAGTTAAAGCAGAACAATTTTGGAACATCCAGTTCATGTCATCCCCACTAAAAATTTCTCCGAAAGTTATAGAGGTTAGAGAGGAGCAGTAGGAAAACATATTAGCCATATTCGTCACACTACTTGTATCAAAATTGCTTAAATCTAAAGAAATTAGGTTATTGCATTCGTAGAACATACCATTCATATACTCTACATTACTTGTATCAAAATTGATTCCGAAAGTTATAGAAGTTAAAGATGAACAACCTTGGAACATAGCACTCGTAATCGTCACATTACTTGTATCCCACCCACTAAGATCAAGAGAGGTAATATTAGTTTTGTTGTTAAACATCAGTGCCATATTCGTAATCGCACTAACATCCCATGTATTGATATCTCCGTAAGTTTCTGTTGCAGAGATTGAATCGTCATTCCAAGCATTTACCGCAGTTTGAAGGTCTGCTTTTGTTGAAAATGTATAACCCTCTCCACTTGGTCCTTGAGGTCCTGAATCTAACGTAACACTCGGAGAAGGAGTTGCCGATGGACTCGGGGTTGGAGTTGGTATAATTGGTTCTCCAAGTTTACACTTTGTATTAAAAATTAAATTATCTGTTCCACCCATTGCTCCGTGCTTGGTACATTCGTAAGAAATTGTACCAAAATCTTCATATACAGATATTACCACATTTCCATGATAACCAACATTACTTGAACCGTTTGTGTGTGTGAACTGACCTGTGATGCGTATTTTAGAGGTATCATTATCAATTAAACGAATTGGATGTGCTTCAGCTACCACTAAATTATATTCTCCGACATTTAATGCAAATCTACCATGTACAGTTTCTCCGTTTAATATAAGTTTGCCATTGGCATCAGTAACAGTGGTATTATTTTCAATACACAAATCACTATCCTGATTGTTTTCGTCACCAGTTAAATACAAATATAAAAGTGGTTTGTATGTACATGAATAAAAATGCTCACCTTCAATAGAACTAACGTATGGACATACAAGTGATTCTACATTTCCTAAACCAGACTCTTCGGCAAATTGAACTTCACAACTTATTTGAGGTGACTCGTCTAATGCGACCACAAAATACACTCTAACAGGTGAAGTTTGTGACCCCATTTGTTCAAGTGACAACGAACCACTTTCTGTAATAAATCTTTCTACTGCCATTTTATCCCCCTACTCTTATTTAAGTTTGATTAATATAAATATTATTTACTTATGTTTTTATAAGACTCAATATAGAAATCAATTCTTTTATTTCTCGTTTTGTATTGTAATGAAGCATTCCAATTCTCAACAAACCATCTTTCTCTAGATTGTATTCACGAACCACATCCAAAGCATAAAAATGACCACTCCAAGAAAATATACCATGTTTGGCAAGATACTCCGCAACTTGGTGTGATGTTTTTCCGTTGACTGTTAATCCAAATGTAGGAGTTCGTTTTGCTACATCGTTGACATCAGATAGTCCATACAATTTAACGTGTGTTAACGCCGAGACCTTTTGCAGAAAGTATCTACTCAACTCATTTTCATATTCAACGATATTCTGATAAGCAAGTTCTAAATTTTTACGTGTCGGACTTGAATTGCCTGACAATGAAATGATGTATTTGATTGTACTTGGAATTGCTGATATTGCAGAAAAGTCTGGAGTACCGGTTTCCCAACAATTTGGTATTTTATCAATCGCAGGTTCAACCTTGTACGGAGAAAAGTTCTGCAAATGCTTTTTCTTTGCGAATACTGCACTTATATGAGGTCCAAAATACTTATACACACTTGTTACCAAAAAGTCACAATCGAGGTTCTGTACATCAATTAAACCATGTGGTGCATAATGAACTGCATCAACGAATACCATTGCACCTTTCGCATGAGCAATCTTTGTAATTTCTTTGATTGGATTAATCGTACCAATTGCATTGCAAGCATAATTAACTGCGACTAATTTTGTTTTATTGGTAATTGCTTTTTCAAAGTCTGCTAAATTGTATTCACCTGTATCTGCATCAAAACCAATTGAAGTTGTTTTGCAATTTTTATCTTTGGCAACTTCCAACCAAGGAGATACATTTGCAAAGTGATCCAACTTGGTAACTATAATTTCATCTTCAGATGTCCAATTTCTGCTTAATGCACGACTAAACTGAAATATACTTGTGGTTGCATTTGCTCCCATTACTATTTCATTGTCATCGCAATTCATAAACAATGCAAGAGATGCTCTTGCACATTCAACTGCTTCGTTTGTATTTACACTCGTTTCAAAGTATCCACCTGCATTTGCTTTGTTGTT
>Ga0209405_1003022_pt1 | contig 10460 bp, 9 predicted proteins | sample COGITO_mtgs_1105_6_FD_184803 | JGI IMG/M metagenome (GOLD analysis project Ga0209405, IMG submission 184803) | Pelagic marine microbial communities from North Sea - COGITO_mtgs_110516 (SPAdes) (version 2) | ecosystem: Environmental > Aquatic > Marine > Epipelagic ...
CTTCAAGGCATTCGCGGCTGTTTTTCATGTGCCCCAAGTCATGACGACAATGGCAGGATCGATCAACATGGAAACCATCGAAGACATGCGCCGCGCTTTCGACGACATGCACCTGTATTTCAAGACAGCTGGCGTCACTGACATGGTCCGTACATGTGTCGCGGCAGAGTACAAATCGCCAACACTTATCGAAACGACGCACGTCAGCGACATTCTGCACAGCGGCAAGCGGCTCAGAGAACCCTATCCGGTGTTTTCGATCCTCGAAAAGATCAACGGTGATTGGAAAGTGACTGGCGGCGAATACGCACTGGAATCAACAAATGGTCAGGCACTGGCCCTCAGCCGGGCGGATGCATCATGCCGCCCGCAATCAACGCAATAATCCGAAGGCAGGGTCGCAGCCATTGAGCGCAGCACACGCCTAGACAGAAGGAACGACCAAGAATGACCGATTTCACAATGAACACTGACACAGATGGCGTCGCGACGATCGTCTGGGATACCGTCGGCAAATCCATGAACGTGATGAACCAGCAGGGTTTCCAGGATCTGGACGCGCTGATTGATCAAGCGCTGGCAGACGATACCATTAAGGGCGTTATCATCACCTCGGGCAAAGAAGGGTCCTTTGCGGGCGGCATGGACCTGAACATCATTGCCAAGATGAAAGAAAGCGCAGGCGACGATCCGGCACGTGGCTTGTTTGAGGGTGTGATGGGTATGCATGCCATCCTGCGCAAAATCGAACGTGCGGGCATGGACCCCAAAACCAACAAAGGTGGCAAACCGATTGCAGCCGCCTTGCCCGGCACAGCACTTGGCATTGGCCTGGAAGTGCCGCTGGCTTGTCACCGCATCTTTGCCGCGGACAACCCAAAGGCCAAAATCGGCCTGCCGGAAATCATGGTTGGCATTTTCCCAGGCGCTGGTGGCACAACACGCCTGTCGCGCAAATTGGGTGCGATGGGGGCCTCACCACTCTTGCTGGAAGGCAAGCTGAACGATCCGATGAAGGCCAAAGCTGCTGGCGTCGTTGACGAAGTCGTGCCTGCGGGTGAATTGTTGTCTGCCGCCAAGGCATGGGTCCTTTCTTCGCCTTCAATCGTGAAACCATGGGACGAAAAGGGCTATAAAATGCCCGGCGGCGCGCCCTACCACCCTGCGGGCTTCATGACATTCGTCGGTGCCTCTGCAATGGTGAACGGCAAGACCCAAGGCGTGTACCCAGCCGCCAAGGCGCTGCTCTCTGCTGTTTACGAAGGCGCGTTGGTGCCTTTCGATACCGCGATCAAAATCGAGGCGCGTTGGTTTACCAATGTTCTAATGAACCCATCGTCGTCCGCCATGATCCGTAGCCTCTTCATCAACAAAGAAGCCTTAGAGAAAGGCGCGAACCGCCCCGAAGCCCCTGATCAGCGCGTCAAGAAAGTCGGCGTCATCGGCGCAGGCATGATGGGCGCCGGTATCTCGCTGGTGTCTGCTTTGGCTGGGATCGAGGTTGTCTTGATCGACAGCACGCAAGAAGCGGCTGACAAGGGCAAATCCTACACCACAGCGCACCTTGATAAGGGCATCGCGCGTAAGAAGGTGACGGAAGAGAAGAAAGAGGCGGTCCTTGGCCTGATCAATGCGACAACTGACTATGCAGCACTTAAGGGCTGCGACCTGATCGTGGAGGCCGTGTTCGAAGATGTGGGCGTCAAAGCCGACGTCACCGCCAAAGTGCAGGCGGTAACCGGACCCGACTGCATCTTTGCCACTAACACCTCGACACTGCCAATTAGCGAGCTGGCGAAAGCGTCAAACGACGCCGAGAAGTTCATCGGCATCCACTTCTTCAGCCCTGTTGATAAGATGCTGCTGGTGGAAATCATCAAAGGCAAAGAAACTGGCGATGTGGCCGTTGCCAAAGCGCTCGACTTCGTGCGTCAGATCAAGAAAACACCGATTGTCGTCAACGACGAACGCTTCTTCTACGCCAACCGGTGTATCATTCCCTACATCAACGAAGGCATTCGGATGGTGAAGGAAGGGGTTGAACCGGCGCTGATCGAAAACGCCGCCAAGCTGGTCGGCATGCCGCTCGGCCCACTGCAATTGGTTGATGAAACGTCTGTTGATCTAGGCGTCAAGATTGCCAAGGCGACACGTGCTGCGATGGGCGATGCCTACCCTGACGGTGAAGTGGATGAGGTTCTATTCTGGATGTTCGACCAGAAACGCCTAGGCCGCAAATCCAACGCAGGCTTCTACAGCTACGACGAAAAGGGCAAGCGGGGCGGTCTTTGGGAGGGCCTTGCAGCGCAATACCCTGTAGCTGAAGAACAGCCTGATCTGATCACCGTGCAACATCGTCTGCTGTTTGCGCAAACGCTCGAGGCTGTCCGCGCACTCGAAGAAGGCGTGTTGGAGGACATCCGCGAAGGCGATGTTGGCGCGATCCTTGGCTGGGGCTTTGCGCCATGGTCCGGCGGCCCGTTCAGCTGGCTCGACATTATCGGCGCGCCTTATGCAGCGGAACGCTGTGACCAACTAACCGAAGAATTTGGTCCACGGTTCACAACACCCGCCCTGCTGCGCGACATGGCTGCCAAGGGGCAGGAGTTTTACAAGCGGTTTGGCGGCGAAAACAAAGCGGCCTAAAGTTTAGGCGCATCCCTTTATCAGGGGTGCGCCAAAGGGCGATCCTTCCAATCATTTCCGGTCTTCCAAAGTCACCAACTTGGCGCAATACTCACCTTTCAAATTGAGGCGACTTGCGGGAGGGTGACATGGGTTGGATGCGAGATGAGACCGGGTTGGAAAAACGAGCGGCCAATTACGTGCCGCTTACACCATTATCGCATTTACAACGCGCCGCTTTGATCTTTGCTGACAAAGAGGCGGTCGTCTACGGCAAGACCCGACTGACCTATGCCAAATACTATCGTCGTGTATCGCGGCTGGCCTCAGCGCTGACAAAGGTCGGTGTAAAACCCGGTGATGTCGTGGCGACCATCCTGCCTAACATCCCTGCCCAATCCGAAGCATCATTTGGTGTGCCTGCCTGCGGCGCTGTCCTGAACACAATCAATACGCGGCTCGATGTCGACACCGTTGCCTATATCTTCGATCACGGTGAAGCCAAGGTCGCGCTCGTCGACAGCCAATTCCTGCCACTCGCTATGGCAGCAATTGAGCAGATGGAAGGGACAGCTCCCCTGATTATCGAAGTCCCCGACGATGAAGCGGGTGTTCATGCCATGGCTGAACAACAGAACTACGAAGATTTCCTAGCCACTGGCGATCCAGAGTTCGTGTGGGTATTGCCGCAAGACGAATGGGAAAGCCTCGCGCTAAATTATACCTCTGGAACGACAGGACGGCCCAAAGGCGTCGTCTATCACCATCGCGGCGCCTACTTGATGACAATGGGTACGCCGATCAGCTGGGAATTGCCGCTGTTCATGCGGTATCTGCAAATCGTGCCACTGTTCCACTGCAACGGCTGGAACCATACATGGATGATGCCTGCACTTGGCGGCACAGTCGTGTGCTGCCGTGATATCTCGGCCAAAGCCATCTATCAGGCAATCGCTGATGAAGGGGTCACGCATTTCGGCGGCGCCCCGATTGTCTTAAACCTGATCGTGAATGCGAAAGACGACGAGCGAAAGGCCTTTGATCATGTCGTGCAGGTCTTTACTGCGGGCGCACCGCCTGCCCCGGCGACATTGGCCGCGATTGGCAAGTTGGGATTCAACGTCAAACAGGTCTATGGATTGACCGAGACCTACGGACACGTGACCGAGTGCATCTGGGATGATGCCTGGGATACGCTTCCAGAAGAAGATCAGGCGGCGATCAAAGCCCGCCAAGGTGTGGCGTTTCCGATGATGGAAGACGTCACCGTTGTCGACGATCATATGGGACAAGTGCCAAGAGATGGCGCAACCCAAGGAGAGATCGTCATGCGCGGCAACGCTGTGATGAAAGGTTACCTCAAGAACCCAGAGGCAACGGAGAAAGCCTTTGCAGGCGGCTATTTCCATTCCGAAGACCTTGCGATCCAGCATCCCGGCGGATCCATTCAAATCTCGGATCGGGCCAAAGACATCATCATCTCTGGGGGCGAAAACATCAGTTCCGTCGAAGTCGAAGGCGCATTGATGCACCATTCGGCCGTCAATCTTTGTGCCGTGGTCGCCAAGCCCGACGACAAATGGGGCGAAGTGCCCTGCGCCTTTGTCGAGCTCAAAGAAGGCGCCTCAGCTGATGAAGCTGAGATTATCGCGTTTACACGCGAACGATTGGCTGGCTTCAAATGTCCGAAGAAAGTCGTTTTCCAAGAGCTGCCAAAAACCTCGACGGGTAAGATTCAGAAGTTTGAGCTTAGAAAGCTTGCCAAAACGCTTTAGTCAAAAGGCAAGATGCCTCCGGCGGAAGTTTGACTGGACGAAGAAAGATGTGAAAGCGCGTGCTGGCAGGTTGCCCGCTACAGACTGATCCGGTCAGATCCCCGACAGCACGACTTTCCACGTCACGGTCATCAACGCTTCCGCCTGTACCGCATCTGACAGTTTAACCCTGCTTGGTTAATGAAACCTTGTCTTTCTTCGTCCAGTCAAACTTCCCCCGGAGGGTCAGGTCATGCAACCAACACCATCGCCTGAGATTGTTTCCGGCATGACATTCGACGCCGCCCGCGTTACGCTGCGCCTAAAAGGGCGATGAGCAGATGACGGCATTGGACCGATATATACGGTTGGAAAGCGAGGCCCTTTGGCGCGCAGAGCCTGAAGGGCAACGTCGTGATGTCACGATCGCTTTTGGTGATGCAACGCTCGTGATCTCTGACGGCACTGGTCGACCTTTGGCGCATTGGTCGCTGCCCGCCCTGATACGGCAAAACCCAGATGATATGCCTGCATTTTATGCCCCTGATGAGGATGCGAGCGAGATCCTCGAGATAGCAGATACCACAATGGTTGAGGCCATTGAGGAGGTCCGCAAAGCATTGGACAAGGCGCGCCCACACCCTGGCAAGCTGCGGCATTTGCTTACCGCTGGTCTGATCGCTGTGACATTGGCACTGGCCATATTCTGGCTGCCCGGCGCGCTGACCCGCCAGACGCTGGCCGTGGTTCCCGCCCCCAAACGCGTGGAAATCGGCGCCGAGATGCTGGTATATATCCAAAACACAACAGGCGCGGCTTGCAAATCACCACGGGCAGATGCAGCAACAGCGCGCCTTGCCAAGCGGCTTTTTGGCCCCGAAACGACAGTTCAGTTCATCGTGGTTCCGGACCTATCTCGGGGTGCGGTCTCTTTGCCGGGAAGATTGATCTTATTGGACTACAAGATGCTGCAAGACGCAGATGATCCCGCCGTTGCCGCAGGATTTATCCTCGCGGGGGATGTCGCAGCATTCGAAATGGGCCCTCTTGAAGCCCTGCTCAAAGAAGCGGGGCTGGCGACGACGTTCCGCCTGCTGACCACAGGTGATATTCCCAGCACGATCCTGCGTGACAGCGCAATTGCGATTATTGAAGGCGAAACTCTGCAACCTGATACCGAACGTTTACGCATGGCTTTTCAAAGCGCACAAATTCGGCAAGGCCCGTATCTTGCTGCAACAGATGCGCGCACCGGCTCTATGCCGGATCTTGGCGCCGATCCTTTGGAGGGTCAGGACATCCCGTTGATCTTAGGCGACAGCGATTGGGTGACCCTACAGAATATCTGCAATATCTGAGCGCTACTTGGTTCCAAACATACGGTCGCCCGCATCACCCAAACCGGGCACGATGTACCCTTTTTCATTCAGGTAACTATCAATCGCTGCCGTGACAATCGGCACGTCCGGATGGGCCTGCCGCATCCGCTCGATCCCTTCAGGGGCTGCTAAAAGACACAGGAAACGTATGTTCTTGGCGCCTGCCTTTTTGAGCAAATCAATCGCCGCGACAGATGAGTTTCCGGTGGCCAGCATCGGATCAACCGCAATGACCAAACGATCCTCAAGTTCTGTCGGCACCTTGAAGTAATATTGCACGGGTTCGAGCGTTTCTTCATCGCGGTAAAGCCCCACAAACCCGACACGAGCTGAGGGGATCAGCTCAAGAACACCATCGAGCAAGCCATTCCCCGCTCGCAAGATCGACACCAACGCCAGCTTTTTGCCATCAATTACAGGGGCATCCATCGGCTCGAGCGGTGTATCAATACGCCGTGTCGTCATCGGCAAGCCGCGCGTTACCTCATAGGCCAAAAGTTGGCTGATCTCGCGCAACAGCTGCCGAAACACCGCCGTTGATGTATCCTGTTGGCGCATCAGCGTCAGCTTGTGTTGCACGAGCGGATGGGTAACGTGGGTGACGTGTTCGGTCATTGGGCAGGCTCCAGTCTCTTGGCCACACGGGCCTTTGTATTGTCGTCGCAAAAGGCCGCAGCAAGGGCCGTTGCGTTCAGCGCTTTGAAATCGTCTTCGTCCCAGCCAAAGGTCCGGTGCAGCATCGCATATTCGGCAGTCATCGTGGTATGAAAGAACGGGGGATCGTCGGTAGAGACGGTCACTTTTACACCTGTATCGCGCAGCTTGGCGATCGGATGGCTCTTCCAGCCATCAACAGCTTTCAACACAACATTGGACCCCGGACATACTTCCAGCACGATGTTCTTTTCTAAAATTTCATCGATTAGCGCGTGGTCATTGATCGCGCCAATCCCGTGCCCGATCCGTTCAACTCGTAATTCACGTACCGTTTCGGCGACCATCTGTGCTCCGCCCCATTCACCCGCATGGCATGTCAGCGGCATGCCCGCCTCGCGTGCTATATCAAAGCTATAGGCATAGTCACCAGGCCGTCCCACCATTTCACCGCCTGCCATCCCGTAGCCTGTGATGAAATCACCAAAGGTTTCAGCAGCGCATCTTGCGGCGGGTTTGCATGCATCTGGCCCGAAATGGCGGATACCTGTGACAATACCTTTGAGCGTGATACCAAGCTTGTCCTCAGCCTCGCGGGCGGCGTCTTCCATTGCCGCCAGGTAGTCTTTCCATGCGGTCAGATCACCGCCACCGCAGAAATCCGGCGATACGAAAGTTTCCATATAGACCACACCGTGTGCTGCTGTTTCTTCGAGCACAGCCATCGTCAGGCGGTAAAAATCCTCGGGGCTTTGCAGGGTTGTGCAGGCAGCTTCATAGACTTGTAGAAAATGGTCAAAATCGCGGAAGGCATATCCGCCATCAGCTGCAAATATTCCGCTGATATCGATCTTCTTTTCAGCTGCCAGTCCTTTGATAAACGCAGGCGGTGCGCAGCCTTCCAAATGGGTATGCAATTCGACTTTCGGCATTGCTTGGAAATTCATAAAAAGCTCTTTCCTTCGCCCGCATAGGGCACATCCAAATAAGCGGCGATCGACGCGGCAACATCGGTAAATGCCAAATGCCCCAGCGCCTTGGCACCCAAGCCATGCACCAGCACGGGCACACGTTCGCGGGTGTGATCAGTGCCCGCCCACGTCGGGTCATTGCCATGATCAGCCGTGATGATCAACAGATCATCCGCACGCATTCTGGGCAGGAAATCGGCCAAAGCGGCATCGAACCATTCCAGATGCTTGGCATACCCATCAGGGTCGCGTCGATGGCCATATTCGCTGTCAAACTCGACCAGGTTGGCAAAGACAAACGCTCCATCCTTGGCCTCTGTCGCCAGATCATTCAGATGCCCCATCAACACCGCGTCACGACCTTTGCGCAGATCATCAATGCCGCGCATCGAGAAGATATCTCCGATCTTGCCAACGGCATAAACCATCCGATCTGCGTCATGCACATAGTCGCAAATTGTCGGCGCAGGTGGCGCGATAGCAAAGTCCTTGCGGTTGCCTGTCCGGCTGAAACTGCCAACTTCCCCGACAAAAGGCCGCGCAATCACCCGGCCAAGCTTCATCGCATGCAGCGTCGGTGCAAGGTCTTTGCACAGCTGCATAAGTCGCTCTAACCCAAAGGCTTCTTCATGAGCTGCGATCTGCAAAACGCTGTCAGCAGATGTATAGCAAATCGGCCAACCGGTTTTGAGGTGGGCTTCGCCTTCGTCCTCAATCACTGCAGTGCCCGAGGCATGGCGATTGCCCAGAATGCCATCTGTTCCGGCCAGTTTGCAGATCAACGCGGTCAGGTCAGCGGGAAAAGCAGGGTCCGTATCTGGAAACACATGCCAGTCCCAGGGGACAGGCACGCCGGCCAATTCCCAATGGCCCGAAGGCGTATCCTTACCCGGTGATACTTCTGTTGCAGCACCCCAAGCGCCTGTCGGCGCGGCCCCCAACCCGACGGCATCTTCACCCGATGCCAGTTTCACCGCAGCCCCGAGGCCCAGCGCGTCTAGCGTGGGCACATGCAATTCCGCATCCCGCGCAATATGGCCCACGGTGTTTGCCCCTGTATCCGGCAAGTCACCGTTAAAGAATTCGTCGGCATCCGGTGCGCCACCGATCCCGACGCTATCAATAACAACCAAAAATGCGCGTGCCATCAAGTGATCCCTTCAATTACCAACGGACCAGGTTCAACCGCATCGCCAATCGTGATCGCCGCCTGCACGGCCATTGCTGCTTCAACCGCGTCATCTTCATTTGCGGCGTGTAGCACACAAAGAGGATCGCCACGTGTGACGGCTGTGCCCAAGCCAATTACCTCTGTCAGGCCAACGGCAGGGTCAACGCGGTCGGTTTCAACGCGGCGCCCCCCACCCAAGCCCACAACAACAAGGCCCAAAGCTTCGCCATCAATCGCAGAAATGTGGCCCGTTGCAGGGGCCGTCACTTCGCCCACCACTGGGGCTTTGGGCAGGTGGGTGTGCCAGTCGTGCGCCATATCAGGGGGCCCACCGAGGGCCGCAATCATCTGGGCAAAGCGTTCCATCGCGGCGCCAGAACTTATCGCGGTCTTGACGCGGCCCACGGCAGCGGCAGTATCCTCGCCCTGCATGATCAATAGCTGGGCGCATAAGCCAACGGTCAAATCATAAAGGCGCGGTGCCACGTCCGTATTGCCCGCCATCACTTCCATGCAAACCGCGACCTCGACGGCGTTACCCAATGCAGGAGCCAAAGGCTGGTTCATATCGGTGATCATTGCCGCAGTCTTGCACCCTGCCCCATTTGCCGCATCCACCAAAGCGCGGGCCAGCGCACGCGCCTCATCCGGCGTCTTCATAAAAGCGCCAGAGCCACATTTGACGTCAAGGATCAGAGTATCGAGCCCCGCCGCCAGTTTCTTTGACAAGATCGACGCGGTGATCAGATCAACGCTTTCCACGGTCGCCGTCACATCACGGATCGCGTAAAGGCGGCGATCTGCTGGCGCGATCTGGCCCGTGGCGCTGACGATGGCACAGCCCACCTCGCGGGTGATCAGACGCAACTGCTTCTCGGAGACATTGATATTCAGGCCCGGGATCGCCTCAAGCTTATCGAGCGTGCCACCCGTATGACCCAGCCCACGTCCTGAGATCATTGGCACATAGGCACCACAAACGGCCAGTACCGGTGCAAGGATGAGCGACACACAATCACCCACCCCGCCCGTCGAATGCTTGTCGATCACAGGCCCGGGCAGGTCCCATTTCATCACATCCCCGCTGTCGCGCATCCCTTGAGTCAGTGCCACACGGCCCGCATCGGTCAACCCATTCAGGACCACCGCCATGGCAAAAGCGCCTGCCTGCGCGTCGCTGACGGCACCAGAAGCAAGACCCTGCGCGAACCATGTCAGCTCGTCCTGGCTTGGGGTTTGTTTTTCCCTCAACTTGGCAATGATGGCACGGGCGTCCATGTCAGACGCGGCTCATGTAGTCAGCGTCAAAACTACCCGGCAAAAGCACCGCAACTGTGGTTTCATGGACAACGCCGTCGGTGGTGGCGAGGGTCACTTTGACATCGCCTTTGGCAAACTCTGCAATCTTCTGACGGCACCCGCCACAGGGGCTTACGGGCTTAGGGCTATCGGCAATGACAGCAATCTCGGCGATTTCGGTATCCCCACCTGCGACCATCGCAGCAATCGCGCCAGCTTCGGCGCAAGTCCCTTCGGGATAGGCCACATTTTCCACATTGCAGCCGGTGTAAACCGTACCTGAAGCGGATCTAAGAGCCGCCCCAACCTTGAACTTTGAATAAGGTGCGTAGGCTTGTAAACGCGCTGATGACGCCAGTTTTGCTAATTCGGTGGAGTTCATGATGCGTTTGAGCTGTCAGTGTGTAATTGCTTGGCCGCATCAAGAGCAATGCGCATCATCTCCTCAAAGCTGGATTTGCGTTCCTCAGGGCTGGTGGATTCACCGGATCGAATGTGGTCGGATACGGTGCAAATTGCTGCTGCTCTGGCTCCATATTGGGCAGCGATACCGTAGAGTCCGGCGGCCTCCATTTCAACGCCCAGAATATTCATGGTTTCCATGGTA
>Ga0209405_1003036_pt1 | contig 10435 bp, 10 predicted proteins | sample COGITO_mtgs_1105_6_FD_184803 | JGI IMG/M metagenome (GOLD analysis project Ga0209405, IMG submission 184803) | Pelagic marine microbial communities from North Sea - COGITO_mtgs_110516 (SPAdes) (version 2) | ecosystem: Environmental > Aquatic > Marine > Epipelagic ...
AATTTGTAATTATCTTCTTAGAGATTGATACGATACCTGATTTTAAATACTTAAGAAAGCGCCAAATTTACTAAAAAACTGACAGACTTTTGACAGACTTTTCTGTTCTTTTCGCTTTTAGCCTTTTCTCAACACGGGTTCTACCAAAGCTACCAAGCTAATTATTTACTATATTTGAGCATAAACCAATTTGATTATTTATAGTTATGAAATTCTGGGAAAGCCCTTTGATTAAAAAATTAGGATGGAAAGAAGAGCCAAAAGGGGTGTCTAAAGTAATGTCCGTATGTATGCTTATCGTTATATCTAGTGTTTTTTTACCGTTAAGCATAATACAAACTAAAATCGCATCTCTAATTATATATTTATGTATTGCTGTTTTTTCCGTCTTACTTATATATGAGCTCGTAAAAAGAATTTTCTTAAAAAAATAGTTTTCAAAGCCTAACTTACTCTAATCTCATTTATTTCGAGAAAATCTAACCCCCTTAAATAGGTTAAGCTTATGCAGCGAATACGTAAACTGATATAATAAAAAAACCCTACATTTCTGCAAGGGTCTTCCAATAAAAACGCTATTTTATTTTTACTATTTCTCCATTTTAGAAATAATTTGCTCTAATCTTTCTAGTCTTTTTTCTTGCGCTTTAAGTCTGTCAATTTCTAATTGTTGTTCTTTAAGTGCATTAATAAGTACAGGTACAAGTCCTTGATAGTTTACCGATTTGATGTCGTTTGCTTCCGACACCAATTCAGGAAACACCTTTTCAATATCTTGAGCCAACAGTCCGATTTTCTTTTTGTTATTAGCATCTTTCTTCATCGTGTAAGTCTTTCCGTCTATTTGTAACAATTTAGACAACGTACTCCCAAGAGAAATGATATTAGCTTTGAGGCGCATGTCTGAATTAATGTTTAAATCCCCTGCAATAGTAGTTGTTCCATCAAACAAAACCGTCATGGCATCTGACCTATCAAGAGTTGATGAAACATTATCATCAGTCCCATTTCCAATAACAAAAGCTCTGTTGGCCAAGCTCCAATTATCAGCATCAGCAGTAGAATCTGCAGTGTTTGCAGATCCAATAGCAAATGTAGTGTAGCCGTCTGCCAAAGTATTGTTTCCAATAGCAAAAGATCTTTTCCCGGTAGCTACAGAAGAATATCCGATAGCGATTGAACTATCACCATTTGCTTCAGAATAATTTCCCATAGCTAAGGCGTTTGCACCATTAGCAGCGGTGTCACTACCTATTGAAAAAGAGTTGTCAGATTCTGCAACAGCCGAACTTCCAATGGCAACAGAATAATTTCCAGATGCTTTTGGAGAATTACCCATGGCAATTGCATAATTTCCAATTGCTAAAGCATAATCTCCAGCGGCAAAGGCATCATACCCAGAAGCCTCTGAAGATTCAATAAGTGCAATACTATTTGTTCCAGTTGCTGTACTTCCAGAGGATTGAATTCCTGAATTGTTTGCGTTAAATACTAATGGGCCATTAACAACAGGTAAATTAGTAAGACTTGATCCGTCGCCTACAAAAGCTTCTGCAGTAACTTTGCCTGCAATAACGGTTAAATCTGAAGCAATTATAACATTTCCTGAAGAGTCAATGTCTAAACCTCCAGAGCCCATATAATTTCGAAGACCATAACCATCTTCTAAAAGTAAATTAGAATAATACATTTTAACATTTCCTGAAGAGTCAATATCTAAACCTCCAGAGCCCATATAATTTCGAAGACCATAACCATCTCCTAAAAGTAAATTAGAAGAGGTGTTCATTTTAACATTTCCTGAAGAGTCAATGTCTAAACCTCCATAGCCCATATAATTTCGAAGACCATAACCATCTTCTAAAAGTAAATTAGAATAATACATTTTAACATTTCCTGAAGAGTCAATATCTAAACCTCCAGAGCCCATATAATTTCGAAGACCATAACCATTAGATAAGTTTAGATTACCATTATTTAAATTAAGTGAATTAAATCCGAATTCAATTTCAGTTCCGGAAGAACTAAATATTTTTCCGTCTAATTGAATATTAAAAAAATATCCGTTATCCTGCGCATTTATACTAAATCCGATAGCTAATGCTAAAAGTGTAAAGACTAATTTCATATACTTTAAGTTTGGTTAATTTCTTTGAATATACAAAAGCACAACTATAATTCTTCCTTTTTGTTAACCTTTTTTCAAAAAATTACAACTAAACAAACGTAAAACTTACTTCCTGTTCAGAAACTAACGGGACCTTAAACGGGTACGTCAACATTAATTAATCTAGCAGTTAACGAAGATGTGTTTAATTCTAAGCGTGAAGTTGATGACTATTGTTACGGCAAAAGTTGACTGTTAAGAGGACTCTCAACGTTCTTTGTTCCAAAGTTACTAAACTATTTTTTTTGTAGTTTTGTAGGTAAACCAACTTAATTGTGAGAAAACTTCTTCTGTTCTTCGCTTTATTAATTTTTGCTTGTGCTGGCGACGACGACCCTATAAACACATCATCTGTGTGTGTTGATGAAACATTAATTGATTTAGAAAGTTTTTGTGTTGAAATCTTTGAACCTGTATGTGGGTGTGACGGAGTTACATACGATAATAGTTGTATGGCTTTGAATTGGAACGGAGTTATATCCTATGAAGAAGGTGCTTGCGATTAATTGTAAAAACTTGATTAATCAAACTCTTTTTATGCTGTGAAAAATAGTAAATTATCGACAACAATTTTTTGAAAAAGTGAATCCTCTAATCAAATGTGATTTGAACTCAAGTCTTTTCCGTACATTTGACTCTAAACAAACCTATTATGAGTAGTAAATTTTTTGGTAATAAAACCGTCAAGCAAGCAGACACAAAAAAAGGGGCGAAATCGGATCTGAAAAGTAAAAACAATAGCAACAAAACCGCGGTACGAAAAACAGGACGCGGAAAATAGTACTATTGGAAACACCTATTAGCCTCAAACACATCAACAAACTAGCGGTACCTGCCATCATCGCGGGTATTTCCGAACCGATTTTGTCTCTTACGGACGCCGCCATCGTAGGGCATATTTCTGTAAATGCTACTGAATCCTTGGCTGCCGTTGGAGTTGTAACCGCCTTTTTATCCATGCTTATTTGGGTATTAGGACAGTCACGAAGTGCCATTTCATCCATCATTTCTCAATATCTAGGTGCTGGCAAGCTAGAGGAAGTCAAAAACTTACCCGCACAAGCCATTGCCATTATTTTAATGCTCAGCGTATTAATTTGTCTAGGAACTTACCCGTTTAGTACTGCCATTTTTAAGCTATATAATGCTTCGGGACTCTTATTAGATCTTAGTGTATCCTATTATAAAATTCGCGTATTTGGACTGCCCTTTACGCTCTATACCTTTGCCGTTTTTGGAGTTTTTAGAGGACTACAAAACACCTATTATCCCATGCTCATAGCCATTACTGGCGCCCTGATAAACATCCTTTTAGATGTGCTATTGGTATATGGAATTGCCGATGTATTTCCGCCGCTTTACCTCAAAGGTGCCGCCTATGCCAGTGTAGTTGCACAGTTTTTAATGGCTGCTTTGGCCACCTATTTCCTTCTAAAGAAAACGGAAATACCTTTAAGACTCACAAAACCAATCAATAAGGAAATTCCAAAATTTCTGAATATGATTGGACACCTCATCATCCGAACCTTGGCACTCAACACCGCCTTATATTTTGCAACACGTTTTGCCACAGGCTATGGAAACGCGTATATAGCAACCTATACCATCGCCATTAATTTATGGTTTTTTGCCGCCTTTGCCGTCGATGGCTATGCCAGTGCCGGCAATATCTTATCCGGAAAATTATACGGCGCTAAAAGCTATTCTTTATTAGTTCAACTAAGCAATCGACTGATAAAATATGCTTTTATTGTTGGACTTGCAATGGGAGCCATGGGCGCCTTGTTTTATAAATCTATAGGAGTCGTTTTTACAACTGATCCCGAAGTACTCACCGAATTTTATAACATCTTTTGGATTGTGTTACTAATGCAACCTTTTTGTGCCATAGCCTTTGTGTTTGATGGTATTTTTAAAGGCCTTGGAAAAATGAAAGACTTGAGAAATGTGCTCATACTAGCAACCCTTTTTGTGTTTATACCCGTCCTCTTTATTATGGATTACTATGGATGGAAACTCCATGGCGTTTTCACTGCTTTTACCTTATGGATGATTGCTAGAGGCATTCCTTTAGTAATAAAATTTAGGAAACAATTTTTACCGCAGGTTCAAAACCATTAACTTTGTATAGATTTATTAATAGCCAAGACACTAAAAATCACTAATGAGTAACATTCGAATTACGAAAAAATTTTCTTTTGAAACAGGACATGCGCTCTATGGGTATGATGGTAAATGCAAAAATGTTCATGGACACAGCTACCGCCTAGATGTGACCGTGATTGGACAGCCAATTTCAGACAACACCCATGTGAAATTTGGAATGGTGATTGATTTTACAGATTTAAAAAAAATAATCAAAGAAGAAATTGTCGATGTCTTTGATCACGCTACAGTGTTTAACAAAAATACGCCGCATGTAGAGCTTGCGAAAGAACTTTCGGACCGTGGTCACAATGTGCTTCTCGTCGATTATCAACCGACTAGTGAAATGATGGTGATTGATTTTGCGGAAAAAATAAAAAAACGACTGCCGAATACCATACAGTTACATTCCCTAAAACTGCAAGAAACTGCCACCAGTTTTGCAGAATGGTATGCCAGTGACAACTAACCAATTTATATGACCGCTATAAAAATTCCTAACGGTAAAAAAATATACTTCGCCTCGGACAACCATCTTGGTGCACCGACTGCTGAAGCATCAATGCCTCGCGAAAAAAAGTTCGTACAATGGCTAGATGCAATAAAGCACGATGCAGAAGTTATTTTTTTGTTGGGTGATTTATTTGATTTTTGGTTTGAATATAAGTATGTGATTCCAAAAGGGTTTACTCGGGTGTTAGGAAAATTAGCCGAGCTAAGTGACCAAGGCATCAAAATTCACTTTTTTGTGGGCAATCATGACTTGTGGATGAATGGGTATTTCGAAGAAGAATTGGGTATTACAGTTCACCACCAGCCTGAAGAATTTACGTTTAACTCCACCTCTTTTTTTATTGGCCATGGTGATGGGCTTGGTCCCGAAGACAAAGGCTTTAAAAGACTTAAGAAAGTGTTTACAAATTCCTTTTTTCAATGGATTTATCGTTGGATACATCCCGATATTGGCGTGCGATTCGCACAATACCTATCCGTAAAGAACAAAGTTATTTCGGGCGATGAAGATGTGAAGTTTCTAGGAAACGACAAGGAGTGGTTGGTGCAATACTGCCAAAAAAAATTAGAAGAAAAACACCGCGACTATTTCGTGTTTGGACACCGCCACTTACCTCTTGATATCGCACTGAATGACCAATCAAAATACATCAATCTTGGAGATTGGATTAGTTACTACACCTACGCTGTTTTTGAAAACGATACGCTCGAACTGAAAGAGTTTTAATCTTTCAAACAAAATTAGCGGTTATTCCGTTTCCGTTTCGTGGGCGTCCAATTCTTTTTCTAAATCTAATTTTCTGAATGTGGGCGATACAATTCCCGTAGTAATCACAGTGATTAGGGTCATTGTTCCGCCAAAAACAACAGCGGTAACCGTTCCCATAAGTTTTGCTGTTACACCACTTTCAAAAGCGCCTAACTCATTTGAAGAGCCTACAAACATGGAGTTTACAGAAGATACACGACCTCGCATATGATCCGGTGTTTTGAGTTGTAAAATTGTTTGTCTTATCACCATAGAAACCCCATCGGTGACCCCGCTAAAAAACAAGGCCACTATCGAAATCCAGAAAATGGAAGACAACCCAAACACAATAATACACACCCCAAACCCAAAAATGGCTGCTAACAATTTGAGCCCTGCATTTTTACTGATCGGAATATAGGCAGTAATCAGCATTGTGAGAAACGCCCCAACAGCCGGAGCCGCTCTTAACAGTCCAAATCCTTCAGGACCCACTTTTAAAATATCTTGTGCAAAAACAGGGAGTAACGCTACGGCACCTCCAAAAAGAACTGCAATCATATCCAAACTTAAGGCGCCCAGAATTGCTTTTGTTTTAAATACAAATCGGACGCCTTCTTTTAAACTTTGCATGATAGGCTCTCCAATTTTTGGATTCATAATAGGTTTACGTGAAATTCCAAACAATAGTACAAAAGACAACAGCACCAGTCCAAAAACGATACACAGTGACCAATGCACGCCAATCCAGTTGATGGTAAGCCCTGCAAAAGCGGGACCCAAAACAGATGCCATTTGCCATGTTGAGCTGTTCCAAGTTGCTGCATTTGGATACGCTTTTTTAGGAACAATCAGGGCTACTAGCGAAAAAATAGTAGGCCCAAAAAACGCACGTAACAATCCACCCATAAATACAAATGCATAAATGGTATAGAGAATTGCTGTGGAGCTCCAGGACATTTCAACAGATGAACTGGTTAAAAAAAACAGACCAAAACTAATCAATGAAAACAGCCCAATGCATTTAAGAAGTAAATTTCGTTTCTCATTTTGATCCACGATATGCCCCGCAAATAGTGCCATACTAAAGGCGGGAATAATTTCCATAAGACCAATAATTCCAAGCGATAGCGGGTCTTTAGTAAGTGTATATACCTGCCATTCGATAATAATGAATTGCATAGACCAGCCAAAGACTAAGAAGAAACGCAATAACAAAAAAACATTAAATTCCTTAAATCGAAGTGCTGCGTACGGATCTCTTTTTGCCATATTACGGTTTAATGCCTTTTAATTTCAACTGTAAACTCACACGGCCATTCCATTCGTTTTCATCAATTGCATACACAACTTTAAAGGAGTCATTCTTTTTTATAATCGGCAAATCACTTCCTAAACCAAACCCAATACCTACAAGTTTTGGAGTGCCCGTTTGAGTAAGTGTCACCCGTAAATGAGTTTGATCTTCCCCTACACATTTCCCATAGCCTGTATCTCGTGCCGCAGTGGTCATAAAAACGGGTGCCATATTTTGAGGTCCAAAAGGCGCAAATTGTTTTAAGATTCTATAAAATTTTGGGGTAATCGCATCGAAATTAATTTCTGAATCAATTTTTATTTCAGGTGTTTTAAGATGCGCTGGCAAGGTTGATGAAACCTCAGCTTCAAATGCGGCTTTGAAAGCCGTATAATTTTCTTTTTTAATAGTAAGTCCTGCCGCATACATATGCCCGCCAAATTGTTCGAGCAAATGGCTGCAGTTTTCCAAGGCATTATAAACATCAAAGCCTCTAACAGAACGTGCTGAAGCCGCTAAAAAATCACCACTTTTTGTAAACACCAATGTGGGACGATAATAGGTTTCTATGAGTCGAGAGGCAACTATTCCAATGACCCCTTTGTGCCAGTCTTCTTGATAGACGACCGAGGTGGCATTTTCGGTTTCGTTCGATTCTTCTATTTGTAACAAGGCTTCTTGCGTGATGCGTTTATCCGCTTCGCGGCGGTTGGTATTAAACAATTCTATTTCACCAGCGGCACGTTCTGCCGTTTCAAAATCGGCTTCTTTCATCAGCGCCACTGCATAATTTCCGTGTTTCATACGACCTGCAGCATTGATCCGCGGGGCAATATTAAAAACAACATCTGTAATAGTCAACACCTCTTTTTTCATCTGATTTATCAGCGCTTTAAATCCTGGACGTGGATTGGTGTTAATGACTTGTAAACCAAAATACGCCAACGCTCTGTTTTCTCCTACAATAGGCACGATATCGGCGCCGATTGCGGTGGCGACTAAATCTAAATACCCTACCAAGGATTCAACAGTTGTGCCCTCTCTTGAAGCTAAAGCCTGAATTAACTTAAAGCCTACGCCACAGCCACAGAGTTCTTTAAAAGGGTAGTCACAATCGGAGCGTTTTGGGTCTAATATCGCAACCGCAGAAGGGAGTTCTTTTCCTGGGCGATGGTGATCACAAATGATAAAGTCAATTCCTTTTTTGGTTGCATAAGCGACTTTATCAATGGCTTTAACACCACAATCTAAGGCAATTATTAAGGAAAAATCATTATCGGATGCGTAGTCAATTCCTTTATAGGAAACGCCATAACCTTCGGCATAGCGATCGGGAATATAGGTGGAGATTTGAGTGCTTTTAGTTTCTAAATACGACGCCATTAACGCCACAGAAGAGGTGCCATCCACATCATAATCACCAAACACTAGTATCTGTTCATTATTTTTTAACGCGACTTCAATTCGTTCGACAGCTTTGTCCATGTCTTTCATTAGAAAGGGGTCGTGCAAATCGGACCAACTTGGACGAAAGAAAGTTTTGGCGTCTTCGAAATTCTCAATACCCCTTTGGATCAGTAACTCAGAAATAGCGACATCAACACCTAGTTGCGTCGCTAATTCGGTTATTTTCTTGGTATCCGGTTTTGGTTTGAGCGTCCAACGCATTGCTTAAGAATTATGAATATGAATAGCTGTTGTAACGGTAGAAAATTGTCTGAACATTTCCATGACCCCACAATATTTATCTACGGATAGTGTCACGGCTTTATCAATTTTTTTGGGACTCAAACCGGTGCCATAAAAATGGTAATCTACATGAACTTTGTCATAAAACTTAGGGTGTTCTTCTGTAAGAAAACCTTCTACTTCCATTTTAAGCTCGTAATCCACGACTTTCATTTTTTCTAAAATATCAACGATATCTATTCCTGAACATCCTGCTAAAGACGATAGCATCATTGCTTTTGGGGATAACCCAAATTGCTCAGACTGGCCTTTGACTACCGTGTCCATTAATACGGTTTTTCCGCTAGGATTATCAGATTCGAATTGCATTCCGCCTTTCCAGTGCGTAGTTGTTTTGTGGGACATTGTAAACTGTTTTTGATTCTTGTTCCACCAAAAATACTAAATAATGTCAATAGTTACACTATGATATCTCGCTCACAATTTGAGAACTTAAACACACGTGAAAAATATAAACAAAAATAGCGCTAAGTTGCTTTTGATTTTCCAGCGATTACTATTACAATTTCTCCTTTTGGTGGTCGACTGGTGTAATAGTCTAAAATTGATTTTGCGGTACCTCTTTGGGTTTCTTCAAAAAGTTTTGTGAGTTCTCGCGAAACAGAGACTTGACGGTCTTCGCCAAAATATTCGCAAATATGAGATAAGGTTTTTAGAAGTTTATGAGGGCTTTCATACACAATAATGGTTCGGGGTTCTTCAGCCAATAAAAGGAAGCGGGTTTGACGTCCTTTTTTTATAGGCAAAAATCCTTCAAATACAAATTTATCATTGGGTAATCCGGAGTTGACTAGCGCAGGCACAAAGGCGGTCGCTCCCGGCAAACAGTCTACAGGAATGTCATTTTCCACACAGGCTCTGGTGAGTAAAAACCCAGGGTCAGAAATTGCTGGAGTACCCGCATCACTAATTAAAGCGATAGTGGTTCCTGCTTTTAATTTTTGAACAATCCCTTTAACAGTTTTATGCTCATTATGCATATGATGAGAATGCATTTGAGTGCCAATCTCAAAATGCTTCAAAAGTTTTCCAGAAGTTCTAGTGTCTTCTGCCAAAATCAAATCAACCGACTTCAACACATTAATGGCACGTAAGGTGATGTCTTCTAAGTTTCCTATGGGGGTTGGTACGATATATAACTTCATAGTTCAAAGTTACAATGTTTTTTGAGAAAATTTAACGGCGTTTATCAAATAAAGATTTTATATATTTGAAAGAACATTATTTATTAATCCCCTTAACTATTTTTACATTATGGAAAAGTACCTAACACTTTTAAAAGATTTACTTCTTGAATATTCGCCAAGAGCACTGTATGCTTTAATCCTATTAATCGTTGGCTTGTATGCCATAAAATTTATTATTCGTCTTATTATTAAATTACTTCGAGCGCGAAAAGTTGACGATACGCTGCAAGCCTTTCTTGGAAATTTATTAGGTTGGGGCTTAAAAGGGTTATTGATTGTGGCTGTGATTTCAAAACTTGGCGTAGACACTACTGCCTTAGCCGCCGTTATGGCCGCTGCAGGTTTAGGGCTTGGACTCGCCTTACAAGGGGCTTTGGGTAATTTTGCTGGTGGCGTTTTGATTATTTTATTCAAGCCCTTCAAGGTTGGAGATTTAGTAGATGCTCAAGGCGAAATAGGAACTGTAAAAGATATTGATATTTTTACAACACAAATTTTAACCCCAACCAATAAACGCGTAATTATTCCCAATGGCACTTTAGCAAATAGCAATATCACCAACCTTTCGGCTGAAGGAAAATTAAGAGTTGATTTGACTATTGGGGTTGGTTATGATGAAGATATCAAGA
>Ga0209405_1003047_pt1 | contig 10409 bp, 10 predicted proteins | sample COGITO_mtgs_1105_6_FD_184803 | JGI IMG/M metagenome (GOLD analysis project Ga0209405, IMG submission 184803) | Pelagic marine microbial communities from North Sea - COGITO_mtgs_110516 (SPAdes) (version 2) | ecosystem: Environmental > Aquatic > Marine > Epipelagic ...
ATCTGTAAGTTCCGATGAATATGTTAAAAGACAATTAATTTTAGGTAGTGGTATTAATATTCAAGCTGGTTATTTATTTAAATCTCTATTTTCTATAGATGGCAGATTTACCAAATTGAGTCCTGATGAGTTTTCATTTATGAATAATGCTACCTTCTACAACAGACAAAACTTTTATGAGATTGGTTTTAGTAAATATTTTTCTAAAAATTATTCTTTTAAAATCCAAGCTTCTTACAGGTTCATTGATAATGCAAAATTAAGAGCACAAGACTATGAAAGGTTAGAGTTTGAAGCCTCAGAGAATGTATTTTACTTAATGGTTCAAGTAGCTTTCTAATGAGGTTATTAACTTTTATAATTTTCTATTTTATTTTCTTTAGTATTATACATACTCAGGATTCTAAAAAGATATCAGAAAAATATTTCCCAGATTTTGATATTGAAGTTCCTACCCCTGCTTTTAATAAGAAAAAGGGATTTACAAAGTATTCAGAAATGATGTATTTCTTAGACGAATTATGTAAAAAATATCCTAATAAAGTATCCTATGAATATATTGGAAAATCTCAAAAAGAGAAGCAAATTCCCATGGTGTATTTAGGTGAAAATAAAGTAGATAATTTTAAGGTTTGTTTTATGGGAGGATTACATGGTAATGAACCTGCTAGTACAGAATCATTATTACTACTTATCCATAATTTATTGGAAGTTGATTCCTTAAAAGATTTAACTAGTAAATTAAATATTGCTATCATTCCCATGGCAAATATAGATGGATATGAAAAGCAAAGTAGATATGCTTCAAATGGTCAAGATTTAAACAGAGATCATACGAAATTAACCAATCAAGAAACCATTGCAATTAAGCAATCTATAAGTGATTTTTCTCCGGATTTAATGGTCGATTTCCACGAGTATAAACCTTATAGAGTAGATTTTGTAAATTTTGGTGAATATGGCACTACTTCTATGTACGATTGTATGTTTTTATATTCTGGTAATTTAAATGTTTGTCCTAGAATAAAATCAGTAGTTGAGAACACTTATTTACCCCCAGCAAAATTAAAATTAGATAACAATGGTTTAAGATACCATAACTATTTATCCTCCAAACATAAGAACAATAAAATTTATTTCAATTTAGGTTCAGTAAGTCCAAGGTCAAGCGCTACTTCATTTGCTTTAGGAAATTCTATTTCTATGCTTATGGAAATAAGAGGAGTTGGATTAAATAGAACATCCTTCAAAAGACGTATTTATACAAGTTATTTATTGGCTTATTCCTTTTTAAATACCTCAGTTGACAATTCAAATTATATTATATCAACTTTAGAGGATTGTAATAAATTTCCAGAAGAAATTACCATTAAATATAAAAAAGAGAAATCTAACTATAATCTAGATATGATAGATGTATATAATCTTGATGTTATTCCAGTTAATATTGTCTTAAATAATGGTCTAAAATGTACAAATGAAATTACAAGAAAACGTCCATTTTATTACTTTATAGAGAAAGATTTAAGTATAGTTACTGATAAATTAAATATTTTGGGATTGGATATTGACACTTTAAAATTTGACGAATTATTTGAAATAGAATCTTACCAAATTATTTCTGAAAAAAAATCTCCAGCTAAATTTCAAGGCTTTTATGAAAATATTGTTTCTACAAACACATTTAAAGAACAAAAAGTTTTAGAAAAAGGAACTTTTATTATTCCAATGAATCAAGAAAAATCAAATATAGCTGTGGAAACACTGGAGCCAGAAATGCTATCAGGTTTTTTAAGATTTAATGTTATTAATCCTAGTGATATTCAAAAAATTCATCGATATACTTTAAATAAAAAATTATGAAAAAGACAATAGTAGCCTTCTTTTTATCTTCCTTATTTTCATTAAACTTTATTTCTCAGGAAGCTCAGTTTCTGAACGAATCTAGCTATGAAAAAAACAATAGTTATAAATACCAACTAGGTTCGGGTGTCGAATTCAATTTTGACGATAGCACCCATATATTTAAAATAGGGGGAATGGCACAATCTCGTTTTTTAAATACAAGTTTAAATGATTCACTTTCTGAAAGTTTAAATTACTTTGGAATTAAAAGATCTTATTTTAATTTAAGTGGATCTTTAAATAATGGTCAGTTTTCATTTCTAATCCAAACAAATTTCAGTGAATCTTTCCCCTTGTTAGACGCTTGGATTGGTTACCATCCAAATAAGAATTTAAGTATTTTCTTTGGTCAAAAGATATCTCCATTTAACAATCTCTCGATGCAGATAATGGAATATGATTTACAGTTTGCTTCTAGAAATTATTTGTCTCAAAATTTTACAGAATTAGGTAGAGAGTTTGGTTTGTTTTTAGAAGGAGAGTTTTCATTAGGTAATATTGGTTTAAAACCTTCTTTAGCAGTGACTAGCGGAGATGGCACAAATTCATTTGGTGAAAATTCAATTGATAACGATCAGGGTGGTTTTAAATATGGTGGAAGAATGAATATTTATCCACTTGGTTTTTTTAAAACTAATAATGAATTAGTAGGCCATGATGTTTTAAAAGAAAAGAATCTAAAAGTATTAATTGGTGGTGCTTCTAGTATTAATATTGGTTCAAGTCATAAAGTAGGAGAAGGACATTATATTGAAGAAGAAACTTCATATGGAATTTTTGTCCCTGACGGAACTTTTATGTTCTATGATTCATTAGGAGAAAGAAAACTACCTAATTATTTAAAAAACTATGTTGATATTTTATTAAAGTATAGAGGACTAAATCTTCTATTTGAATATGTAAATACGGCTGCTTATAATTTACAAGGGAGTTCTTTAAACTCCTCTGGATCATCGCTCCTAGAACCAACCCAAATCAGTCAATATTTAGTCTTGGGAAATGCATTCAATCTTCAAGGAGGTTATTTATTTAACAGTGATTGGTCATTGGATTTAAAATATGGAAGATCTTACTATGAGTTTGAAGAAACTTATTCTATTTTACAAAATTACGATTCTATGGGGGCAGGAATTACCAAATATTTCTCTAATAGAGCAGTTAAAACACAGCTTATGGCTAATTATATAAATTTCCCAAATAATACTTCAATTAATAGACTTAATATTGAATGTCTATTACAAGTTATTTTTTAGGAGTTATCTTAAATCTTCAGTTATTAAATTAGCAACTTTTTGAATGGTTGGAGCAATATTTTTCTCAGTTATTATATAAAATATTTTTTTGCCATCTATATTTTCACCTTCAAATCTTCTAGGTAATCCTATTGGGTTTTCACCAGTTATCATTGCATAAAAAACACAAGCAGCAAGATAGGTAGCGTTTGGAGAAGGATGTTTGTTATCGTCCATATATAAATTAATTTCAGGATAACTTTCCTCTAGGTATTTAAATGCGTTCCCAACTGGAACATAAATTGCTTGATTTAATCTTGAAATGGAATCAAGAATTTCCATTGTATTTGATTTTTTATTTTTTGAAATATCTTTTAAATATGGATATTCCCAAGTGCCGTATATAAGTGGAATAGAATTATTTTCTTTGGCTAATTTTACAAATTTTCTAATATACTTTCCACAAGCATCTACGTTTGTAAGTGGGTTTGTACTGTGGTCATTTAAAACTAAATATTCATACTTTTCAATAGAATAATCTTCTTTTTTATTAAGCATCCAATGCTTAGCTAAATTACTTCCTCCAATTGTTCTTTGATCAACTGTTATGTTTTCATTCCTCTCTTGAAACATGCACTCAATTACCTGAGGTAAGTTCCAATAAAAAGTAAAACTATTGCCAATCATTAAAACCTTTTTGGTTTTAATAGAGTCACTGCTTAAAGCTTGATTGTTAGTAGAAGAATAAACACTAGAAGAAACTAATACAAGAAATAATGCGATATATGACCTAAAAATCAGTTCCATCTACTCTTGTTCCTGGGGAATATAATATTCCTGTACTTGCACTATCGTGTTGGGTGAAATTTCCATAAAGATCTGGAAATCTAGTATAAGATTCATTTGGGTTATTGGAAAGTGCAGTGACATCAAAACTAAATAGAACACTATCGTTGTTATTTTTAACTGTAAGAACATCCCCAGAATTATTTAGATTTAAAACTTGGCCAGAAGCTGCAAAAACCAAAGAGCCACCAAAGTTTCCTGTTGGTGTTCCACCACCAAAAACAACTACTGCTTGTCTAGGATTTAAAATAGTATTTGCAGGGAATTCATGATTAGCGGTATTAATTGACAGCCTATCTGCGTCATATAGCTTATATCCGCTAATATCTAGACTATTAGCAGAACTATTTATTAATTCCACAAATTCATCGTCATTAGCATCTCTTATTCCATCTCCATTAGCATCTCCAGGACTCCCACTTGGTGGATCATATAGTACTTCGTTTAAAACAAAGCCATAATAAATAGTGTCTATTGTACTTGTTGAATCATTTGTATTATCTACAAGCACAACATCTTCTGTTTTTGCACATCGAATATTTACAGTACATAGCAGAATAGTAAAAAAAGTAATATGGAGAATTTTATAAAATAATTTAGATTTCATTTTAAAACTTTAAACCAAATATAATCATTAATTTCACCAAAGTGAAAGTTCTTAAATACATATTTCTCTCTATTATAATTGTCTTTTCTAGTTGTAGGAAAGTTCCCGATGAAGATGGTTCATCTACTACAAATTTATTTGATGATAATAATCATGGAGTTTTTGAATTTAATGATTACCAACCTCTAGCTGATAAACCATTTAATATTCATTTTTATTTACCAACATCCGTAGATAGAACCAATGCACCTATACTTTTTATCTTTCCGGGAATGAATAGGAATGCAGACGATTACTTGGAAACTTGGATTCCTTTAGCTGAACAATATTCAATTATGGTTTTCTCTTTTGAATTCTCTGATTATTACTATCCTAATAGTACTTCTTACCAACTTGGATATGTAAGAGATTTCAATAATAATTTTACCAATGAGGATATATGGACTTTTTCTTTAATAGAACCTGTTTTTGATAGGATTAAAAATGATTTAGATTACATTGGAAATCAATATAATATGTTTGGACATTCTGCAGGCGCTCAATTTGTACATCGCTATGTTCAGTTCAAACCAAATTCAAGAATTAATAAAGCTGTTTCAGCTAACGCAGGATGGTATACCTTGCCAGATACTAGCATCTCTTTTCCATACGGATTAAAAGGTACCTCTATAAATTCAAATGATTTAGAAAGTTCTTTTTTGAAAAATTTAGAGATTCATTTAGGGCAAAATGATAATAATCCAAATGATCCTTTCCTTAATACAACAGATGGCGCAAATTTACAAGGAAATCACAGACTTTCTCGAGGACAATATTTTATTTTAAAAAGTGATTCTATAGCGCAAACTATGAATTTTAATTCAAATTGGATAAAGAAAGAGGTTCCCAATGTTGGACATCAGCAAGTTAATATGGCTGCTTTTGCAGCTCAAGAATTATTTTAGTTAAATCTCAAAGTCAAATCCTGTCTTTTTAAGAATCTCATATTTAACCTTATTGAAACTAAATAATTTTGCTGGCCTATGAGATACACTTTTCTGTGTGCTCCCAGTATCCGTTAATAATTTCATGGAATTTATCTTTTTTCTAAAATTTCTTTTGTCAAATTTCTTCTCTAATATAGATTCGTACAGGTTTTGAAGTTCAGAAAGAGTGAACTTGTTAGGTAAAAGTTCAAATCCTACAGGCTTAGATTTTACATGGTTTACCAATTTTTCTTTACATGCAGCTAGTATTTTATTGTGATCGAAAGCTAATTCCCCAATTCTATTCACATTATGCCATTTTGCTTCAGATGCAAATGCCGATGGACTATTGTTCTTATTAGTTGGAGATAATTCATATTCCTTAATTCTAAGTAAACTGTAATGAGAAATAGTAAAAACTCTTCCTAAAGGATGTCTTCCTATGTCTCCAAATGTCTTTACTTGTTCTGTGAATATATCTTGTAATCCAGTCATATCTTTTAAAACTCTATCGACAGCTTCTTCTGTATTCTCATTGGGATGAACTAAATCGCCTGGTAATGCCCAATAATCAACGTATGGATCTACACCTCTTTTAATTAATAGGACTTTTAGTGAGTCTTGATCGTAACCAAATATCACACAATCTACAGAAACAGAATAACTAAAATTATTTTTTACCATATTCTAAATTTAAAAAAAATATCAATCTTTAAAAATTCTATCTTTTCCAAAGTATTCTGGAGACTGCACAGAAATTACTTTCATTATTGACTTTGAGTTTACAACCACACCATGCCAAGTGTTCTTTGGTATAACGATCCAATCTCCTGCAGCAACTTTATATATAGAATCGTTTATTTGAAATTCTCCAAAACCCTTATCAATCAATACATTTTCAGTATGATAAACATGTTTGTGAAGTTTAACTTTTTGTTTGATCCATATTGCAAAAGTGGAAGAAGAAGAATCACTAGAAATTTTCTTTACATGAATATTTTCAAACTCTTTATCAGGTAGAATCTGATCAATAGAAGAAACAATATCCTGAGATATAAATAGCAAGGGAATAAGTAATAAACCTAAAATGGTAGTGAGTCTCATAAAAGGATGGATTGGTCAATATTTTTATTTCCCTTTATGAAATCATTTGCATGCATTTTTTTCTTTCCCTCCAATTGAATTTCTAACAATTCTAAAGCATTGGTATTAGTTCCTATATAAAGTTTATTCTCTTTTAATAAAATTGTTTTTTTAGGAACTTTTAAATTGCTTGTTCTTACATTAAAAATTTTAAAGTTTAATTCTCTTCCATTATTGGACAATAATGTCCATGCTCCAGGGTAGGGGTTAAGACCAAGAATAAATTGTTTTATTGTTAAATCGTCTTTCAACCAATTAATTCTAGTGTTGTTTCTATTTAGCTTGGGAGCTGTTTTTTGCGATTCTGAAATTATTTGTTTTTTAGATTTTAAAGTTCCACTCTCAATTTCTGAGATTGTTCTAATTATTAGCTTAGAACCAATTTCCATAAGTTTATCGTGGAGTTCACCTGCTGTTTGTCCATCTTTAATTTCGGTTTTTTCAATTAATAACACATCTCCAGTATCTATTTTATCATTAATAAAAAATGTAGTTACACCAGATTCTTTTTCACCATTTATAATAGCCCAATTAATTGGAGCAGCTCCTCTGTAATTTGGAAGTACAGAACCATGAAGATTTATAGTTCCTTTTTTAGGAATTTCCCAGATTATTTTAGGCAACATTCTAAAAGCAACTACAATAAATAAATCTGGATTTAACGCTTTAAGCTGGTCAATGAATTTTTCGTTTTTTAATTTTTCAGGTTGAAACAATCTAATATTATTTTTAGTTGCATATTGTTTAACATCCGATTGTTGTATTTTTCTTCCTCTTCCAGCAGGTTTATCTGTGGAGGTAACTACACCTACTATTTCATGCTTACTATTCAAAATAGCATCCAGAGTTTTAACTGCAAATTTTGGGGTTCCCATGAAAACTATTCTCATATTATTCAACTTTTAAAACCAACCCTTTTAGGTATTCGCTTTCTGGGTGGAAAATATTTATAGGGTGATCTGCTGGCTGATGCATCTGCTTTAAAATGCTAACGTTTCTTCCCGCTGCAATTGCAGAAGATAAAACCATATGTCTAAATAGGTTGTTGTTAATAACTTGAGAACATGAAAAAGTAAAAAGAATTCCGTTTGGTTTTATTTGTTCAATAGCTCTTGTGTTAAGTCTTTTATAGCCTTGAAGAGCTTTGTGCTTGACTTTCATATGTTTTGCAAATGCTGGAGGGTCAAGGACAATAATATCGTATTGATCATCAAGATTTTTCATATACTCTTTAGCATCATCAATAATAGATCTATGATTATCACTAAAATCTGCGACAAAACTTAGATTATCTTCCAATAAATCAATTGCTTTTTGAGAACTGTCTAAAGAATGGACTTCTTTGGCACCATTGTTTAAGGCATAAATTGAAAATCCACCAGAATAACAAAATGTATTTAAAATCTTTTTGTTTTTAGCTAATTCGCCAAGGTATTGACGATTTTCTCTTTGGTCTATAAAAAAGCCTGTTTTTTGACCATTTTCCCAGTCTATCAAAAATTCATTTCCATTTTCTATTACTTTGGTATTAGATATTTTCTTTTTTTGAAATAGATAAGAGTTTTTAATTTTAAATTCTTCTATATAAATCTTTGGAAGTGTTTTCTCACTTTTATCGTAAATAATATCTAAAGGCAATAACTCAAGAACTATTTTAGTGAAAACTTCTTTATGTTTCCACATTCCAATTGAGTGAAATTGGAAAATAGCAACTTTGTTATAAATATCACATATGAAACCAGGCATTTGGTCTCCTTCCGCGTGAACCAATCTATAAACATTATTATTAGAGCTAATTTCAATAGTATTTTTTCTTTGGTCGTATGCTTTTTTAATTTTCTTTTTCCAATATTCTTCATTAATTTTTTGTCTGTCAAACTCAAAAATTCTAACACTGATATTTCCTTCATTATAATGCCCAGTAGCCAAGTAATTTTCTTTATTTGAAAATATCTCAACGATGCTACCATCTTTAGTGTCCTTTTCAACATTCTTAATAGCTCCAGAAAAGACCCAAGGATGTTTTCTTAATAGCGACTTTTCTTTGGCTGGTTTAAGAGTTACTTTTTTCATGCTGTTGTATAATTTATTAAAGTCTATTGCTAAATTTGAATTAAATTTTAATTAAATGAAATTCGGACAAGTTGATGATTTGGATCTAGTAGATTTTTCTTTACCTACTTTGGACAAAATTACTAAAACAAATTTATCAAGTCTAAGAAAAGACAACAATCTTAAATTTTATTTTGGAGCTCCTGGATGGTCTGATGTGAAATACAAAGGCATTGTTTATCCAAAGAATACTCCAGCAAAAAAATTTCTAAATGAATATGCCAATCAATTTAACAGTATTGAAGTTAATTCTACTAGATATGGAACTCCTAAAAAGCATATAATTGATAGATGGGTCAATAGTGTAGGAGACGATTTTAAGTTTTCTATGAAAATTCCTCAAGTGGTAACCCATAGAAAAGATATTAACGATTACACAGCTAAAATAAAAACCGAAGAATTTATTTCTGCCGTAGATCAATTAGGAGATAAATCAGGTATAAATTTTGCAGTTATGGCAAAATATTTTAAGTCTTCTCAATTTAAAGAGCTCGAAAGTTTTATTAATTTTTGGCCCATTGATGCCCCTTTGGCAATTGAATTTAGAAACCCATCTTGGTTTGAAGATAGTGTAAGAGAAGAATGGCAAGAACTGTTTTATAATAAAAATATTATCCCTGTTATCACCGATACACCAGGTAGAAGAGATGTTTTGCATTTTAATTTAACCAATAAACATCTTTTTATAAGATATGTAGGGGATTTCAATCACCCTAGTGATTTGACAAGAATAGAACTTTGGACCGAAAAAATTTCAGAATTAGTTAATCTAGGAATTGAAAATATTTGGTTTTATGTTCATCAACCAGGGGAGAAAAGAGAAAGAATTCTATTTTTTTACAATGAATTAATTCCAAACATCAACAAACTATTAAATACCAAAATACCTCTTTTGAATAACTATAGTTATATGTAGTTTAATAACTTGTAGGTGTAGTATCCTACAATTTCATGTAGTAGTACCTTCCAACTAAATAATGTGGAAGACTGGGGAACTATTATGTATTCTAAATCAAAGTGTTTTAAACTAGATTTTTTAATATATGGATGAGTATTAAGTTTGGTTTTTTTAAAACAGGCCAAAGACCTTCTCATGTGGTAATCTGATGTGATAATCAAACAATTAATATCTTTACTTGGATGAATTTGAGTTAATATTTTTTCGCAATAAATGGCATTTTCATAAGTGTTTTTGGATGAGTTTTCTGCTAAAACACAACTGTCAGGAATGCCAATTTTAATTAAGTATTTTCTTAAGATTTCAGCTTCTTTGAGCTCTGATGTTAAACTTCCAGAAGCTCCAGTAATAAGAATTTTTTTAATAATACCTTTAGAATATAAATCTAATGTGTTTAAGAGTCTATCATTATTGTTTGAAAATAAAATATTTTCTTCATCAGATCTAAGATTTATCATCCCACCCATCACAATTCCATAGTCATATTCTTCTGTAGAACTTGTATCATTCACTGACCATAAGTCGTTTATGAACTTATAGATAAAAGGGTTACTAAATAGGATTAAAAATAATAGCCCCAAGGTTAAGAATCTTCTTCTTAAGTATTTTCTTTTGTGAAGTAGAGAGGCTAATAAAAAAAC
>Ga0209405_1003058_pt1 | contig 10383 bp, 6 predicted proteins | sample COGITO_mtgs_1105_6_FD_184803 | JGI IMG/M metagenome (GOLD analysis project Ga0209405, IMG submission 184803) | Pelagic marine microbial communities from North Sea - COGITO_mtgs_110516 (SPAdes) (version 2) | ecosystem: Environmental > Aquatic > Marine > Epipelagic ...
GACCAGAAAACCGCCCTCACCAGAATTCAGGTGCTTATAGGTCTGGGTCGAATAACACCCGATAATGCCGTCCCGCCCCGACCATCGGCCCCGCCATTTCGCCCCCATGGTATGGGCGCAATCTTCAATGATCTTGATGTCGGTCGCACCGCAAAGCGCCAACAAGCGGTCCATATCACAAATATGGCCGCGCATGTGGCTTAGCAGGAGCACATCAGCCTGATCGGCTTTTGCTGCCAAATCATCGAGATCAATCACCAGATCTTCGGTGACACCAACAAACACCGGCACCGCACCCACGGCTGCAATCGCCCCCGGCACCGGTGCCAGCGTAAAGGCGTTGGTCAGAACTCTATCGCCCGGCTTGACACCAATCGCACGTAGCGCCGTTGTCATCGCATAGCCGCCTGAGGCCACCGCAAGGCAATATTTTGCATCCATTTCAGCCGCAAATTCCTGCTCTAGCAATGCCACTTCACCGGCCTCGTCAGGCCCCGTGTTATAGCGGTGCAAGCGGCCGGATTTAAGCACCGCAACCGCGGCATCAATCGCGGTATCCGGGATCGGCTCCTGCTGGGTAAAACTGCCTGTAAAATGCTCGCTCATGCCATACCTGATGGCAAGGGATCCGGTCGAGGTCAATCCAAAACGTATCCGGGCGCCAAAACTCTAGACAACAAGAGGTACTGCGCTGGAACGCTCAGCGCTAGGGCGCGCACCACTGGCCGGCCCAACAATCTTGCCGGACAAACACCGCCCGCCGGTGCGCCACACCAAGATAGACCGCATCAATACGGTCTATTCGGCACGCCAGCACCGCAAAATTGTCCAACAAGGGGCGTTTTTCATAAGCAAGAGCCGTAGCAATCGGATGACCGGGCGGCGGTGTTATGCCGTAACTCTGCCGTCCTGGATCGGGTACTTTTTCCCAAGTCTTAACCGCCGCCACACCGCAGGTTATCGTCACCGTACAACGGGCCCGCGTCTGCAGGCGTTTTTCACTGTCCCAGATATGCAACTCGGCGCGGGGCTGCGCGCGCAGACTTGCCACTTTCGCCGAAGTAATATCGGTGTGCACCTCTAGACCTGCGGCCTCACGGGTGGCGGCACGTAAAACAACCATGCGGGTTTCGGGCCATCCATCGACGCTAACCGTGGCGATTGTGGGGTGCCGCGCTGGTGCGTTTCTATCGGCAACACCCTGTTCAAACCCCTGCCAGAGCTGTGTAAAAATACCGTCCAAACTCTCAAACCATTCACTCATAGCCTGTCATCTCCAAATAGCCGCGTCCTGTGTGAGTGCCCGTAAAGCGCACTGGCCCCTCCCAATAGGGCAGGCTGACATCCATCCATGCGCTGGGATTAAGCGCGTCAATCCGGATATCCAAGCCTTTATCCTCCAGTTGCAAACGCCATTGCGTTGGGACCTTGCGTCCAGCCACGGATGTCAGGTGCATGGGCGTCACCGTCAAAGCACCATTTCCAAAGGACGTAGTGCGGCCATTTGCGGTGATCCAAGTCGCCGAGGTAAAGGCGCGGCCAGCCTGATCACGCACCTGAAAGGCCATCAACTTATCGCCATCGGCAAACGAGAGCGAAAACCAGTCCCAGCCGGTCTGTGACACCGCCAGCGGTGACGACGACCATTCGCGATCAAGCCAGGCCTGTCCGGTGACCGGCACCACGCCTTGTGGCAAACGCAAAGTACCAGAAATATCAAAAAACGGTTGCGAATAATAATGACTGGCCCGACCATCAGCAGATTTGACCGAATAGCCCTCTTGGCCATGCAGCACCCACGGCCCACGCGCCTGCAGTTGCATATCATAGGCAAATTCAATCCCACTGGCACGCAGCGTCGCAGCGCCAAGCGGCGTCTTGGACCCTGTGCCCTCAAGCACCCAGTCATCAATCCACGCCTCAAACGGCACGGCAGTCACACCCGCCTGCCCGATCCCACCTCGCGCCAGACGTTCGGCAGTGAAATGCGCCGTTGGGCTGGTCACGGCAGCATGCCCCATCCACAGCTGCCCATTGTTCCAACCACTGTCTTCGGCTTGCAATAGCGATGTTTGCGACAACACGGTACGAAACAGCGTCCATTGCAGTCCGTATTCGGTCTGGTCTGGACCGGTAAGATTGGCGGTAAGATACCACCATTCAATGCGAAATGCCGGATGCGCGCCATGATCCGAGGGAAACCGCAACTTATAGTCCGGTTGCGGCACCGCAAAGCCCTGAGCAGAAGTTCCCAGATCAGCAAAGCCTTGCGCGCGCGCGATCGGCGGCATTATCAAACACACCCAAAGCAAGATAAAAACCGTCTTAACGTTCATTACTAAACACCTGCAAAAGATCGGCTGGCGAACGGCGCACCAATCGCCAAGCCGGCCAGAGCGCCGCCAACAGCGCGGCCAATAGCGCCAGCGCGCCAAGGCGCGCATATTGCGCCGGAAAAACATCCATCGGCAAGCGCCAGCCAAAGGCTTCCACATTGATCACCGCCAGCAATACCCATGCCAAAAGCAACCCTAGGCCCAGCGCCATCAGGCTTGTAAACGCCGCCAATATCACTGCACGAAGCACCTCGAACTTGGCCAGACTTGCCCGCGTCATCCCCAGCGCCCAGACCGGTGCAAGCTGGGGTAAACGCAAGCCCGCCAGGGTAAGCAAACTCATCAAAATCGCAAATCCTGCCACCGCGAGCGTCAGAACATTCAGCGCCGCAGTCACGGTGAATGTACGCTCAAAAACCGCCAGCGACAGCGCTTTGATCTGCGCCTGATCGATCACATTTCTCTGGGGCAGATCAAAGCGCTCGATCAGATCAAGGCGCAACTTTGACACCTGTGACGGATCAAGACGCAACCCAAAGCGCTGCCCAACCACTTCCGGGTAAAGCTGCTTGAACAGGCGTTCGGCGATCACAACCTGACCGACAGGGTTGCCATAATCACCATAGACCCCCGCAATCTGCAAGCTGTTTGTACGCTTATGATCTGGGCCAATTGCCAATTTTTGACCCAACTGCAAACCCGCACGGCGGAAAAATTGTTCATTGACGATCAGTGCCTTGCCCTCAGCAACCTTTTGCCAGACATCGGGCACAGCCTGCAGAAACTGCCAATTATCGCGATAGGTCGCATGCGGCCGGTTGCCATAGATCGCGACCGGCATCCCCATGAGCTGCCGCGAGACCGATTGCACCGGCAGCACAGCATCGACCCGCGCCTCTAGAAAGCGTTGTAAATCTGCCGCCTGCCCCGGATTTTGGGCTGAAACATACAGTTCAGCGGCCAGACGCTGGTCAAGAAACCCCACAAAGGTTTGGCGAAACGATGAGACCATGGTTGAGACTCCAATATTTGCCGCCATCGCCAGCAGCAACGCCATCAACGCCAATGACAATCCTGGCACCTGCTGCCGCGTGTCGGCCCAGAACCACCCAGCCGTAGCTGTTTTGGCCCGCCCGCCCAGCACTGCTAGAGTCTGGTCCAGTAACAGCGGCAGCGCCAATGCGGCACCGACCAGCAACGCCGCCAATAGCGCAAATCCGGCCATCAACCCGGTGCCAAAGCCCGCCAGAATTGCAGCCAGCACCAGCAGGGCGAGCGCAGCCCCAGCCTGCCACCGCGCAGCCCAGCGCGATGCCAACGCCCAAGCACGAGATTGGGCAGCCGCCAATAATGGCATGCGCAGCACCTGCCAAAGACCTGCGGCCGCCGCGAGCCCAGTGCCCAAGAGCGCAATCGCAAAGCCTGATAACCACCAGGCAGGTCTAAGATGCAAACTTCCCGAAACGTCGGCACCATAAAGGCCACGCAAAGTGGCGGCCACATCAGGCAACAACGCCGCCGCCATCAGATAGCCCCCGCACATCCCCACAGTTCCCGCAACCAGTGCCAAACACAGCAATTCCAGCGTTTGCACCACAACCAATTGTCTCAACGGCACCCCCAACGCCCGCAGAGTACGGATCATGCCACGGCGCTGCTCAAACGCGAGACCGATCGCGCCGTGCACCACAAAAATACCCACCGCAAACGCCAGCAGACCAAAGGCAGTCAGATTAAGGTGGAAACTGCCAGTCAAGCGGGCAAGATCTGCACCCACCTGAGGGGTTGTCAGCTGCAGATGCGGGGCGATCTGCCCCAGCGGCACCTGTCCCAGCGGCTGTTGCGGGTCCACCATCAACCGCGTCAACCCAGCGTCAAACTCCAACAGTTCCTGCGCCACCGCAATATCCATCAAAGCCATATTCGGGGCCATCGACGGACGCGTTTCAAAATCTGCTAAAGATTTGCCACGCAACCGTTCCAAAACCTCAGCCTGCCCCAGAATGAGACCTGGTGCCGTTAAAAACGCCCCAAAATCGGCCCTGGTGAATTCCGATAGCCCGCTGCCGCCGAACTGCGCGGTCAGCGGGTCGATACCCAAGATACGGATGCCGTCATAGCGCCCCTCAATCACCGGCGTCACGCGCCAGCCCCCGCGCCGCAGGGCAACATAATCTGCAACCGAAACACGGCCCCCGGCATGGGTGGTGATCTGTGCCCGATCTGCCGCACCGAGCATATCAGCGGCCATGCGATAGCTGGCGCGCGCCTCGGCATTGATCGCCTGCACCCCCGACCAAAGCGCCGTGGCCAGCGCCAGCCCCGCAAGGACGGTGAAAAGCTGCAGCGGGTTGCGCCGCCAATGGCCAAGCAACGCCCACAGGACCGGACCGGTCATGCCAGCCGCCCTGCCTGAAGATGCAACCGCCGTCCCATCCGTGCGGCCAGTTGCGTCGAATGCGTCACCATCAACAGCGCCGCATCGGTTTCACCCACCAGCTCTAGCAGTAGATCCAGCACCACAGCGGCGCTGGCCTCATCAAGATTTCCGGTGGGTTCATCGGCCAGAACAAGTTTGGGCGCAGTGGCCAGCACCCGGGCAATGGCGACCCGCTGCTGTTGTCCGCCAGACAGCGCCTCAGGGTACTTGTGCAAATGTGGCTCTAACCCCATGCGCCCCACAAGGTCCGCGATGCGCACGATGTCCTGCCGTCCCGACAGGCGGGCTTGAAAGGCAATATTATCGGCCACATTCAGCGATGGGATCAGGTTAAATTGCTGAAATATTACCCCGACGGTGGTTCTGCGCAGCCCAGCCAGCGCCGCATCATCCAATGCCGTCAAAGCCTGCCCATCGATAGTAACTTGACCGCTGTCAGCACTATCCAAGCCACCGATCAAGTGCAGTAATGTGCTTTTTCCACTGCCAGATTCCCCGGTCAGTGCCAAAGTTTCTCCCGCGGCCAGATTCATGTCAACCCCGCACAAGATATCTGTTCGGCCCGCAGCTTCGGAATAGGATTTGTGAACGTCGCGCAAACTTACCAGCATCTCGGCCTCCGTTATCGCTATGTAACGCGGATGGAGAGGATGAAAAGCATAAAGGTCAAACAACAATACGATTACGCTGGGCCGAGACAACGTATTGGGCCCAGCCTTTCAAACCTTTGCTCGAATTATCAAACGGCGCATATTTAAGTCAGAATGTTGACTTGGCTTTGGACGGGCAGGTTGTGCAACGGCTCAGGTGCGGCAGAAGAAAACAAGGACAACCCGGAAATTAGTTCCTATGCTTTGGAGGTGTGCGTCAGATCTGCGACATCCTGATGAGCGGCGCGGGCCTTTTCTTGGCTGGTCCGCAGCGGCAGCAGCACATAATGCAAAAGCCACCATGGGCTTTGACAGCCCTAAAAGTTCATTCTAGGCTCAGCGACCACGCGGTGTATGCCGCTGCCAATAAGCTAAAGGACGCAGCTGTGACGCACGCTCTGCCCATCTATCATATTAATCGCGAGGCCTTTTGGCACGACCCCTATCCCGATTTGCAAACGCTGCGCCACACCGCTCCCGTTGCAATGGTGCCGGAATTGGGGGCTATTTTAATCACCCGGCGGGATGATATTTTCAAATATGAGAAGATGAATGAGATTTTCTCGTCTGATCAACCCGACGGTCTTATGAATGTCTTGATGGGTCAGAATATGATGCGCAAAGACGGACCAGCGCATCTTGGCGAGCGACGCGCCATTTTTCCCGCGATGTCACCAAAAACCGTGAGAGATCACTGGCAGCAAAAGTTTATCGCCGCAACCTCAAAAATTCTTGATAAACTGGCACCGCGCGGTGCGGCCGACCTTGTGCGGGATTACGCCATGCCAGTATCGGCGCAAGCGTTAATAGCCATGACCGGGATGACCAATATGCACTGGCGCGAAATGGACCGGGTCAGCCAAGGTATGATTGACGGCTGTTCCAATTACCATGGCGACCCAGAGACCGCCGCAAGATGTCACAACTGCACCGCTTCGATTGACCGCCATATCGAGGCGCGGATGCCGGCACTTCGGGCCAATCCGGACAGATCACTGCTGTCTGTTCAGATGCAGGCCGGCCTGTCGCAGCCGCAAATCCATGCCAATCTCAAACTGGTCATTTCAGGTGGCCAGAACGAGCCCCGCGATGCCATCGCCGGCGCAGCCTGGGCCGTTCTGCACCACCCCCAGCAATACGCATTGATCAGGTCCGGTGCACACAGTTGGATGGACGCCTTTGAAGAATATGCCCGCTGGATGTCGCCTATAGGTATGTCGCCGCGCCGGGTCACCCAAGACTATGAAATTGGGGGGATCCCAATCTTGGCTGAGGCGCTTACCTTTTTAATGTTTGGCTCTGGCAACCGCGACGCCGCCGCATTTGCCAAACCCGACTTGTTTGAGCTGGGCCAAGACCGGTCCAAGGCAATTTCTTTCGGCGCTGGCCCGCATTTTTGTGCCGGGGCTTGGGCAGCGCGCTGTCTGATTGGACAGGTGGCGCTGCCGATGCTGTTTGAGCGCTGTCCCGATCTGGCCTTGTCTGGTGAGGCCGTCTTTGGCGGCTGGGCATTTCGCGGACCGCTCAGCGTCCCTGTGCGCTGGACCGTATAAAAATTGCGAGAGCCGTCTGTCGTCTGGTCTGTCAGGATCCTTGGCATCTAATACCACTATCCAGATAGCTGGCGTACGTATCACTCCCATCTCCAAACAGAATGCCTGTCAGACCCACACTCGCACCTGCAGACATCTCATTAAGGCTAGCAAGAAAAACTTACACACCCGGAACAGATAAAATTCAAGCAATCAGCCCACTGTAGCTGTCATCAATGTCACCAACCAGAATACCCGTCAGCGATACAGACGCATCCGCCGAGAAATCCTCAAGGGTCATGCCCGTGTCGTAATTCACCGAGGTTTGCTTTATAGCTGAGTGGTCTGCAGCGCTGTCTATAAAGACCCAATGCGGATCAGGCGCATCCAGACCAACTGCGTATTTTAGAATGTTCAGAGCATCCATAGAATTTACCGAACCACTGCCATCAATGTCGGCCGCGATATAATCTTCATACGTCGCAGGACCGTTAGAAGTATCCAGACCAACAGCAATACGCAGAGCCTGCAGCGCGTCCATGGAATTGATGGCCCTCGTTGCGCTGGTATTCTCAAAGGCAAGTGATGCGTCCATAACAACGTCTGAACCGTTAGATACCTCAAACGTCAACTGACCCGAGCTATCTGTGGTTTGGCTATTATCAGAGGTACTTACCGCAACCCCATCCATAGCTTTACCATCACGTGTAATGACTGTTGCTGTGAGGGTGCTGGACATGTAACTAAACGTTTCAATCGTATCGGGGGCTGCGCCTCCGTCGATTGATGTGCCTGTAATGCTAAGAGCAACAGGCTCCGAGGTCTCTAAAACTGTCATTTGGAACTCAGCGATGGGGTTGGAGAAATCTGTGAAGGTGCCTCCAAATTTAGTGAAGCCCCCCCTGACAGAGCCGCTAGAGGCTTCAGTTTCGTTAGTCAAGTCCATCGACCAGTTGTAATCTGAGGTCAGGCTTCCGTCTATATATACAAGGTCGCTTGGATCAAAGTTAATGGCAAAATCCAGAGCCTCAATGCCGACTGAGTTAATATCATAGCTTGCGTCAGCGATAAGGCCGTAGGTGACAACATCACCGGCCTTCGATAATTGCTCTATATTCAGACCGCCAACGACGTCTGATACGCTGGTCACCTCGCCATTGACAATCAGCGCTGTTCCTACAGGAACATCAATGTCGCGCACATCAACAGTGCCCTTCATGACCTCTATTTGTGAAACATTTGAAATATTAGAGGCTGCGTTCAAATATAGGAAATCTTCTTTACCCGCGAAATCAAAAACAACCAAATCATCGGACCCCAAATCCAATGTGCGGGTGTCTAGGGTTAGATATCTAACATCAACGCTTGCATCATCAGAAACCACACTGCCCGTATCCGGATCATCAATTTTGACCACATACCGATCCGACCCACCCTGACCCGATCCTGCAAATTTTACAGATATGGCATCTGGCGCATGGAAAATAAGTTCATCGTTTCCAGACGTTGCAACATCCGTAACGCTAAAGGTTAAATCCGTACCCGAAAATTGTTTGGTCAGTGCGTCGGCGATCGTTTCCGATGCGGTAACGCCAGAGCGCGTAAAACTGGCAACGCCGCTTGCGTCAATAGCCACGATGATGCCGCCTTCTGCGCTTCCACCGTATGATACAACCCCATCTGTTTCCAAAACGGTAAATGTAGCGCCTTCAACTTCCTGAATTTCAGAAACGCTGTTAGCAGACGCAACAGTCGCATTTTTGGCCGCAGCTGAAGACGCCACAGATCCAGAATCAACCGCTGTAAGCGCTGTAAGGGTAGGGTTATCTGTTTGTGCAGTCTCAATAATGGCTTGAAGTACGGTGGCGTCTGTCACATCAACCACACCAGTCGACACATTTACTGCAGCCGCTAAAGCCTCTGCTACAGCCTCTCCAGCCTCACCGCCACCAGACCCCTCCAACAGCGCCGCAACTTGCACACCCGCTTTCGCAACAGCTGTGTTGTTTGTCGCTATTGGATCCAACGTCAGAATATCGTCACCCGCATTGAGGCCAAAAGCTGTTTGGATTTTCGCAACAGCAGCATCGGAACTAAGGCCGGCAGCTATCAATTCAGAAACAAGGGTTGTCAAAGGCGTCACAGAAGTCGCGTCGCTAGGCGCTGTCAATGTAGCCGTGAACGCCTTGCCAGTATCAACATTAACACCACCAAAGGCTACAACAGTAAACGGCACTTCCGGCTTATCAAGGATAACAGATCCTGACACGTCCGTCGTTCCGTTAGGCTCCCCAGCATCCCAAAAACCAACTGTGCCACTACTAGTAAAATCAATAAATACTGTCGCACCAGAAATATATCCATCAATGATTTTCAAAGAAAGAGTTTCTATCGTTGGCGCGTTAGTTTCCTTGGCGTAAGTAAACAGATCACTTTGTGATAAGCTCAAGTTTTGGTATCCGGCGTTTATGCCAAATTCATAAGTTTCGAAATTCTCTAGGGTATCTACATCACCTGTACTGTCGTGTTTAATTGAGAAACCAGTTTCCGTTTGGGTAATTGTATAATCAGAAATTGGAAATTCAAACTGAGCCGTGTCTTGGTCGGGACCACCGTCTAAATGATCTGAACCAGCACCCCCAACGATCGTGTCATTTCCCCCTTGGCCAGAGAGGATATCGTTGCCGCCAAAACCTTTTAGTAAATCATCTCCAGACGCAGAGTTTGCAATATCGTCTTGATTGGATAGGTAGATATAATCGTTGCCGGATAAGACATCTACCACACCACCTTCCGCTACAGTAAAAACAGGTAAGTTTAAACCAGAAATTTCGTACTCTAAGCCGCCATTCTCGTTGTAAAATTCCCCCGATGTCATTGCGATATCAGAGGGGGCCCCTGGAACAACTGGGTGCGAAAAGTAAATTTTTGCGAAATAATTACCTAATTCAGGGTCGTTGTAAAATTGTACTGTACCGACGTTTCCCTCAAAATAAACATCGGCGTTAGGATCAGCTTCGGCGTCTGCGAATGATACTAGACCACTGGGCCCAATAAGATCGTCAAAATCAATTCCGCCCCAAGTGCCCGCCCAAGTGCCCGAACCTAAATTCACTCTAAAAGTCGACATAAAAATTTTACCTCGTATTGCAAAGTATTACAAGTTCGCGACCTACAAGAACCCAACGCTTTTTTTCTATTATCACAACGATAATAAGTTCACTTAAAAATATCTAGTTAACTTTTAGTCGAGAAATACATAACGATTTGATATTTATAAACCTTTATGCTGAACATCGAAGCAGCTTGTTGGACTTCTTAGGCAGTTTCGCACAGCATCATATTCCCCACTGCGTTTAACCATAGGCCTAGTACTTGGCTATCTGGGTTCTTTGATTCGTCGACGTGCCCTCTATTAATTGTAC
>Ga0209405_1003071_pt1 | contig 10349 bp, 9 predicted proteins | sample COGITO_mtgs_1105_6_FD_184803 | JGI IMG/M metagenome (GOLD analysis project Ga0209405, IMG submission 184803) | Pelagic marine microbial communities from North Sea - COGITO_mtgs_110516 (SPAdes) (version 2) | ecosystem: Environmental > Aquatic > Marine > Epipelagic ...
AATTCGAGGCCGCCAAAGAACGTATTGATATTCAGATGCTCACGGTACCACCGCTGGACCCGCAGGCGATTGTCGAAGTGATTGAGCGCTTGGGCGACGACATCGGTGATGGGCTGGCCTTGGTGGCTGTTGAGAGCCAAGCCGTGAGGGATTCAGTAAATGCATTGCGTGCTCGGGGGGTGCGGGTCGTGACGTTCATATCAGACATTCCCAATTCTCAGCGCCAGCGTTTTGTCGGGATCGATAATGTTGCCGCAGGCCGGGTGGCGGGTAGTCTGTTGAAACGTTTCATCTCGGCGCCCTCAGGTGACGTGGCAGTGGTCGCAGGCTCCAGTACATTGCGAGATCATGTTGAACGCCGTATGGGGTTTGAACAGGTCATGCGAACCGAATGCCGACACCTTAACGTTTTACCCTGGATTGAGGGCGAAGAGATGGCGGGGGTTGTGGAAGAAAAGCTGTCAAAGCTCATAGCCGGTAATCCCAATATTGTTGGGTTGTACAGTCTTGGTGGCGGTACACGTGGTGTGATTGGTGCAATTGACTCGGCAGAACAAAAAATAAGTATGGTGACGACCGAACTGTCTCAACATACGCGCGCCGCGTTGATTTCTGGCACAGTTGACGCGGTGTTGGTACAGGATCCCAGCCACGAAGTGCGCAGCGCAATTCGGGTGCTGCGGGCATTGGTGGATGAGGCGCCCATCAACGAAAAACAAGAACGTATTCGCATCGAGATCTTCATGCGCGACAACCTACCTTAGGGCTTATTTTTGATGATTCAAGGGAGTTTGAAATGAAAACGATCAAGGGACCAGCGTTGTTTTTGGCGCAGTTTGCAGGCGACGATGCACCGTTCAACAGCTGGGATAGTATCACCAAATGGGCAGCTGATTGTGGCTACATCGGTGTGCAGGTCCCCAGTTGGGACGGCCGATTGATCGATTTGGCAAAGGCAGCGGCGTCCAAGACCTATTGCGACGAGTTCAAAGGCATAGCTGCTGCCAACGGTGTTGAAGTTACCGAGCTTTCGACCCACTTACAGGGCCAGCTGGTCGCCGTACATCCGGCCTATGACGAGGCCTTTGACGGCTTTGCAGCCCTTGAAGTGCGGGGCAACCCCAAGGCGCGGCAGGAATGGGCGGTCGATCAGGTCAAAATGGCACTTACCGCATCAAAAAATATGGGGATCGGGGCACACGCAACATTTTCTGGTGCGTTGGCTTGGCCTTATGTTTATCCTTGGCCACAACGGCCTGCCGGTTTGGTCGAAACCGCCTTTGATGAATTGGCGCGCCGTTGGCTTCCGATTCTAAATCACGCAGAAGATTGCGGGGTCGATGTATGTTATGAAATTCATCCTGGAGAAGACCTGCATGACGGCATCACATATGAGATGTTTTTGGAACGCACGGGCAATCATGACCGTGCTTGTATGCTGTATGATCCGAGCCATTATCTACTGCAATGCCTTGATTACCTAGATAACATCGACATCTACAAAGATCGTATCAGGATGTTCCATGTCAAGGATGCCGAGTTCAATCCGACAGGAAGACAAGGCGTTTATTCAGGCTTTCAACCTTGGATCAATCGGGCCAGCCGTTTTCGGTCTTTGGGCGATGGCCAAGTTGATTTTGGGGCGATATTCTCAAAACTATCAGCGATAGATTTTGACGGCTGGGCAGTGGTCGAATGGGAATGTTGTCTGAAACATCCAGAAGATGGCGCCCGCGAAGGCGCGCAATTTGTTAAAGACAGTATCATCCGAGTGACCGAACAAGCCTTTGACGATTTCGCCGATGGTGGCACGAACGAAGCTGCCAACAAGCGTATGCTTGGGATCTAGGGGAACACGAAATGAGTGAAAAATCTGGTAAGGGTAGGGCGTCAGACAGCAACCACGCTACAGTTGCGTCTGATGAAATTCGTCCCCTTCGGTTGGGCATGGTTGGCGGCGGACGTGATGCTTTTATCGGCGCAGTACACCGCATTGCTGCGCGTATGGACAATAAATTCCAATTGGTTGCGGGTGCGTTGTCCTCGACCCCAGAAAAAGCCTTGGCTTCGGCCGCTGATCTGGGCCTTGCAGAGGCGCGCGCCTATTCAGACTTTCGTCAAATGGCGGAGCGCGAGGCGCGGTTGAAGGATGGGATCGAAGCGGTGGCAATTGTCACGCCAAACCACATGCACGCGCCCATCGCCGAGGAGTTCCTGCGCCGCAACATTCATGTGATCTGTGACAAGCCGCTAACCGCCACTTTGCTCGAGGCAAAATCACTGGCAAAGGCGGCAGAACGCTCAGATGCGCTGTTTGTGCTGACCCATAATTACACCGGTTATCCGATGGTGCGCGAGGCGCGCGAATTGATCAGCAAGGGCGATTTGGGTGATATCCGTGTGGTTCAAGTCGAATACGCGCAGGACTGGCTGAGCGAACCGCTGGAAAATACTGGTCTGAAACAGGCGGAGTGGCGCACTGATCCGGCGCGTTCAGGGGTTGGCGGGGCGACAGGTGATATTGGGACGCATGCCTATAACCTTGTGAGTTTTATCTCTGGTTTGAAGCTGAAAAGCTTATGCGCTGATCTAGACAGTTTTGTCGATGGCCGAAAGGTCGATGACAATGGCCATGTTCTGTTGCGGTTCGAAGGCGGCGCCAAGGGGATGCTGTGGTGCAGCCAGGTAGCCCCAGGAAACGAAAATGCCTTGTCGATAAGAATTTACGGCTCAAAAGGCGGGATTGAATGGCATCAAGAGGCCCCCAACTATCTGTGGCATACTCCGCTTGGGGAACCCAAACGCCTGATCACTCGAAACGGGGCAGGGGCCGGAAATGCGGCGGCTCGCATGTCTCGTATTCCTCCTGGTCATCCAGAGGGATATCTTGAGGGGTTCGCCAATATCTATGGCGAGGCTGCAGCAGCGATCCGTGCAAAAATCGCCGGATATGATCCGGGTCCTGATGTTCTTTATCCAACGATCCAAGACGGGGTTGCGGGGGTCGTATTTGTCGATGCTTGCGTTAGGTCATCGAAATGCCGGGGGGCTTGGGTGAATGTCTGAGCTAAAAGTCCAGAATCTACGTCGCACTTTCGGATCGGTCGTCGCGCTGGAAGACATGAGCTTTGATGTGCACGAAGGCGAGTTCTTTTGCCTGTTGGGCCCGTCATCCTCTGGTAAAACGACGACCTTGCGCTCGATCGCGGGTTTGGAGCAATTGGACAAGGGCAAGGTGCATTTCGCCGGGCAAAACGTCACCAACGCACCAGTACAAGGCCGCGGAATGTCAATGATTTTCCAGACCTTTGCGCTGTATCCGCATCTAAGCGTTGAGGCCAATTTTGCCCATCCGCTGCGCCGGTCAGGTGTCAGCAGTTCAGAGGTGAAAAAGCGTGTTGGCGAAGTGGCAGAACTACTGCGGGTGACACATACATTGAAACGTAAACCATCGACATTGTCTGGAGGCGAACAGCAGCGCGTTGCAATTGGCCGTGCCATTGTTCAGCGGCCCAAACTGTTGATGCTTGACGAACCACTTACCAATCTGGATGCCAAGCTGCGCCACGACATGCGCGCCGAGTTCAAACGCCTACACCGAGAGCTTGGAATGACCATGATTTTGGCTACGCCCGATCAGCTAGAAGCTCTGACGATGGGTGAGCGGGTAGGGGTTATGCAGGACGGCAAAGTTGTGGCCGTCGGCGCACCCAGAGATCTTTATCAAACGCCATGCGACACCTATGTGGCACAGATGGTAGGTTCTCCCCCAATCAACTTTCTGTACACAAATGGTAGCGGTGAAAATGTGGTTGATCTGCCGTTTCTAGATCAATCGATCGCAGCACCAGGGGTGTCGTCGGGCGGACCCGTGACGCTGGGCCTGCGCCCCCATGACATCGGGTTGGCAGAAGGGCCTGCACGCGGGTCTGCACTGCGGGCGAAATTCCCAGTGAAAATCCACCTGACAGAGCCCTTGGGCGATGTAACGGTAATCGACGTCGCTGCACAAAATACCATGATGAAAATGGTTCTGCGCGAAGAGATTGCCGCAAAATATTCAGTAGGAGATGAAATCGAAATCGCCTTTAACCCAGATGATTTGCATATTTTTGAACAATCGACAGGCAAACGAATTAGCGCGCGATCCGCGCAGTAAGAGATAGGCGAGCAGGCATAAAAACAAGCGATACTTAAATAGTAACTTTTGGAGGAATACAATGAAACTACGTAACGTTATAAAAGGTATGATGGGCGTATCGGCGCTTGTAGCGGGAATGAGCGTCGTGCCTGTTCTGGCCGCAGATATCACCATTACCATGGCCGCACCCGATTGGCCGCCAACCCGGTTCATGAAAGAGCATTTTGACAAGAGCTACACATCACCAGCCGGGCACACTACGACGTTGGACATGGATTTCATCCCATGGCCAAGCTTTTACGAGCGGGTTGCCGCCTCGCTGACTTCGGGCGAGCAAAAATATCAAATGATCGTGACCGACAGTCAGTGGTTGGGCGCATTTGTCGAAGGCGGTTACTATATGAACCTGACCGACAAGATCGCCGCCGATCCAGAGCTTACGGCGATCCTGCAAGACCTTCACCCGGCTTTGGTGTCGGCCTATTCGACCTATCCGCACAAAACGCGTGCGCAGCTTGAAGAGATCGGTGAAGTGCCCGCACCCGGCGTGGCATACTATGGCTTTCCGCAATTCCCGGATACATACGTGACCTTTTATCGTCAGGACATCTTTTGTCATGAGGGTGAGATGGCCGCGTTCCAGAAAAAATATGACACCAATCTGCCTTGTTCTTACGAGGATTGGCAGGACACTGATTGGACTAAGTGGGGTCAGGTTGGCGAGTTCTTCCGACGCGCAAAAGGTGAAATGCTGGCCGGTGTCGCGCTTGACGATGACTTCTATGGCATCGCTTATCAGGCCGGTAAGGGATACGACTTTTCAACCATGCAGACCAACGCATTTATTTGGCAGCAAGGTGGAGACATTTGGGATGAATCCAAGATGCCAACTGCGCAGGCCGAGGGTGTCGTAAACTCTGACGTCGCGGTCAAAGCGTTCGATGAATACCTCAGCTATCTGCAATACATGCCACCGGTTAGCCAGACCGGTCAGATGGATATCTTTGTGATCCAGGACTTGTTTATGCAGGGTAAGGTCGGCGCGATCATTGATTGGGTCGGTTTAGGAGAGCCTGTGCTAGACCCAAGCGCGTCCAAAGTGCATGACAAGTCGGCCTTTGGTCCGGCGCCGGGATCGCGCAAGAACGATGGTTCAATTGACCGCACCGGCAATATTGGTGGCCAGCCTTTTGTTCTGACAACCTGGAACGAGGACGAGGTGGTCGACGAAGCCCTGAATGTTGTCAAATGGTGGCTGAACTCTGAAACTCAACTAGAGGCCGTTTCCAATGGTGGTCAGTCGGGTCTGATGAGTGTCATGGCCGATCCGTCTTATAACGGATTGCGCCCATGGAACCGCGCCCATGTCGAGATGATCGACTGGCAGAAAGACGTCTGGCACATCCCAGAGTTCTTTGAACTGCTGACCCAGCAGCAAGAAGAATTCGACAAAGCCATCACTGGCCAGATCAGCGCAAAAGAAGCGTTGGATGCCGTGGCTGAATTCCAACAGGAGCTGCTGGAAGAAGGCGACTATATCGAGTGAGTTGAGCACTATCAAAATGGGGTCCAGCTTCAGCTGGGCCCGGTTCTTTCCGACTCTTCCCGATGTTTATGACCAACAGGACGGCACTTAATGGCGAATACAGCAAAAACGCGCAGTGGCTTTGGCGCTTGGCTACTTGACCCCAAACGCCGGGGTGCATTGTTGGTTGCCCCTGCGATTACAATCCTGTTTGTGATGAACATCTTCCCACTGATGTGGTCCTTTGGCCTGAGTTTTTTCAACTACAAAGCCAGCAGCCTGAAAGTCCCCACATTCAAAGGCTTCGATAATTATGGAAAGGTTCTGACAGACGAAAGAGTTTGGGAAGATTTCCAAACTACAGCGATTATTGTGAGTTCTTCTGTCATCATGCAACTGATCATCGGATTTCTCATGGCGATGATGTTTGCCAAAGTTTTCCCATTGCGTCGGATTGTGCTCATGCTGGTTCTGACGCCGATGATGCTGTCGTTTGTGTCAGTTGGCGTGTTCTTCAAACTGTTCTACGAGCCGACATTTGGCATTGTCAGTTTTGTTTTGAACTTCTTTACGGAAGAGCGTTTTGTCCTGCTTGGATCGCCAGAAGGCGCTATACTTGGCATTGTGATTGCCGATGCCTGGATGTGGTCGCCGTTTGTGATGTTGTTGGTTCTGGCGGGGTTGGTAAGTGTACCCAAATATCTATACGAGGCCGCCGAGATTGATCGTGCCAGCAAATGGCGCACATTTTGGACGATCACCTTTCCTTATATCAAGTCTTTGCTTCTTCTCGCTGTGCTGTTTCGTACAATTGAAACGTTCAAGCTGTTTGATGTGGTTTATATCATCACCGATGGCGGCCCCGGAAGTACAACAGAAACCATCGCAGTGTACCTTTATCGCACCGCGTTTCAGTTTTTCAAAACGAGCCAATCCTCGGCCTTGGCCTATATCGTGCTGTTCATCGTGATCGTGCTGACCAACCTGTATCTATACGCCGTGAACAGGCGCGAAGAGGAGGTCGAGTAATGATGCGTAAACACAGAGAAATTGGCAAGGCTGGTTGGGGCTATACCGCCACCACCAGCATAATTGGGTTTATTTATTTCTTTCCGGTGTTATGGATTATCCTGACCGCGTTCAAAACCCGCACCGACGCGCTGGCCACTCCACCAAAGCTGTTTTTCACGCCGACTCTGGATAATTTCACTTCAGTTTTCTACCGCGCGAGTATAACCACGGGCAGCAGCCAAGCCACCGATATGGGGCTGTATTTCTTCAACTCGATCTTCATCGCGGGCACCTCTGTGGGCTTGGCGCTGATCGTCGGCACGTTGGCGGCCTATGCGTTCAGCCGATTTCCGCTGCGTGGCAATGACACCTATCTGTTCATTATTTTGACCACACGGATGATGCCGCCCATCGTGGTGATCATTCCGATCTTTCTGATGTTCCGTCTTTCCGGTTTGGCCGGGACCTATTGGGGCATCATCCTGCTGTACACTGCGTTCAACATTCCGTTTTCAATCTGGCTTATAAAATCATTCTTTGACGAGCTTAATCCCGAAATCGAAGACGCCGCGCGCATGGACGGGTCAACCGAAGGTCGCGTGTTCTTTGGCTTTTGCATCCCGCAAATATTGGCAGGCCTCTCGGCGACGTTTGTCTTTGGCCTGATCTTGACTTGGAACGAATTCTTATTCGCCTTGCTGTTAACCGGGGTCGAAACCCGCACTGTCCCGGTTGCAATGGCGCGTACTTTAGGGGGCGAAGTTGGCGTCGATTATGGCCTGTTGGCAGCCATCGTCACGCTGTTCTTGATCCCGATATTCTTTGTCACCTTCCTGTTACAGAACCAGCTTTTGCGCGGCGTGACCTTTGGAACGGTAAAGAAATGACGATTAAACTCAAAAAACTCACCAAACGTTTTGGCGCGCTTACAGCAGTGGATTCGGTTGATTTGACAGTCGGTGATGGCGAGGTGCTGTGCCTGTTGGGGCCATCAGGTTGCGGCAAGACCACAACCTTGCGGATGGTTGCTGGATTGGAATTGGCCAGTGAGGGCGAGGTGTATTTGGGCGGTAAGAATGTCAGTGATCGCGCTGCGCGCGACCGTAATGTGGCGATGTCTTTCCAGTTTTACGCCCTATACCCCAGCTTGACAGTGGCCGAGAACCTGGCGTTTCCATTGTATGGCGAGGGGCTGTCGAAGACCGAAATCGACGTGCGTGTTGCGCGGATATCCGACACGCTGCAATTGGGTGGGATCTTAAACCGGACACCGGGTCAGTTGGCCGAGGGCGAAAAACAGCGCGTTGCTGTTGGTCGCTCGATTATTCGGGACCCCACTTGTTTCCTGTTCGACGAACCCCTAAGTCGCCTTGATGTGCAACTGCGCGAGGAAATGCGTGGCGAGATCAAGCTTGTGCTACAAGACCTGTCACGCCCTACCGTGATAGTCACCCATGATCAGTTAGAAGCGCTGACCATGGCCGACCGCATTGCCGTCATGCGTGACGGCAGAATTGAACAAGTCGACACGCCGCATAACGTTTTCCAACGCCCGAAGAACCTGTTTGTTGCTGGGTTCATTGGAACGCCGCAGATGAATTTGTTGACTGCCACGCTGACCGCAAGCAATGGTGCCAACGCCGAGTTTGCCATTTCAGGTGGGCAAACGATCATGATTGATGTCGATCCACGGATTTCAGAGCTTTCGCCGGGAACAGACGTCACATTGGGCGTCCGTCCGCGCAATCTGGAAATCAGCAATGAGCCGACGCCTGATGGTATTTCCACCACCATAGATATTGTGGAACCCATGGGCGCCGAAACGCTGGTACATCTTAGCGACGGGCAACATGTTTTGCGACTTGTCACTGATTGGCGCGTGCCGCTTAACGAGGGTGACAAAGTGCACACCCGGTTCCTGCCGGGTACCACGCATATCTTTACCGCCGACGAACAAGTGTTGAGGACGCCATGACAGCCACCCAAGCCAAATTTGTCGAACGCGCCATCATCGGCCTGTGTGTGCTGTCGATCATGGCGATCTTTCAGCCGTTTTCAATGACGCTATTTTCCATTGGCTGCGTCACGGTCGTGATAGGCGCACTGGCCTTTAACCTAGTGCCACTGTGCCGTGAAGGTGTTCCTGTGCGGGCATTGATCAAGGCGATAGTCATTGTAATGGTGATCCTTGGTGTCGCCGCGGCTTTGGGTATCAGCACTGCGTTTTTATACGTCAAATATCTGGCGTCATTAAGATGAGTCGCTTTGATGTCTCAGTCGTCGGTCTTTATATCCTTGATGTTCTCGGTCGCCCCGTTACGGCCATTCCTGAGGGCGGCAATGTCGATTTCATCGACGAAATCCGCTTGACGGTTGCCGGAACCGCTGGCGGAACTGCGGTCGATCTGGCCAAGTTAGGCCTGAATTGTCAGGCTGTTGGCGCGGTGGGATCAGACGAAAAGGCAGATTTTGTCGTCAATCGAATGCAGCAGTTCGGCATCGACTGCACTCACATGGCACGGCTGCCGGGTATTGAAACCTCAGCCTCTATCCTAAACGTGCGGCCTAACGGCGAACGTCCTGCATTGCACTGTCGTGGTGCGTCAGACCATTTCGATGTGACTGATGACATGCTAAGCGACGTATTGGATTGTCGGGTTTTCCACCTTGGCGGTACTGGGTTATTGGCAAAAATTGACGGCGCGCCCAGCGCGCGGTTGTTAAAGGCGGCGCAAGAAGCTGGATGCGTAACGACATGGGATTTGGTCGGTGCTGGACCGGATACCTGGCAATTTGTCGAGCCGCTTTTGCCACATATCGACTATTTCATGCCGTCCATCGAAGAGGCGGAAATCCTCAGCGGTATTCAAGGTGTCGAGGACAATATCCAGTTCTTTCAGTCGCGTGGCGTGAAATGTCCAGTTCTGACGATGGGCGGTGACGGATCGATAATCGCGATGGGCGATGACCGCGTCCATGTGAACGCTTACAATATCGACGTGGTCGACACGACCGGATGCGGTGACGCATTTACGGCCGGTTTCATTGCTGGGTTGGTGGATGGGCGGAGCCTTGAAGAGGCCGCGCATCTTGGCACAGCGTCAGCGTCTTTGGTGGCCAGTGGGTTGGGGTCGGATGCCGGGATTATTGACCGCGCGCAGGTGGAGGCTGAAATGGTCAATTGGCGCGCATGAGTGCAGCCAAATCGCATGTATCGCAGGTACATTTGACACGAAAGCGGACGAGTTTAATCTATTCCAGACTTGAACCTTGCTGCCGGCTTAAGGGTGCGTACTTTTGATCAAGAGACGACCGGCCTAGGCTTTGAAAGTGTTCTGGCGGTAGAAGTTGCAACCTTTTCATCCCATCGGCGCCGGGACTCTTCTGGGACAGGCCGATTGGAAGGCCGTTGTAATGGCAAGTTGGGCGCGTTTAAAATTGCCTGCCGACGGATGTTGTTTATTGTTAAACAGGGCGACGGGGGCACAACAGTTACTGAGATTTTCCGTAAGGCTGGGATAGAACTTGTTTTACAAGCAAACTTTGATATACCTCCCTCACTCCAAAACCCGAAAGTTTTGGTGAGAGATAATGCGAAAGTTGTCTGAGACCTGACTTCGGAAATTCTTCCATTTTTTGGGAATTGTATTTCGTAAGAAGTGCAATATGGCG
>Ga0209405_1003076_pt1 | contig 10330 bp, 10 predicted proteins | sample COGITO_mtgs_1105_6_FD_184803 | JGI IMG/M metagenome (GOLD analysis project Ga0209405, IMG submission 184803) | Pelagic marine microbial communities from North Sea - COGITO_mtgs_110516 (SPAdes) (version 2) | ecosystem: Environmental > Aquatic > Marine > Epipelagic ...
TGTTATATTCGGACAAATTCTATGTTTCTTTTTTGGTGTCTGCCTTCTGACTGCAACCTTTGGTGTGCTTGTCTTGCCAACGTTATTTTTTGATGGTGGCGCGGGGATGATGCGTGTTGGCGCCGCAGCCTTAATGGGGATGACCGCCGCCTATCTGCTGTGGTTCGCGAGCCGTGGTACTGTCGCTGAGGTGCATGTTGACACCAAAGACCGCGAAATCTGCGAGGTTGTGCCTAATCGGGTCGGCAGGCCTTCGGTTGTTGGTATTTACGCATTTGATGCAATTGGCGGTGTTTTTCTTGAACAGATTGAAAACGCTGATCAATCACAGCTGGTCTTGCGCTACCGTGATACGGACCTGTCCGTTTCAGTGGCCGTAGGAACAGAGGCCCAATTAACACCCTTGCGTGATCGCTTGGCGCGGGATCTTTTAGGTATGTCTCCCGTTGGCGCACCAAGAGCGGCCTAAACCGGCCTCAAATGCGGTGACCTGCGTATAGACGAACAATATGTGTTCATTCTTGAAGCTATGATTGTGCGTCACGCAGGCTAACTAGTCTCCACACAACACACTCATTTTGGAGACAAATTATGAAAACCCTATTCGCATCTGCAGTCATTGCTGCAGCTTCGCTAACAACGCCCGCTTTCGCAACATCGGGTGACTATGTGCTGGACGCCAGCCATAGCCAGATCGTGTTTACTTACGACCACCTTGGTTACTCAACGACTTACGGCATGTTCTCTGGTTTTGAAGGCGAAATCAGCTTCAACCAAGAAGATCCAGCCGCATCATCCGTCAATGTATCCTTCCCCGTTCGCACCATGTTGACCGGTTGGGAAGCCCGCTTTGAGCACTTCATGAGCGCTGATTTCTTTGCTGCGGCTGAAGACGAAATGGTCACTTTCACGTCCACTTCTATCGAACTGACCGGCGAAGACACCGCACTCATCACCGGTGATTTGACCCTGAACGGCATCACGAAGCCGGTTGTCCTTGATGCCAAGCTGAACCAGGTCGGTGATCACCCAATGGCAAACAAGCCTTGGGCCGGATTTGACGCAACTACCACATTGATCCGTTCCGAATTCGAAGTGGGCAACTTTGCACCATTCGTCAGCGATGAAGTCGAAGTGATGATTTCCATCGAAGCGATGAAGGCTGAGTAAAGCTATACCATCCCAAACTACTCACGGTTTTGGCCGCGTCTTCACAAAGACGCGGCCTTTTCTTTTTAGCGCGTCGCCGTCAATGCAATGTCGACTGTCACTGCAAAGGCGAGGTTGCTTTCGTCGCTCATGCTTCGCCCGATTTGGAAGGTCTGCCTGTCGATCACAACGGACCCGGCCATCTGTGCGGTGTCTCCCTCTAACGTGAGGGTAAAGGGCAGAGTGATTGGCGCTGTGATGTCTTTGATCGTCAAGGTGCCGTCGGCGAGATAGGCGTCTCCATCTGCCACGATGTCAGCCACGAATACGGCTGTGGGGAAGGCTGTGGCGTTAAAGAAATCGGTTCCGAGCGCGTCGCCGGTGACAGACCCTAGCTTTAGCGATCTAATGGCAATAGTTGTCTCGACCGAACCAAGGACGCCGTTGGCGTTTTCGTCGAACGTAATCGCAGAGGTCCAGTCTTCAAAGCCGCCACTGACGGGCGTGCCAAATTGGGTAACTGTCAGGTTAAGTTCGCCCGTCGATACGGTCCACTCTGACGAAACCTCGGCCAGATCTGCTTGGACGATATCTGACTTTGCTGTGTAGAGACCTGCAGCGGCCCCTGCGCCTGTCGCAATGATATAGATTGCCACTGCTGCGATCGGGGCCACCAGACCACCTTGATGGTTGCCGGAAACGCCCCCATCGGTTTGGCCAAACCACATCCGTTTGATTGTGACGTCCTTATCGATGAATTGGTGTTTCAGCGCACCCGCCACATGCAACAGGATCGCGCCGACCATGATTTTGCTCCAGACCCAATGCAGACCGGCAAATAGTTTGGCGATACTTTCGTCTTTGGGCACTAGCGGCAAGTCTTGGCTGATCGGGAGCAATACAGGCGCAAAACCTTCGGTAGCTGCGTGGTGTATCCAACCGGTGAGTGGGACCGCGACCAGAGAAATGTAGAGCAGCCAATGGACAAGCTCTGCCAACATGGTCTCAATCTTGCGCTCTGGATGCAGTGATGCGGGTTTGGTTTGTGTCAGTGCCCAAATGATCCGCCCGAGGGCGACTGCAAAAATGATAACTCCCAGCGTTTTGTGAAATGAGAAAAGCTGAGCCTTGAAGGCCAATTGTTCATTGGTTTCATAAGGCAGGCGGTTGGCGATTGCGCCAAGTGGGATCACCGTAAAGATCAGCAATGCTGTCAGCCAGTGAAAGGTCTTGGTGATTGTGCCGTAGGTTTGTGTGGCGGACATGAAGAGCTCCGTTTTGTTTCATCCAAGGTAGCATGCCCAGCCCATCTGCACAGACTAGGTTTTGTGCGTCAGTGCGGTTCTGCTTGTGCAGTTTCGTGTTTGCTTGTGCCAGCAGGCGTGGCGCGGTAAGCCTCTGGTAACAAAAAGGCAATGAATAAGGAGCGTTCCATGCGCGCATTTGTTTTTCCGGGGCAGGGTGCACAGACCATCGGGATGGGTAAGGCACTTGCCGATGCTTATCCGGCGGCCAAGGCGGTTTATGATGAGGTGGACGAGGCGCTCGGGCAGGACCTGTCTGGCTTGATCTGGGACGGTGACATTGAAGAATTGACCCTTACTGCCAATGCCCAACCCGCACTGATGGCAACCTCGATGGCTGTGATGCGCGCGCTAGAGGCAGAAGGCGTGACGGTCGAGGCGGCGTCTTATGTCGCGGGGCACTCTTTGGGAGAGTATTCGGCGCTAGCAGCAGCAGGTGCGTTTACGATCGCTGATGCGGCCCGTTTGCTGCGTGCCCGTGGCGTGGCTATGCAAGAAGCTGTACCAGTCGGTGTTGGTGCGATGGCCGCAATTTTAGGCCTCGATTTTGAGGCCGTGACCGCCGTCGCAGCTGAGGCTGCACAGGGAGAGGTCTGTCAAGCCGCGAATGATAATGATCCTGCGCAAGTTGTCGTCTCGGGTCACAAGGCCGCTGTTGAGCGTGCCGTGGATATTGCAAAGGCGCAAGGCGCCAAGCGGGCCCTGTTGCTGCCTGTCAGCGCACCGTTCCATTGCAGCCTGATGCAGCCAGCGGCCGATGCAATGGCCGGTGCACTGGCCGATGTTGCGATTGCCCCACCAAAGGTGCCCGTTGTGGCAAACGTTTTGGCGCAAGTTGAAACCGATCACGCGATGATTCGTAGCCTGTTGGTGCAGCAGATCACAGGGTCCGTCCGCTGGCGTGAGAGCGTTGCGTTTATGGCAGCCCAAGGTGTGACCGAAGTCTATGAGATCGGTGCGGGCAAGGCGCTTTCCGGTATGGTCAAGCGGATTGATCGTGGGCTGACGGCGACGGCTGTGAGTACGCCAGAAGATGTTGTGGCAGCGGCTGCCGCGATCAATTCATAATTCAAGAAGGGTCTATAAATGTTTGATATGAATGGAAAGAATGCTTTGGTTACCGGTGCCTCTGGTGGAATCGGTGGGGCCATTGCGAAGGCTCTTTATGACGCTGGCGCGACCGTTTCTTTGTCTGGCACACGTGTTGCTCCTCTTGAAGAGCTCGCAGCATCATTGGGTGAGCGCGCGCATGTTTTGCCTTGTAACCTGAGCGATGCAGAGGCTGTGACCGCACTGCCAAAGCAGGCCGCAGAGGCGATGGGGTCGGTGGATGTTTTAGTGAACAATGCCGGTATTACCCGCGACAATCTTTTTATGCGGATGTCGGATGATGAATGGTCGTCCGTGTTGGAGGTGAACCTGACCTCAACCATGCGTTTGTGCAAAGGTGTCATCCGCGGGATGATGAAAGCCCGTTGGGGCCGCATTGTGAATATTTCCTCGGTTGTTGGTGCTACAGGCAATCCCGGGCAGGCCAACTATGCTGCGTCAAAGGCGGGTATGGTTGGTATGTCCAAGTCGATTGCTTATGAGGTCGCCAGCCGTGGTATTACGGTGAATTGTGTGGCGCCTGGGTTCATCACAACAGCAATGACCGACAAGCTGACGGATGACCAAAAGGCCGCGATTTTGACGCAGGTTCCGGCTGGTCGCATGGGGGATGCTGAAGAAATTGCAGCGGCTGTTTTGTATCTTTCTAGCCCAGAAGCCGCATATGTCACCGGCACCACCTTGCATGTGAATGGCGGTATGGCCATGTTGTAGCAAGTCGTCACTTTGACGACGACAAAGCGTTTGCCATTGCGGAATTCTCTGTTATAGGCCACGCAGATTTGCTGAAAAGCGCATGTGACGTCACGTCAAATGTTGTGCGACGCAGATACCGACTGCGGCTTGAAAAAGTCGTTTAAGAATGGGCGCAAGCCCTGAGAACAACGGGCGCAAGCCCCTAGAAACGTAAGGATTTGATATGAGCGACGTTGCAGACCGCGTACGCAAGATTGTTGTAGAGCATCTTGGTGTTGAAGAAGACAAAGTGACGGAAGCTGCGTCCTTTATTGATGATCTGGGCGCTGACAGCCTGGACACAGTTGAGCTGGTTATGGCTTTTGAAGAAGAGTTTGGTATCGAGATTCCAGACGACGCTGCAGAGACAATCCAGACTTTTGGTGACGCGGTGAAATTCATCGGCGGCGCACAGTAAGCGTTTTTGAAATTTGCTAGGCGGCGTCCTTTTGGGCGCCGTTTTGCGTTTCTGAGGGTGGTTCGGCCGTTTCAGCTACCGTGCAGACCGTTTTGACATCGACCAGTGTGATCGCCCGCCGAAACTGCAGCCCGCTGTAGTGTTTGTTCGCCCACATCGCGGTGCAACCGACCCAATCGTCGCAGATTTTGATATCAATCGTTTGTCCAAGGGGGATGGGGTTGTCGGCTTCGTGCCGGAGCTTGGTTCCATAACAATTGATGTCGATTAGCACGCCTTCGATTTCGCGGTCATTCCAAAGATAATGGGTCGCATATGTGGTGTTATGCCGTTTCGCCCGCCTGCGCCGCAGGATCAGCCAGCGCTTTAATGGAGGTGTGACCGTTGTGACAATTGCGATCAAAGCCAGCATGATGACGAACGTGCGCCACTGAAACACCTCATCAGCGAGTGTGGACAGCGTTTCAGCGACTTCTGCGAGGTCTTCCGCATCGGTGCCGGGGGCGTCTATGGGATTATCGGTTGTGGCACTTTCAACTGCGATCTGATCAGTGGTGCAGCGTAGATCGTTCAGGTGCAATCTGATAGCTGCAAGGTTTGCCCGGTTTCGGGTTGTGAAATGGTGTCTGACCGAATGTGGATCGTCGAGGCTGGCCCCTTGCAGAAGATCTTGCGTGTTTTGCAAAAACCGGATGAACGCAGCGCCTTTGCCGGTGAATCGGTTTCCGTCTACCGCGTCCAGGGTTCCGCGGTCGTCAATCGTTGCGCGCATGGCACGTAGCTGTCTGATATCGGAGGAGAAAAGGGCAGTGTCAGGGTTGCGTGCAAGTCGTGTTTGAATGATTTGCAATTTATCCAGCGTGTCGATCAGTATGCAGTTTGCGTGCAGCGTACTGCCAACAGCAAGGTTGCTGAGTATCAAGCTGATCAGTAATCCGAGACGCCGACCCATCGTTTCGCCTTTCCGATTTCTTCAAGGTTAGCGGCAATGCCTTAACTGATCGTGAACCCGCTTATCCAATCCTTGCCGATCTCGATTGCCACTCTTGCTCCTTGGCCCTTGGCTGGGCTATCAGTGGGGCCAAATACGCCAATAGTGAGGGCAGAATATGCGTCGTGTTGTTGTGACAGGTCTGGGGTTGGTCACGCCCCTTGCGGATGGTGTGGAAAAATCGTGGGAACGTATTCTGGACGGCCAATCTGGCGCCGGTACAATCACGGGGTTTGATCCGAGCCGCCTAACCACGCAATACGCTTGTGAGGTACCTTTGGGTGACGGTTCTGACGGAACCTTCAACGCCGATAAATATATGGAACCCAAAGAACAGCGTAAGGTCGATACCTTTATTCTGTTTGGTATGGCCGCAGCACAGCAGGCGGTAGAGGATTCCGGCTGGATGCCTGAGGACCGTGAAGCGCAAGAGCGCACCGGTGTATTGATTGGCTCTGGCATTGGCGGCCTGAACTCGATTGCGAATACGGCTGTGATGATGGCCGAGAAGGGGCCGCGTCGCGTGTCTCCGTTCTTTGTGCCGGGTGCATTGATCAACCTGATTTCTGGTCAGGTTTCTATTCGATATGGTTTCCGCGGCCCGAACCATTCGGTTGTGACGGCCTGTTCAACAGGTGCGCACGCGATTGGTGATGCCTCTCGTTTGATCCAGCATGGTGACGCAGATGTGATGATCGCTGGTGGCGCTGAGGCGGCCATTTGTGAAGTCGGAATGGCGGGTTTTAATGCCTGTAAAGCCCTCAGCACCAAGCATAATGACAATCCAAGCATTGCCAGCCGTCCGTGGGATGCGGACCGTGACGGGTTTGTTATGGGCGAGGGTGCAGGCATTGTTGTGCTAGAGGAATATGAGCATGCCAAGGCGCGCGGCGCAAAGATCTATGCCGAGGTTCTAGGCTACGGTCTGAGCGGCGACGCCCACCATATCACGGCCCCGCCGCCTGACCACGAAGGGGCCGAGCGCGCGATGCGTGCCGCGTGTCGTAACGCGGGCATTGAACCCAACCAGATCGACTATGTGAACGCGCATGGTACCTCTACGATGGCAGATACGATCGAATTGGGCGCGGTGGAGCGTCTCGTTGGTGATGCTGCGTCATCGCTAAAGATGTCGTCGACAAAGTCCGCGACTGGTCACCTTTTAGGGGCGGCTGGTGCGATTGAGGCGATTTTCTCGATCCTGGCAATCCGCGATCAGGTGGCCCCGCCGACAATCAACCTCGACAATGTCGATGTTGAAACGGTGGTGGACCTTTGCGCGAATGAAAAGCGCCCTGCGAAGATTGACATCGCACTTTCAAACTCATTTGGCTTTGGCGGCACAAACGCCAGCGTTGTGTTTGGGAAAGTGGACTAATGTGGCGTCACATTGCGTCGAATGGTTTGACGTTTCTTATCGTCGCTTTGTTTCTTTTGGCGGGCGTCGTTGCATGGGGTTCGCGTGAGTATAGCGCCGCCGGACCGCTGGAAACGGCGATCTGTTTAGAGGTGCCCAGCGGTGGCACAATGAAGCGCCTGAGTGCTGATTTGGTCGAGAAGGGTGCGATTTCTTCTCCTTTCATTTTTGAGGTTGGCGCGGATTACACTGATAAATCCGGCGCATTGAAGCTTGGCCGTTTCAGGGTCCCGGAAGCGGCCTCAATGGAAGACATCGTGGATATAGTGACCCGTGGTGGTCGCAACACTTGTGGCGCTGAGGTCATTTACCGTGTTGGCATCAACCGCACGATTGTCGATGTGCGTGAACTTGATCCTGCATCGAACGAATTTGTTGAGTTAGTCAGCTTTCAAGCGGGTGAACTCGAAGTGCCAGCAGAGTATGCCGAAGTGCGTGCCGAGGGCGATGCGACTTTCCGCGTTGTGATCGCAGAAGGCGCCACGAGTTGGCAGATCACTAATGCGCTGGGTGAAATTGATATTCTTACGCCCGATGTAACAGATGCACCGGCGGAAGGGTCGCTTGCCCCGCGTGATTACGACATTCGCGAAGGGCAGACCGTGTCGTCAGTGCTGGAGCGAATGCAGACGACTCAGGTCTCGATCATGGCAGAGGCATGGGAAAATCGGGTCGATGGATTACCTTTGAATTCGCCCGAAGAGGCGATGATTCTTGCGAGTATCATTGAGAAGGAAACCAGTGTGCCGGATGAGCGCAGGCAGGTTTCCAGTGTGTTCGTAAACCGTTTGAACCGTGGCATGCGCCTGCAAACTGACCCAACCGTGATCTACGGGATAACACGTGGTGAAGGTGTATTGGGCCGTGGTTTGCGCCAAAGCGAGCTGCGTGGTGAGACACCTTGGAACACTTACGTGATCCCGGGATTGCCTCCAACTCCGATTGCGAACCCGGGTAAGGCCGCCATTGAAGCGGCACTTGATCCCGATACGACAGAGTATATTTTCTTTGTGGCTGATGGCACTGGCGGTCATGCGTTCGCGACCAATCTGGATGATCATAACCGCAATGTTGCGGTCTGGCGTCAGATTGAAGCAGAGCGGGCGAACGACGGCTAAGAGTCTGCTTTCGTTAACTAAAGCATAATATGCCGACCGTGTGTGATGCTGCCCAGATTGACTTTGGGCAGTGTCTAGCGTAATTTACATGGGCTAGAAGGCTGGGGGTTATTGAACGTGATCCCGGCCGCTCGACCGTAACGGAAGTTCCCTTACAGGTCAGAATTACTATGAACAAAAAAGAGAGAGTAGGGCCTGATGGCCCTGATTTGGCTGCCACCCGGTTGTCCGAAATCGATGATCTTTCGCAAGACATCCGCATCAGGCTTCAGGAGATGGCGGATGACCTGAAAGTGGTGTCAGCCGCTAATCTGAACGCAATCACCAATAAACTTGATCTCTTACATGCAGCGCACCTGAAGGTGTTGGCTGCCGAGGATAAATTTCATGCAAAAGTCGGCATTGATCCAGACCAAGACGCCATCGACTACGGCGAAGTCCGCGCTGAAATCGGGAGCCGACTTAATCGCTTCCGCGAAAGCCTCATGGCAGAGGGATTTTCTTGCGATGCTGACACCCGAGCAGCTTGTGACGCTGCCCTATCTGTTCGACTTTTGGGCGATGCACCATCAGATCGCTCCGAGCGGTGATTGGCGCACTTGGGTCATTTTAGGGGGCGTGGCGCGGGAAAAACCCGCGCTGGTGCTGAATGGGTCCGCAAGATGGTCGAAGGTGCGTTGCCCCATGCGCCGGGGGCGGCGCGGCGTGTGGCCTTGGTCGGTGAGACCATGGATCAGGCACGTGAAGTCATGGTGTTTGGTGACAGTGGCATACTGTCGGTCTGTCCCGATGATCGCCGGCCCGAGTGGGTTGCAGGCCGGCGTTTGCTGGTGTGGCCAAATGGGGCCGAGGCCCAGGTGTTCTCGGCCCATGACCCCGACAGCCTGCGCGGTCCGCAATTTGACGCCGTTTGGGCAGATGAGCTGGCAAAGTGGCGTAAAGGGCGTGACGCGTGGGACATGTTGCAGTTTGCGCTGCGCCTTGGCGATAGTCCGCGTGCATGTGTAACCACGACGCCGCGCAAGTCGCAGATGCTGAGTGATTTGTTGGATTTGGACACGACAGTTGTGACCCATCCGCCGACACAGGCGAACCGCGCGAATTTGGCGGATAGTTTTCTGAGAGAGATTGAGGGGCGTTATGGGGGCACGTCGCTGGGCCGTCAGGAGATGGATGGGGTGATGTTGACGGAAGTGGAGGGCGCGTTGTGGTCTTCAGATGATTTGGCGCGCTGTCAGACTGATGACTTGCCTGCGTCGGACCGCGTTGTTGTGGCGATTGATCCGCCGGGGACGTCGCATGCGGGGTCTGATCAGTGCGGAATCGTCGTGGCGGGCGTCAGCATGAAGGGCCCCCCAAATGAATGGCGTGCAGTTGTATTGGAGGAGCCAGCATGTCTGCGGCAAGTCCGACCGCTTGGGCCGAAGCCGCGATAGCAGCGATACGCAGGCATGGGGCGGATCGGTTGGTGGCTGAGGTTAATCAGGGCGGTGATATGGTGGAAGCCGTCTTGCGTGGCGTCGACGGCATGGTCCTGTATCGGTCCGTGCATGCCAGCAAGGGTAAGGTTGCGCGGGCAGAGCCGATCGCGGCGCTTTATGAGCAAGGGCGGGTGTCACATGTTCGAGGGTTGTCTGATTTAGAGGATCAGATGGCGCAGATGACCGGCCGTGGTTTTGAAGGCAAGGGGTCGCCTGACCGTGTCGATGCCTTGGTTTGGGCTTTGTATGATTTGATGATTGAGCCGGCCGCAAAGTGGCGGAACCCCAGTATTCGTAGCCTATGAGGGTGTTGCGTGCTGTCCCGGTCGGTGCTGTCTCAGTTTCCTAAATCCTTTCAGCGAAATTGTTTTTCGTGAACTGCAGATAGTCACCACCGACCGGCACGAGGAGTTTTGAATGTTTGAATTTTTAAACCGTACCAAGCCAGAGACGGCCCCAGTTGAGGTGAAAGCCTCGGCTACGGGTCGTGTGATGGCGATGTCTGGTGCCGGTCGCGTTGCCTGGTCTCTGCGCGATGTGGTGTCGCTGACGCGGGCAGGTTTTTCGGGCAACCCGATTGGGTTTCGTGCGGTGAAACTGATTGCAG
>Ga0209405_1003078_pt1 | contig 10328 bp, 4 predicted proteins | sample COGITO_mtgs_1105_6_FD_184803 | JGI IMG/M metagenome (GOLD analysis project Ga0209405, IMG submission 184803) | Pelagic marine microbial communities from North Sea - COGITO_mtgs_110516 (SPAdes) (version 2) | ecosystem: Environmental > Aquatic > Marine > Epipelagic ...
AACCACAACCCGTTCTCAGATGTGCGCATCGCCGGTCCCCGACGGCAATGCGACAGTCGAGATGAAAGGTTACGTAACGCATGGCTATGTCATTCCTAGGTCAAAAACGTTTGCGCAAATATTACGGTAAAATCCGTGAAGTTTTAGAAATGCCAAATTTGATTGAGGTTCAAAAATCCTCATATGATTTGTTCTTGAAATCCGGTGATTCCCTACAGCCGCTTGACGGCGAAGGCATCAAGGGTGTTTTTCAATCGGTCTTCCCGATTAAAGATTTTAACGAAACCGCAATTTTGGAGTTCGTAAAATACGAGCTGGAAAAACCAAAATATGATGTGGAAGAGTGCCAACAGCGCGACATGACATATGCAGCTCCCTTGAAGGTGACGCTGCGCTTGATCGTGTTTGATGTAGATGAAGACACCGGTGCGAAATCGGTTAAAGATATCAAAGAGCAAGACGTCTTCATGGGCGATATGCCGTTGATGACACCGAACGGCACATTTGTGGTCAATGGCACAGAGCGGGTGATTGTTTCCCAGATGCACCGCTCCCCTGGTGTGTTCTTCGATCATGACAAGGGCAAATCCCATTCTTCGGGTAAATTGCTGTTTGCTTGCCGGATTATTCCCTACCGCGGCTCTTGGCTCGATTTTGAGTTTGACGCCAAAGACGTGGTTTACGCGCGCATCGATCGCCGCCGTAAATTGCCTGTGACCACTTTGCTTTATGCGCTGGGTCTCGACCAAGAGGGCATCATGGATGCCTATTATGAAACCGTGGATTATACCTTCAAAAAAGGCAGCGGTTGGGTCACCAAATTCTTCCCAGAGCGTGTGCGGGGCACACGTCCAACCTATGATTTGGTCGATGCAAAAACGGGCGAGATGATTGCTGAAGCCGGCAAGAAAGTGACGCCACGCGCGGTCAAGAAATTGATCGACGAAGGGGCTGTGTCAGATCTTCTGGTGCCTTTCGATCAAGTCGTTGGCAAATTCGTTTCCAAAGACATCATCAACGAGGAAACCGGCGCCATTTATGTGGAAGCGGGTGATGAGTTGACCTGGGAGCTGGACAAAGATGGCGAAGTCATCGGCGGGTCTTTGAAAGATCTGTTGGATGCCGGCATCACCACAATCCCAGTGCTCGACATCGATAATGTGAATGTGGGCGCCTACATGCGCAACACAATGGCGATGGACAAGAATATGTCTCGCGACACAGCATTGATGGATATTTACCGCGTGATGCGTCCGGGTGAGCCGCCCACCGTGGATGCGGCCTCTGCCTTGTTTGACACGTTGTTCTTTGACAGTGAGCGCTATGATCTCTCTGCCGTGGGCCGGGTGAAAATGAATATGCGTTTGGCTTTGGATGCAGAAGATACCGTGCGCACATTGCGCCGCGAAGATATCGTTGCCTGTGTCAAAGCCTTGGTTGATTTGCGCGATGGTCGCGGTGATATCGACGATATTGACCACCTCGGCAACCGCCGGGTGCGCTCGGTTGGTGAGTTGATGGAGAACCAATATCGCGTAGGTCTGTTGCGTATGGAACGCGCAATTAAAGAGCGGATGTCCTCTGTCGAAATCGACACTGTGATGCCGCAAGATTTGATCAATGCGAAACCTGCGGCTGCTGCTGTGCGTGAGTTCTTTGGCTCCAGCCAGTTGTCACAATTCATGGACCAAACCAATCCCTTGTCGGAAGTCACTCACAAACGCCGTCTCTCGGCGCTTGGCCCTGGCGGTTTGACCCGTGAGCGTGCTGGTTTTGAAGTGCGCGACGTGCACGCCACCCACTACGGTCGGATGTGTCCTATTGAAACGCCAGAGGGGCCGAATATTGGTCTGATCAACTCATTGGCGACATTCGCACGTGTGAACAAATATGGCTTTATCGAAACACCTTACCGCAAAGTTGTGGACGGTGTTGTGACCGATGATGTGCAATATATGTCTGCCACAGAAGAAATGCGTCACACGGTGGCGCAGGCCAACGCGGCATTGGATGAGAACGGTAAGTTCAAAAATGATCTGGTCTCAACCCGCCAAAATGGTGATTACACTTTGGCGCAATCCAGCGCTGTTGATTTGATCGACGTGTCGCCAAAGCAGTTGGTCTCCGTTGCGGCCTCCTTGATCCCATTCCTTGAAAATGACGATGCCAACCGTGCTTTGATGGGCTCGAACATGCAGCGTCAAGCCGTGCCATTGCTGAAGGCGGAAGCGCCTTTGGTTGGGACCGGTATTGAAGAAGTGGTGGCGCGCGATTCCGGTGCGGCGATCATGGCCAAGCGCGGCGGTATCATCGACCAAGTGGATGCACAGCGGATCGTGATCCGGGCCACGGAAGATCTTGAGCTTGGTGATGCGGGTGTGGATATCTACCGCATGCGCAAATTCCAGCGCTCAAACCAAAATACCTGTATCAACCAACGCCCCTTGGTGAAGGTTGGCGATTATGTTCGCAAAGGCGAAGTGGTCGCCGATGGTCCCTCCACTGATATCGGTGAGTTGGCCTTGGGCAAGAACGTGGTTGTCGCCTTTATGCCTTGGAACGGATATAACTATGAAGATAGTATCCTGATCTCAGAGCGTATTGTGCGCGATGACGTGTTCACCTCGGTTCACATCGAAGAATTTGAAGTGGCCGCGCGCGACACCAAACTTGGCCCTGAGGAAATCACCCGTGATATTCCGAACGTTGGCGAAGAGGCTCTGCGCAACTTGGACGAAGCGGGCATCGTGTATATCGGTGCGGAAGTGGGTCCAGCGGATATCTTGGTTGGTAAAATCACACCAAAAGGCGAAAGCCCGATGACACCAGAGGAAAAGCTCTTGCGGGCGATCTTCGGGGAGAAGGCCTCTGACGTGCGCGACACCTCTTTGCGTCTGCCACCGGGTGACTATGGCACAATCGTGGAAGTGCGTGTGTTCAATCGCCATGGCGTTGAAAAAGATGAACGTGCTTTGCAGATCGAGCGTGAAGAAGTTGAGCGTTTGGCGCGCGACCGTGACGATGAGCTGACCATCTTGGATCGCAACATCTATGCACGTCTGCGGTCGATGATTGAAGGCCGCGAGGCTGTGAAAGGCCCAAAAGGCACCAAGGGCGGTCTTGTGAGCGCTGAATTGCTGGATGAGACACCCCGCAGCCATTGGTGGCAGTTCGCCATGAAAGAAGAGGGCGATGCCCAGGTCGTTGAAGCGCTGAATGAACAATATGAAGCGCAAAAACGCACCCTGGATGCCCGCTTTGAAGATAAGGTCGAAAAAGTTCGCCGTGGTGATGATCTCCCGCCGGGCGTGATGAAAATGGTCAAAGTATTCGTAGCGGTGAAGCGCAAGCTGCAACCGGGCGATAAAATGGCCGGTCGTCACGGCAACAAAGGTGTCATCTCCAAAGTTGTCCCAATGGAAGATATGCCTTTCTTGGGTGACGGGACACCTGTGGACTTCGTTCTGAACCCGCTCGGCGTGCCGTCACGGATGAACGTCGGCCAAATTCTTGAAACCCACATGGGTTGGGCCGCGCGCGGCTTGGGAATTCAGATTGATGAGGCCTTGGGTGAGTATCGCCGGTCTGGTGACTTGACCCCTGTGCGTGACGCTATGCGGATTGCTTACGGCGATGACGTCTATGCGGAAGGTATTGAGGGCATGGATGAGGCCTCATTGCTGGAATCGGCTGGCAATGTCATCAATGGTGTTCCAATCGCAACGCCTGTGTTTGACGGTGCGAAAGAAGCAGATGTGAACGACGCATTGCGCCGGGCAGGCTTTAGCGAAAGCGGACAGTCGGTCTTGTTTGATGGCCGTACAGGCGAGCAATTTGCCCGCCCTGTGACGGTGGGCATCAAGTATCTTCTGAAATTGCACCACCTTGTGGATGACAAAATTCACGCACGCTCTACTGGTCCATACTCGCTGGTCACCCAGCAGCCATTGGGCGGTAAAGCGCAATTTGGTGGTCAACGCTTTGGGGAGATGGAAGTTTGGGCGCTGGAAGCTTATGGCGCGGCTTACACCTTGCAAGAAATGCTGACGGTGAAATCGGATGACGTTGCTGGCCGGACGAAAGTCTATGAAAGCATCGTGAAGGGTGAGGATAATTTCGAAGCTGGAATTCCAGAATCGTTTAACGTTCTTGTCAAAGAAGTCCGTGGCCTTGGCCTGAATATGGAACTCCTGGATGCGGAGGTGGAGGAGTAGACTGCGCACCCGCGCATTTTACGCCCACCGTCCCTCCCTCTGATTAAAAGGAATTTAAGATGAACCAGGAACTATCAACCAACCCGTTTAACCCGATTGCGCCGCCCAAAGCCTTTGATGAAATCAAAGTATCTTTGGCCAGCCCTGAGCGGATCCTGTCTTGGTCTTTTGGTGAGATCAAGAAGCCAGAAACCATCAATTATCGCACGTTCAAACCCGAGCGGGATGGCCTGTTCTGCGCGCGTATCTTTGGCCCGATCAAAGATTATGAATGTCTGTGCGGCAAGTATAAGCGCATGAAATATCGCGGCGTTGTCTGCGAGAAGTGCGGCGTGGAAGTGACCTTGCAGAAGGTCCGCCGCGAGCGGATGGGCCACATCGAATTGGCCAGCCCCGTTGCGCATATTTGGTTTTTGAAATCTCTGCCGTCACGCATTGGTTTGATGCTGGATATGACTTTGCGCGACCTTGAGCGGATCTTGTATTTCGAAAACTATGTGGTCATTGAACCGGGCCTCACGGACCTCACCTATGGCCAGTTGATGAACGAAGAAGAGTTCCTCGATGCGCAGGATATCTATGGCATGGATGCCTTCACCGCCAATATTGGCGCGGAAGCCATTCGTGAAATGTTGTCCTTGATTGATCTGGAAGCGGAAGCCGAACAACTGCGCGTTGATCTGTCAGAAGCCACCGGTGAATTGAAGCCAAAGAAGATCATCAAGCGCTTGAAAATCGTTGAGAGCTTCATTGAATCTGGCAACCGTCCAGAGTGGATGATCTTGACTGTGATCCCAGTGATCCCACCTGAGTTGCGCCCCTTGGTGCCTCTGGATGGCGGCCGCTTTGCGACTTCTGATTTGAACGATCTTTATCGTCGTGTGATCAACCGCAACAACCGTCTAAAGCGCCTCATTGAACTGCGCGCGCCCGACATCATTGTGCGCAACGAAAAGCGCATGTTGCAAGAATCTGTTGATGCCTTGTTCGACAATGGCCGTCGGGGCCGGGTGATCACCGGGCAAAACAAACGCCCGTTGAAATCCTTGTCAGACATGCTCAAAGGCAAGCAGGGTCGTTTCCGTCAAAACCTCTTGGGAAAACGCGTCGACTTCTCTGGTCGTTCGGTGATTGTGACCGGTCCTGAGCTCAAGCTGCACCAATGCGGCTTGCCAAAGAAAATGGCGTTGGAGCTCTTTAAGCCCTTCATTTACAGCCGCTTGGAGGCCAAAGGCCTGTCCTCGACTGTAAAACAAGCCAAGAAACTGGTTGAAAAGGAGCGGCCGGAAGTTTGGGATATCCTTGATGAGGTGATCCGTGAACATCCCGTCATGCTCAACCGTGCGCCAACTCTGCACCGCTTGGGCATCCAAGCTTTTGAGCCGGTTCTGATCGAAGGCAAGGCCATTCAGCTGCACCCGCTGGTCTGTTCTGCGTTCAACGCTGACTTTGACGGCGACCAAATGGCGGTTCACGTTCCTTTGAGCTTGGAAGCGCAGTTGGAAGCGCGGGTTCTGATGATGTCCACCAACAACGTTCTGTCGCCAGCCAATGGTGCGCCGATCATTGTGCCGTCACAGGATATGATCTTGGGCCTTTATTATACCTCCCTGATGCGTGAAGGCATGAAGGGCGAAGGCATGATTTTTGGCTCCGTGGATGAAGTTCAGCACGCGCTTGATGCGGGGGTTGTGCATCTTCATGCGAAAATCCAATCGCGCATTCCGCAGATTGATGATGAGGGCAATGAGGTTATGGTGCGGTTTGAAACCACACCGGGCCGCGTGCGTTTGGGCGCTTTGCTGCCTCAGAACGCTAAGGCGCCCTTCAGCTTGGTGAACCGCCTTTTGAAAAAGGGCGAAGTTCAGCAGGTCATCGATACGGTCTATCGCTACTGTGGTCAGAAAGAATCTGTGATTTTCTGTGACCATGTGATGACTTTGGGTTTCCGTGAAGCCTTCCGCGCCGGCATTTCCTTCGGCAAGGATGACATGCTGATCCCAGACAACAAATGGACCATCGTTGATGGTGTGCGCGCTCAAGTCAAAGAGTTCGAACAGCAATATATGGATGGTCTGATCACCCAGGGTGAGAAATACAACAAGGTGATCGATGCCTGGTCAAATTGTAATGACCAAGTGACCGACTCTATGATGGATGCGATTGCCTCGGTGAAATACGATGAGACTGGCGCTGAAATGGAGCCGAATTCGGTTTACATGATGGCCCATTCCAAAGCGCGTGGCTCGGTCACTCAGATGAAACAGCTGGGCGGTATGCGTGGTCTGATGGCCAAGCCGAATGGCGATATCATCGAGACGCCGATCATCTCGAACTTTAAGGAAGGTCTGACCGTTCTTGAGTATTTCAACTCAACCCACGGTGCGCGGAAGGGTCTGTCAGATACGGCTTTGAAAACGGCCAACTCTGGGTACCTTACACGTCGTCTTGTGGATGTGGCTCAGGACTGCATCGTGCGCCAGCATGATTGTGGCACGGATCGTTCGATCACTGCGCGGGCTGCGATCAATGATGGGGAAGTGATCTCCTCTTTGTCAGAGCGGATCTTGGGCCGGGTTGCGGCCGAAGATGTGATCAAACCTGGCACGGATGAGGTTCTATGCGCCAAAGGTCAGATCATCGACGAGCGCAAAGCGGACTTCATCGAAGAAAATGGCGTGATTTCCATGTTGATCCGGTCGCCTTTGACCTGTGAAACGGAAGATGGCATCTGTGCGGCCTGCTATGGTCGTGATTTGGCCCGCGGTACTTTGGTGAACCAAGGTGAAGCGGTCGGTATCATCGCGGCGCAATCAATTGGTGAACCCGGTACACAGCTCACCATGCGGACATTCCACATTGGTGGTGTTGCGCAAGGTGGTGGCCAGCAATCGAGCCAAGAAAGCAGCCAATCTGGGAAAGTGCATTTTGAGAATGCAATCTTGCTGAAAAACTCAGCCGGTGAGCAGCTCTCCATGACACGGAACATGGTGGCCAGTATTCTTGACGTGGGTGGCGCTGTGATTGCCAGCTATAAGGTGGCCTATGGCTCGAAAATGTTGGTCAAAGATGGCCAAACGATTGAGCGTGGCGACAAGCTGTTTGAATGGGATCCGTTCACATTGCCCATCATCGCTGAGAAATCAGGTGTGGTGAAATATGTTGATCTGGTGTCTGGCATTGCAGTGCGCGACGAGACCGATGACGCCACTGGCATGACCCAAAAAATCGTGACAGATTGGCGCGCTGCGTTAAAAGGCAGCGAATTGGCGCCAAAAATCATCGTCACCGATGAAAAGGGTGAAATGCTGACCCGTGAAGATGGCAATCCAATTGCCTATGCCATGTCCGTCGATGCGGTTCTCTCCGTTGAAGATGGTCAGGACATCAAGGCGGGTGACATTCTTGCGCGTATCCCGCGTGAGGGTGGCCGATCCAAAGACATCACCGGTGGTCTGCCGCGGGTTGCGGAATTGTTTGAGGCCCGTCGCCCCAAAGATCACGCGATCATTGCAGAAATTGATGGCTATGTGCGCTTTGGCAAAGACTATAAAAACAAGCGCCGCATAGCGATTGAACCGGCTGACGAGACTTTGGCAAAAGTCGAATACATGGTGCCAAAAGGCAAGCACATCCCTGTCCAAGAAGGTGATTTCATCAAGAAGGGTGATTACATCATGGATGGCAACCCCGCGCCGCATGACATTCTTGCGGTTATGGGTGTTGAGGCTTTGGCCGATTATATGATCGACGAGGTCCAGGACGTGTATCGCCTGCAAGGGGTGAAGATCAACGATAAGCACATTGAAGTGATTGTGCGTCAAATGTTGCAGAAATGGGAAATCACTGACAGTGGCGAGACAACCTTGCTTAAGGGCGAGCATGTCGACAAAGCTGAATTTGATGCGGCCAATGAAAAGGCCCTCTCAAAAGGCACCCGTCCTGCACAGGGTGAGCCGATTTTGCTGGGGATCACAAAAGCCTCCTTGCAAACACGCTCTTTCATCTCTGCGGCTTCATTCCAAGAAACCACGCGGGTTCTCACCGAGGCCTCTGTGCAAGGCAAACGTGACAAGCTGATTGGTCTTAAAGAGAATGTCATCGTTGGGCGCTTGATCCCAGCTGGCACCGGTGGCGCGACGCAGAAAATGCGCCGTGTGGCGGCAGATCGTGACAATGTTGTGATCGAAGCGCGCCGTGCGGAAGCCGAAGAGGCGATTGCCTTGGCCGCGCCGGCAGCTGTGGCTGAAACGCCTGATGAGATGTTTGAAAGCCTGTTGGTTGATACAGTTGAGAATAACGAAGAGTAAGACAGTTACACTTTGTGATTTAGGGCCGTTCTTTTGAGCGGCCCTTTTCTTTTGCAGTTGCACTTTTTGTCGAAATAGAGCCCGGTAGATCCGAGACGGTATTGATTTACGCAGCGAAGGCAGATCCATGACTGACAATATCCGCGGAGCGCTCTTTATGGTTTGCTCAATGATTTGTTTTGCTGTGAATGACGCGGTGATCAAATCTTTGGGCGGAGTGCTGCCGATTTTCCAAACGCTTGCGGTGCGCGGCGGGATGGTGGTGGTCCTTCTGGCAATCTTGGTCATGCGCTCTGGTTGGCGGGTGCAGGAGCTTCGGCGCCGCGATCAGATGATCCTATTGCTGCGCGTCGCGGCAGAAGTTGGCGCGGCATTCTTTATCGTTACGGCTCTGTTCAATATGGAATTGGCCAATATGACGGCCATCTTGCAAATCTTGCCGCTCACCATCCCATTGGCTGCCTTCATGTTCCTCGGGGAGCCTTTGGGTTGGCGCCGATTGGTGGCGATTTGCATCGGTTTTCTGGGGATGTTGTTCATCGTGAAACCGGGCAGTGATGGGTTTAATATTTACTCATTATTTTGTTTGGCAGCGGTGATCTGTGTCACAATTCGTGATCTGACCGCGCGCAGTTTGGGGGCCAAGCTCTCCTCCCAGGAGATGTCGCTCTTTGCCGCCGTCGGCGTGTTCGGCGCGGCGAGTGTGGCAACAATGTTCGAGCCCTGGGTGACGATTTCCCTAGCATCCTGGGCGGCACTATGCGGCTCTTCATTTGCGATTTTATTGGGATATCTGGTCAGTGTTTATGCCATTCGGACAGGGGATGTCAGCTTCACCGCACAGTTTCGCTATATTGGCCTCATTGCTGCATTGATTTTGGGCTATGTGTTTTTTGGCGAATGGCCAGATCGTCTGGCTTTGATAGGGGCTGCGATTATTGTCGGTACAGGCGCCTTTACCCTCTATCGCCAGCGCGCGAGTCGAAAAGTGAAACCTGCTTAGCACTGGCTTTGCGCGGTCGTCTGCGCGCAAGAGCAGATATTCTGCACTTCCGGCCTTGACGTTGAATTTGCGCTGGCATACCTCTCTGACACGGCGCGGGTATGGTGAAATGGTATCATAAGAGCCTTCCAAGCTTAAGGTGCGGGTTCGATTCCCGCTACCCGCTCCAAAATTACCCAATTTTTTCCATCAATAAATACAAACGTATAATGGAAATTGCGTTGTTACGTGCTTTGGATCTTAGGGTGCGGGCTCGAGGGTCACATCAAAGTCGCATTGAAATTCAAGAACACCGGCGCGAGTTTGCGGACCCAGCCTCAACTGTGCGGGAAACGTGAGTTCAAGCCTGAGTTTTTCTTGCGGCTTCAAGGACAGCGACGCCAGGGCCTGCGGCTCTGCTGCATCAGCTGCCAATACCAGGCCCGCGCCATCTGCGGTCTGATATTCCGCTATGGGGCAGAGCGGGCCGGGAGTAATGCGCAGTTGTACCTGCGCGTTCTGCTGCTGCTGGCTGAGGTTTTCACAGTCTAGTTTCACCAGCCCATAGCTGTCGAAATATCGACCCGCAGAGGCTGAGACAGAACCGAAATTCAAACTTGACGAAGCAATCGCGCAAAACACTTCGCTGGCCGCGGCGTTAGCGGCAGGTGAACGGGCCGAGCGTGGGTTGCAGATCATCGCTTGGTGGAAATTCAATGGCTGTTTCACAGGTTTCTTCTCCCATTGTGACATTCAAAGTGGTGGAGGCTGGCAAATCTTCAAAAAATACTTCCCCGAAATCTATGACATAGGAGGGATATT
>Ga0209405_1003103_pt1 | contig 10253 bp, 4 predicted proteins | sample COGITO_mtgs_1105_6_FD_184803 | JGI IMG/M metagenome (GOLD analysis project Ga0209405, IMG submission 184803) | Pelagic marine microbial communities from North Sea - COGITO_mtgs_110516 (SPAdes) (version 2) | ecosystem: Environmental > Aquatic > Marine > Epipelagic ...
TGTCATTATAGGAGAGCGTGTTAAATGCTTTAATCCAGCTGTTCATCTGATCAAAGTAGAGGTCTCGATATGTGCCAAATTCGTCGTAGAGTCCGAAAATAATCTTCCAGAAATCCAAGGCTGAAGTAGAAGCTATCTTCGTAAGAATCAGTCCGTCGTCAAAAAATCGGTATAGGTCTGATGTGCTGCGATCAGAGTAGTAGAAGGTGTATAGAAACTGTAAACCAAAGGTTCCTATGATTTTCCAGGAGAAAAGCGCTGTAATTAAAGCGTTGGATACACCATTTATGCGAAACAATTTAAGCTTTAGGACAAGCGATAGCATGATGAAAAACCATGGAATTGCTAACAATATGCCTATAACGCTCATCTGCCAAAGTAAAGGCTTTGTGGATTAATTGATTCAATAATCAGCTCCTTTGACCACGCATAAATTTACTTTTGTCCCTTAAAATTTATCAATGAGTCAATTAACCGAAACTGAAGCACGAGAATCTGGAGAAAAATTGGGAATTCTACCTGATGAATTTAACCAGATTGTGGAATATCTGGGACGCGTTCCAAATTTTACCGAATTGTCTATTTATTCTGTGATGTGGTCAGAACATTGCTCCTATAAAAACAGCATCAAGTGGCTCAAGACACTCCCGAAAGAGGGGCCTGCCATTCTAGCCGAGGCTGGAGAGGAAAACGCGGGTCTTGTCGACATAGGCGACGGTTTGGCTTGTGCATTTAAAATTGAGTCTCACAATCATCCTAGTGCAATTGAGCCATATCAAGGTGCGGCCACAGGCGTAGGAGGTATCAATAGAGACATCTTTACTATGGGGGCTAGGCCAATTGCCCAATTGAATAGTTTGCGATTTGGTGACCCAACTGAAGACCGCACGAAGTGGTTACTCAAAGGAGTCGTTAAGGGTATTGGTGATTACGGAAATGCCTTTGGCATTCCGGTACTCGGCGGAGAAGTATTTTTTGATCCTTCATACAATCAAAACCCACTGGTGAATGCAATGTCTGTGGGAATAGTAGATATTAATAAAACAATTTCCGCCACATCTTACGGACCTGGAAATCCAGTGTTTATTGTAGGGTCAAGCACAGGAAAGGATGGGATTCATGGAGCAACCTTCGCCTCTGGCGATCTTTCCGAAGACAGCGCGGATGATCTTCCCTCTGTGCAGGTCGGTGATCCATTTCAAGAAAAGTTATTGCTCGAAGCATCACTCGAAATTGCCGAGACAGATGCGATAATTGGAATGCAGGACATGGGTGCCGCTGGTATTACATGCTCGTCCTCAGAAATGTCAGCTAAAGGTGGATGTGGAATGGACGTCTTTTTGGATCGGGTGCCAACACGCCAATCTAATATGCAACCATTTGAGATTTTGCTTAGCGAATCTCAAGAACGTATGTTGGTCGTAGTGAAGAAGGGGCGAGAACAAGAGGTAATGGACATCTTCGATAAATGGGACCTTAATTGTGTAGAGATTGGTATTGTCACAGAAGGAACTGAGCTTAGATATTTCATGAATGATGAACTCGTTGCCCAAGCTCCAGCAGATTCACTTGTCTTGGGAGGCGGAGCTCCTGTTTACGATAGGCCGTATGAAAGACCTGAGTATATGGATAGAGTTGAGGCGTTTGATGCATCTTTAGTAGCTGTTCCTGGAAACCTAGTGGAAGTTGCAAAGAAGGTAATTGGACACGTAAACGTTGGTTCTAAAAAATGGGTGACAGATCAATACGACTCTATGGTTGGTACGATAAATATGTCAACGAACAATCCTTCTGACGCTGGCATCACCAACTTGAAAGGAACTAATAAGGCATTGGCCATGACGGTAGATTGCAATGCACGATATGTTTTTTCTGACCCTGAAAAGGGATGTGCTATTGCAGTATCTGAAGCAGCGAGAAACATTGTTTGTTCTGGTGGAGTGCCTGCAGCGATAACAAACTGTTTGAATTTTGGCAACCCGTATTCCCCACAAGCCTATTGGCAATTTGTAGGTGCAATTAAGGGAATGTCAGCAGCGTGCTTGAAATTTAAAACGCCAGTGACTGGAGGTAACGTGAGCTTCTATAATCAATCTACGATTGATGGTAATACAGTTCCTGTGCTGCCTACGCCTACGATTGGAATGATCGGTGTGGTTGAGGATAAGTCATTTATAACTCCTCTTGGGTTCTCAGAAGAGGGGCAGGTAATTATTCTTGTTGGCGAGCATTCAGATGATATAGCATGCTCTCAATACCTCATCAATTATCATGGGGTTGAATATAGTCCTGCGCCAAAATTTGATTTGGACACCGAAAGCAAGCTTCAGGATGCGATTATGGGGGCTATCCGGCTCAATATAGTCTCTGCTGCGCATGACGTGTCAGATGGCGGTCTGTTCACCTCTTTGATTGAAATGGCCTACGTAAACGACATTGGGTTCAACGTTGAGATTGATACTGATCTCAGAATGGATGGCGTTCTGTTTGGAGAGGCGCAGAGTCGCGTTATTTTAGCCGTGGATCGCAGTAACGTTTCTGCATTAGAGTCATACCTAGCCGAGAGCGGACAGGCATTTACACAACTTGGAGATACAGCCAAAGGCAATTGCATCATTAACAATCAAGACTTCGGTTCAGTTGATGAGCTTCGAAGCATTAGTGAGAGCGCTATGCCAGCAATGATGGCATAGTCGAGTTAAACGATCGAAACAAAAAAGGCGCTGTGATTTCACAGCGCCTTTTTTGTTTTCGTAATGTTTCTTAGTCACTCAAGATGATGGTCTTCACGCCAACATGCTCATCGGCTGTAACTCGCATCATATATGTGCCGCGAGCCAAGTCTTTAACGTGAAGCTCCTGAATCGGACTATCTGGTCGTACGATCGTACGCTGAGCAATTCTTCCGCTCACATCAATCAGCTCTACCTGCATATTAGACATGTTTTCGAATGTTGCTTCCACGTAGATGATGTCTTTGGCTGGATTAGGATAAATTCGAAATTCTGTAGCTAACTCCTCAGGAATTCCCACGATGTTCACGGTGATGCTATCGCAGATCGTATCTGATCCGCACACGTTTGAAACATATTGGCAAACTTCAAATGTTCCTACTTCTGTAAAGTAGTGAACAGGATTTGCCAAGGTGCTTACCGTATTGTCCATGAATGTCCATAAGTGCTCATCTGCGTTGACGGAGCTGTCCTTGAATGTAACCGCTGAGGTAACTTGCTCATACGAAAAACCTCCTGTTGGAGGAACCGGGATGTTGTGTTCCTGCGTACTTACACACTCTGCAAGGGTCCATCCTGCCAAAGTCGTAGTCAATGTCATATCGAATGGGCCAGGCCCTTCAAACGTATGTGAAGGATTGATGATGTTCACTGTGGGCGTTCCATCGCCAAAGTTCCAATCATAAGCCTGAACAAATGAAGTATAAAACGCAATTGTGTTGTAAGTCTTGCTTCTTAAGATCTCTGATGAAAGATCGTAAAACTCAACAGGCTGGTTATCTAAATCCAGACAGAAGAAGTCGTACTCAAAATTCGCATCCACACTAAACTCAACCAATGGTTCAATCAAAACATCCATATCGCATGCGGCGCCTTCACAATTGAAGCTTGCTACACTGGCAGATGTAACCCATGTGCTATCCTCAGTGATTTTTCCAATAGCAAGTAAATCACCGTCACCATCATGTTCGATCCAGTCGGTAACGCCGATTTCAATGGGTACATAGTTGTTCAACCCAAATGCCGTGTCTAATTCAATTGTCAGTATATAGTCATTGGTAATGTCTACTGGCTTGTCAAAGATCGCTGTATACCGAGTGGAGTCATTGTAGAAGGTATCCACATTGACCTTGTTAATATAAACTCTGGATTCAGCTAAGGCCTCACCATCTGGAAGCTTGTTTCCTCCTTTGTCATAGATATAGCAATTTACCGGATAGCTGTCCTTGAACAGACCATCGTGATTCGCATAGAAGGTGAAACCATGAACGACCATTGACTGCGTTGCGTCAAAAATTTGCCCCATTCCAAAAAGACGGCCAGGGTTCGTCGATCGAATTTCTCGAACCAAGGTATTGGTTCCTCTCGCGGCCGTATAACGAACGCTGTCCTTTCCGCAGCTTAATGCTTTGTTAGTTGCAACGGCAATGTTCTTACACTTTTTGATCTCACCACATGAAGTCTGCATAGTTTGACATACCCAATATGTCCCAGGCTTAAAATACTTGTGATTTGGGTCTTCCGAGACAGATGAGTTTCCGTCGCCAAAATCATAGTGAATGCTGGAGTATAATCCGAATGTCTCATTCTTGAAGTCTACATCAAGATTGTCCGATGTATATGAGAAGTCCTGATCTGGTTTCTCTTTAATGATTTGAGTCACTGAACTTTGACAAAACTGGTTTGTCCAAGAAAGCATCTTCGCTGTCATCGTAGCTACATATGGCCCATTAGTAGGATAGAAGTGAATTGGATTAGATAAATCAGCAACCACGCCATCCCCAAACACCCATCGTTGTCTATCTCCAAGGTAGTAATAGGCGTATTTATTATACATGCGACTGTCAACTATAGGCGCCCCATCATTAAAGAACTCAACCGTTTCACCAAGTTCATCAAATAAACACTCAGGGTCATTAATGAATGAAGCGTTCATATTATAAGTAATAAAAGGCTCAAAGAAGAAATCGGCATTGAAGAGTTCGCCATTATATGTATAGTCGTATGACTTGATCCAGCTTAGTCCCTGTTTAACTCCACTTAACCATTCCTTGTCACCGTCTGAATTGATGCCATCTAAATGGTTGTGAAGAACCGTAAAAGGTGGGTTCGTTGCATCTGTCTTAACAACGATCACATATGGATCGTCCACGTCAACTTCTGTCCAAGTTACATTGACGGCATATTGGCTTAATGGACCATCTAGCGAATCAGGAATGGACAAGGTAGCGGTTCCACTTGCTAGTAGCGTGTTACTCGGGACACTATCCAGTGTGGCTTTTCTTAATTCAATTGTAACGTCTACGGTAAATCCACCGGCAGTGTCGGGTTTCCATCCATAAAACCGGGCCCCATTGATAGAGATCTCTTGTGGGCACTCATAATATTGAAAGGCGCTTGACGTCTGATTTGGAATTAGAGTCATTGTATCTATTTGAGTCGCTTTTTCATACGTGTATAATATGGTGTCCGGTGGACATACGGCACGCTGAGCAACTAGTTGAAAGGATGATATCAATAGAGCAAATCCTAGTAGTAGATTTCTAATCATGTGTGAGTGTACTTTTCGAGTTAGTCAAAAGACGCATTAACTGTATATGAAGTTGACTGTTCAATCCGTAAAATTAGATATTTATGTGATCGCTTCTGATTCTGTTAAACTGTGCATATTTGAATAGAACCAAAATTTTCGGATGAACATTATAGTAACAGGAGTTTCCAGAGGTATCGGGAAAGCGGTAATTGAGCGATTTACAGACCTTGGCCATAGGTGCGTTGGAGTTTCACGAGGAGTGGAATTAAATAACCCCTTATATAGTATAGAGCATACAGATTGGAATGACATGGGTATGCTGTGCGATAAAATAAGCAAGCGATTTGGTGGGGAGGAGGTTGACGTTGTCATTAATAATGCTGCAAGCATTGTAGTGAAGTCTTTAGATGATATGAAGGAGCAGGACTTTATAGATCAGTATCGCACCAATGCAATTCTCCCATTCACATTTATAAGGACCTTATTAAATGCGGATATATTGAGGCTTGGTGCGCACGTGGTAAACATTGGAAGCATGGCGGGTTTTCAGGGAAGTGACAAGTTTCCTGGTTTGGGAGCGTATTCTGCGAGCAAGTCCGCTTTGGCCTGTTTAACCGAATCCATGGCCGCCGAATGGTCGAATCGGGTAAATGTGAACTGTTTATGCCTGGGTGCTGTCAATACTGAGATGCTAAAACAGGCATTTCCGAGCTACGTTTCGGAAATAAATGGCGTTGAGATGGCTCGGTTTATATGCGGGTTTGCAGAGAATGCGCACGGAATAGTCAATGGTCAGGTAATTCCGGTAAAAAAAGATGATCCAAAATGAGAATTTATCAAGCTGTCTGTCAATGCATTAACGTTTGAGGGTCGAAAAAAGCGCAGTTTTATTGAAATTTTCTTGCGTAGGGTATTGCACGAATAGAAAATGACTTTATATTTGCGCTCCCTTTGAAAGAAGGGGAAGTTCTTTGAACAGATTGAAAAGAGAAAAGCCAGCATGTATCCTAGGGATTAACGTCTGATTGTATATTAATTTTAACAACGGAGAGTTTGATCCTGGCTCAGGATGAACGCTAGCGGCAGGCTTAACACATGCAAGTCGAACGGTAACATGATCAGCTTGCTGATTGATGACGAGTGGCGCACGGGTGCGTAACGCGTATGCAACTTGCCTCTAACTGGGGGATAGCCCGAAGAAATTCGGATTAATACCCCATAATATATGTCTTTCGCATGTTAGACATATTAAAGCTTCGGCGGTTAGAGATGGGCATGCGTGACATTAGCTAGTTGGTAAGGTAACGGCTTACCAAGGCTACGATGTCTAGGGGGTCTGAGAGGATTATCCCCCACACTGGTACTGAGACACGGACCAGACTCCTACGGGAGGCAGCAGTGAGGAATATTGGACAATGGGCGAAAGCCTGATCCAGCCATGCCGCGTGCAGGACGACGGCCCTACGGGTTGTAAACTGCTTTTATATAGGAATAAACCCCCGAACGTGTTCGGGGCTGAAGGTACTATACGAATAAGGATCGGCTAACTCCGTGCCAGCAGCCGCGGTAATACGGAGGATCCAAGCGTTATCCGGATTTATTGGGTTTAAAGGGTGCGTAGGCGGGACAATAAGTCAGTGGTGAAATCTTCCAGCTTAACTGGGAAACTGCCATTGATACTGTTGTTCTTGAGTTTGGTTGAAGTAGGCGGAATGAGGCATGTAGCGGTGAAATGCATAGATATGCCTCAGAACACCAATTGCGAAGGCAGCTTACTAAGCCAATACTGACGCTGAGGCACGAAAGCGTGGGGAGCGAACAGGATTAGATACCCTGGTAGTCCACGCCGTAAACGATGATTACTCGCTGTTGGCGATACACTGTCAGCGGCTAAGCGAAAGTGATAAGTAATCCACCTGGGGAGTACGTTCGCAAGAATGAAACTCAAAGGAATTGACGGGGGCCCGCACAAGCGGTGGAGCATGTGGTTTAATTCGATGATACGCGAGGAACCTTACCAGGGCTTAAATGTAGAACGACCGATTTGGAAACAAGTCTTCTCTTTGAGCGGTCTACAAGGTGCTGCATGGTTGTCGTCAGCTCGTGCCGTGAGGTGTCGGGTTAAGTCCCTTAACGAGCGCAACCCCTATCTCTAGTTGCCAGCGGGTAATGCCGGGGACTCTAGAGAAACTGCCCGTGCAAACGGTGAGGAAGGTGGGGATGACGTCAAATCATCACGGCCCTTACGTCCTGGGCTACACACGTGCTACAATGGTCGGTACAGAGGGCAGCTACCACGTGAGTGGGTGCGAATCTCGAAAGCCGATCTCAGTTCGGATTGGAGTCTGCAACTCGACTCCATGAAGCTGGAATCGCTAGTAATCGCGCATCAGCCATGGCGCGGTGAATACGTTCCCGGGCCTTGTACACACCGCCCGTCAAGCCATGGGAGCTGGGAGTACCTGAAGTCGGTTGCCGCAAGGCGCTGCCTAGGGTAAAACTGGTGACTGGGGCTAAGTCGTAACAAGGTAGCCGTACCGGAAGGTGCGGCTGGAATACCTCCTTTCTAGAGAAAGCAATCGATACTGCTGGCTTCTTTTCATTCTTTTTTAATATGATCTTTCTGAGTTGAAGATCCCGGAAACCCTTAGGGGGATCCAGTGCGGCTCGGGCTCAGATAAACATCTAGTCCCGTAGCTCAGCTGGTTAGAGCGCTACACTGATAATGTAGAGGTCCGCGGTTCAAGTCCGCGCGGGACTACTCAATTCAATTTTGATTGGAGTGTGAGTCACATTCCCTATTTGAAAGTTCAAAATGGGGGATTAGCTCAGCTGGCTAGAGCACTTGCCTTGCACGCAAGGGGTCATCGGTTCGACTCCGATATCCTCCACTCTTTTTTTGGAATGTAAGTTTTAATAGTTCTTTTTGATATGTTGGTTTAGAAATTTGAAATGGTGCAATCCCATTCCCAACACGTTTCTCATATTGAGAAAACGTTCTTTGAAATCTTGAATAATATAATAAGAGCAAAAAATTATCAAGGGCAAACGGTGGATGCCTTGGCTCTCAGAGACGATGAAGGACGCGACAAGCTGCGATAAGCTGCGGGTAGATGCAAATAATCTCCAATCCGCAGGTTTCCGAATGGGGCAACCCACTATGTTGAAGACATAGTATCTTTAATTAGAAGTCAACCCGATGAACTGAAACATCTAAGTAGTCGGAGGAAAAGAAAACAATAGTGATTCCCCTAGTAGCGGCGAGCGAACGGGGAACAGCCCAAACCAAAGTTGTTTCGGCAATTTTGGGGTTGTAGGACTACAATGTGGACTCTGTATTTTTAATAGAACAGCAATGGAAATGCTACCATAGAGGGTGATAGTCCCGTAAATGAAAAAAATGCAGTACCTAGTAGTATCCTGAGTAGGGCGGGACACGTGAAATCCTGTCTGAACCTGCCGGGACCATCCGGTAAGGCTAAATACTCCTGAGAGACCGATAGTGAACAAGTACCGTGAGGGAAAGGTGAAAAGCACCCTGAACAAGGGAGTGAAATAGTACCTGAAACCGTTTGCTTACAAGCGGAGGGAGCCTTCGGGTGACCTCGTGCCTTTTGCATAATGAGCCTACGAGTTGCTCCTCAGTAGCAAGGTTAATTCTGTTAACAGAAGCAGCCGAAGCGAAAGCAAGTCTTAACAGGGCGAACTAGTTACTGGGGGCAGACGCGAAACTTAGTGATCTACCCATGGTCAGGTTGAAGCTCTGGTAACACAGAGTGGAGGACCGAACCCATATACGTTGAAAAGTGTTGGGATGAACTGTGGGTAGGGGTGAAAGGCTAATCAAACTAAGAAATAGCTCGTACTCCCCGAAATGCATTTAGGTGCAGCGTCGTGGTTAGTGTTATAGAGGTAGAGCTACTGATAGGGCTAGGGGGCTTCACCGCCTACCAACCCCTGATAAACTCCGAATGCTATAACATATACACGGCAGTGAGGGCATGGGTGCTAAGGTCCATGTCCGAGAGGGAAAGAACCCAGACCATCAGCTAAGGTCCCTAAATTCTCGCTAAGTTGTTCAAACGTGGTTTGACTGCTTTGACAGCTAGGATGTTGGCTTGGAAGCAGCCATTCATTTAAAGAGTGCGTAACAGCTCACTAGTCGAGCGGTCGAGCGTGGATAATAATCGGGCATAAGTGAGATACCGAAGCTATGGATTTTATGGTAGGGGAGCATTCCAGCCGCGCTGAAGGAGTATCGTGAGATATTCTGGAGCATCTGGAAAAGAAAATGTAGGCATAAGTAACGATAATTAAGGTGAAAAACCTTAACACCGAAAGACTAAGGTTTCCTGATCAATGCTAATCAGATCAGGGTTAGTCGGGACCTAAGGCGTACCCGTTTGGGGAAGTCGATGGACAACAGGTTAATATTCCTGTACCCGTTTATATTGCGATTTGGGGACGAAGGACCGTAGTTACTACGTACTGACGGATATGTACGTTGAGCCTAGTCTTCGGACGAAGCGAAGTAGTGAAAGTACTTCCAAGAAAAGCCAATAAGCTTCAGATATAGACGGCCCGTACCCTAAACCGACACAGGTAGTCGAGGAGAAAATCCTAAGGTGCTCGAGTGATTCATGGCTAAGGAATTAGGCAAATTAGCCCTGTAACTTCGGAAGAAAGGGCGCCTCCCTCGAGCAATCGAGGAGGCCGCAGTGAATAGATCCAGGCGACTGTTTATCAAAAACACATGGCTCTGCTAAATCGAAAGATGATGTATAGGGCCTGACACCTGCCCGGTGCTGGAAGGTTAAGAGGTGGGGTTATCCTTCGGGAGAAGCTCTGAATCGAAGCCCCAGTAAACGGCGGCCGTAACTATAACGGTCCTAAGGTAGCGAAATTCCTTGTCGGGTAAGTTCCGACCTGCACGAATGGTGTAACGATCTGGATACTGTCTCAGCCATGAGCTCGGTGAAATTGTAGTA
>Ga0209405_1003110_pt1 | contig 10236 bp, 8 predicted proteins | sample COGITO_mtgs_1105_6_FD_184803 | JGI IMG/M metagenome (GOLD analysis project Ga0209405, IMG submission 184803) | Pelagic marine microbial communities from North Sea - COGITO_mtgs_110516 (SPAdes) (version 2) | ecosystem: Environmental > Aquatic > Marine > Epipelagic ...
GAACTTCTCGATATTCAATTCCCTTTTTTATGCATCCAATATCAGAAATGAAATTAGATGTTTTAGAAAATTGTATCGATTCAAAAAATCCGAAACAATTTGAAGATATTACTGCGGGTGAATTTCTTGAGCAACGCTTATTGGAATTAGGATTAAAAAAATAATTGATACTAAACAAAATGGATTTTAAAGATCAATTAAAAAATTTATTTCCAGAGCATGAGGAAAAATTAGACCTAGTAAAAGAAAAGTCTAATATTTGGTTGCAAGACAATCCTATACTTTGTAAATATGAGAAACGTAAAGGTAAACCAATCACTATTTTAGAAGGTTATACTGGTGCTACATCTGATTTTAAAATATTGGCAAAAGAAATAAAAACCAAACTTTCGGTAGGCGGTAGTTTTAAAGATGATAAAATTATTATACAAGGAGATTATAGAGATACTATAATGGAAATGCTAAAAGCCAAAGGGTTTAAAGTAAAAAGAGTTGGTGGTTAAAAATACATATTTATGAGTATAAGAGAATCAGAATTGATTTTAAATACAGATGGTAGCGTTTATCACCTGAATTTAAAACCAGAAAATATTGCTCAAGATATTATTTTTGTAGGTGACCAAGATAGGGTTGAAAAAGTGACAAAGCACTTTGATAGTATCGAATTTAAAACTCAAAAACGAGAATTTAAGACGGTTACTGGAATTTATAAAAATAAAAGGATAACAGTAATTTCAACAGGAATTGGTCCTGATAATATAGACATTGTTTTAAACGAGTTAGATGCCCTGGTAAATATTGATTTAGAGACAAGAATTCCTAAATTAAAACTGACTAAATTAAACATCGTTAGGATTGGAACTTCTGGAGCTTTGCAATCAGAAATTCCAATAAATTCCTTTTTAATAAGTACGCATGCATTAGATATTAATGGGATGCTTCACTCCTATCAAATAGATGAGATTTCTAATCCAATTATAGAAAATGCATTTGTAAAGCACACCAATTGGAGTGCTAAAAAGCCCTATCCTATCATCATAGAAAATAACAAGGAATTAGAACTTAAATTTTCATCAACAAAAACCCATAAAGGTATTACAGCAACCGCTGGAGGATTTTATGGACCACAAGGCCGCGTTCTTAGACTTCCGGTGCAAGATTCTAAACTAAATACTAAAATTAATAGCTTTAATTATAACGGACAAAAGATTTCTAATTTAGAAATGGAAACATCTGCTATATACGGTTTATCTAAACTGTTAGGCCATAATGCTATTTCTATGAATGCTATTATTGCCAATAGAGCAAATGAAGTATTTAGCGAGAACCCTGACAAAGTTATCGAGGATTTAATTTTATATACTATTAATAGAATAATTAATTAAACGAATTCATGATAAAATTATCTATTTTATCATTCTCAATATGGAGAAAACTTAGATAAATTCATTAAAAACATGTATCTTTATCCTTTAAAATTATTTATAAATGAAAAAAATAGTATTTATTGCAGTTTGTATTGTTGGAATTCTTTGTTTTTCTTCTTGTAGAACCACCTCTAAACCTTGTGGCTTAGCAAATAATGACACAATAAATACACATGTAGATTTAATAGAAACTGATTTAGCTTAAATTTAATTTTTAATAATAATAATTATAATCTCACAAATCTACTTTCTAGTAGATTATTTATTATTTAGTTACCAAAAAATCGCCTCAACTCCTATCTTTTTTAAAAATAGATTTGTCTTAGAAAAATGTTTACTACCAAACCAGCCTCTCCAAGCACCTAGCGGAGATGGATGTGGTGCGATTAAAATACAATGCTTTGAAGTATCTATTAATTTAATTTTGCCTTCAGCAAACTTTCCCCAAAGTAAAAAGACAACATTTTCTTTTTCATTTGAAATTTGTGTAATTACTGCATCTGTAAACTTTTCCCAGCCTTTATTTTGATGCGATCCTGCTTCATGCGCTCTAACCGTTAAAGTTGCATTTAATAATAAAACTCCCTGAGATGCCCACCTTTCTAAATTTCCATTATGTGAAATTTCTTGGTCTAAATCTATAGCAATTTCTTTAAAGATATTTTTTAAAGATGGTGGATGCTTGATCCCCTCTTTTACAGAAAAGCATAATCCGTTTGCTTGATTTTCATCATGATAAGGATCTTGACCAATAATAACTACTTTTAAAGCAGCTACAGAACAAAAATCAAAAGCTCCAAAAATATCTTTTTTATCGGGAAAACATTGGTGTTTGTCATATTCTTCTTTTATAAAACTTGTTAAATCTTTAAAATATGATTTTTCAAACTCATTATGTAAAATATTTTTCCAGCTATTCGCGATTTTTAGCTCCATTGTTCCTTATTTTTGTAAAGAACCAAAATTACGAATTTGAACACGAATATTTCAGGAAAAACATTACAAGATTTAGAGTTTTCTACAGTTTTACAACATGTATCAGAACATTGTATTTCCGGCTTAGGAAAAGAAAGGGTGCGAGAAATTCAACCGATAATTAGTAGAAAGCAACTTTTTATAGAATTACATTTAGTAAATGAATACTTATCTTCTTTTCAAAGTGAAAATAGAGTACCAAATCATGGGTTTGATAATGTAACGGAAAGTGTAAAAAGATTAAAAATAGAAAATAGCTTCATTGAAACAGAAGCTTTCTTAAAGATAGCAAGCACATCCCTTACAGTAAACGAGCATATTAAGTTTTTTAAAAAATTAAAACTACAGTTTCCTACGTTTTTTGAGCTTTCTCAAAAAATTGAGTTCACTACTTATATTGATGATGAAATTAAAAAAATAATTGATATTTCGGGCGAAGTAAAAAACAACGCGTCATCTGCTTTAAAACAAATAAGAAGAGATATTAATAATATTCGTGGTAAAATTGGTGCTAGCTTTTCTAGTGCACTCTCTAAATCTATTGGTGCTGGCTATTTAGATGATATAAAAGAAACTGTTGTGGACAACCAGCGTGTTTTGGCGGTTTCTGCAATGCATAGGCGTAAAATAGCAGGTAGCCTATTGGGTTCCTCAAAATCTGGTAATATTGTTTACATAGCACCACAAGCTACATTAGCATATAGCAGAGAGTATCAAAATTTAGTGTATGAAGAAAAACAAGAAGTAATTAAGATATTGCGAGCCTTAGCCGAAACAGTTAGGCCGTTTACAAGCCTTTTAGAAGAATATTTGGAATATTTGGTGCATACAGATGCTGTTGCCTCAAAAGCAAAATATGCATTGGAAATGAATGCGATTCTGCCAAAAATAACCAAAGAAAAAAGAATTTTCTTTAAAAATGCCATGCATCCAATATTATGGAGAAAAAATAATGCTCAAAAAATAAAAACAATACCTCAATCAATAGAGCTCAACGAAAAACAACAGATTATTGTTATTTCAGGACCAAATGCAGGTGGAAAAAGTATTACTTTAAAAACGATTGGTTTATTGCAATTAATGCTACAAAGTGGAATTTTAATTCCTGTAGACGAACGCAGCCAAACCTATATTTTTGATACTATTTTAACAGATATTGGAGACAATCAATCTATAGAAAATCAACTAAGTACTTATAGTTATCGTTTAAAAAATATGCGTAATTTTTTACGTAAATGTGGAGAAAGTACATTATTTTTAATTGATGAATTTGGTACAGGGTCAGACCCTGAATTAGGTGGTGCTCTTGCAGAAATATTCTTAGAAGAGTTTTACGAGAAAAAAGCTTTCGGAATTATTACAACCCACTACTCTAACTTAAAAGTACTGGCAAATGAATTGGAAAATGTAACCAATGCAAACATGCAGTTTGATGAGCGCACCTTAGAGCCGTTATACAAATTGTTTGTTGGGCAAGCTGGTAGTTCTTTTACATTTGAAGTAGCTCAGAAAAACGGAATTCCGTTTAGTATTATAAATAAAGCAAAAAAGCGCGTAGACACAGAGAAAGTTCGTTTAGACCAAACCATTTCTAAACTGCAAAAAGAAAGAAGTAAACTACAACGAAATTCAGACAATCTAGAAAAACAAAAATCTAAAGGACAAGAGCACTTAGAAAGTTTACAAGAAAAGGAAGATAAAATTCAACTGAAACTAGCTGGTTTCCAAGAGTTATATGATAATAACCAAAGAATGCTTTCTTTAGGTAGAAAAATTAATGAGTTTCTAAACAAATACTTTCAGAATAACAATAAGAAAGAATTAAACACCAATTTCAATAAATGGGTGGTTGACGAAAAGGTTAAATATGCTAAGAAAAATCCTTTAACACCAAAAACAAAGTCTCAAAAACAACAAGCCAAAGTTGTTCAGAAACAAATGCAGGAGGTTATTAAAACAGTAGAAAAAGAGGTATTACAAAAAGTAGTTAAAGTTCGGAAAGAAAAGAAAATAGAAGCTGTTAAAATTGCTGAAGAAAAAGCAACCTATAATTATAAGATAAATGACAGAGTGCGAATTAAAGACTCCAACTCTATTGGAACTATTGATAAAATTGAGAAAAAAAACGTAATTATTAATTACGGAGTTTTTACTACAAAAACTTCTTTAAGTAATTTAGAGTTGGTAGAAAAAGCTAAATAATAAAAAGCGATAAGAACAGTAAATTACTGGACTACTCTTATCGCTTTATTTAATTTTTTACTTTTTAATCAATACCCAAAGCTCTACTTCTTCTTTGCCTCGCCAATGTTGGTCTCTTTTGGTTTTTTCTGAAGCTACTTTCACCGATTTCTTTAAACATTTTTCTAATTGAAAACGCACTCCTTTTGCTAGTTCCTTTTCTATCGGGTGCTCTTTAGATGCTTTTGTTATTTGACCTAAATTAGAAAACAATATGACTAGTTTGCCATCTTTAGCCAATCTGTTATTTGCTTCCGCAAAAAACTTAGGAAATAAATTTTTATTATAATAAATAGCTTCATCTATTTTTCCTAAACTAGAAGCTGCTGGCAGCCAAGGCGGATTGAAAACAATTAATTCTGTTTCATTTTTTAATTCACCAAAAAGATTTGCATCACTTAATTCAATCTTACGAGACAGTTTTGTCTCTCCCATAGCTTCTTTTAAACCTGCAATTGCATTCGGGTTAGTATCTGTTCCAAAAACCTTTTGAAAACCATGCTGCACCATTTGAAAAGCCAAAACACCACTACCAATACCAACATCTATTGCAGACTTCTTAGCACCTTTATATCGCTTTAACCAATTGTCAAACAAAATTAAATGATCGAAACGGGTTGGGAAATACGTGCCATAAAACGGGTGTATTTTATTTCTTAGAACAGGCACTTTAATTCCGTTTTTATACCATTGCCAAGCACTGTTTAATCCTTGTACTTGCGGAAAAGTTAAAAAGAATTTGTTGTTTTCTGGATAAAACTTTTCTAACCAACCAATACTAGGCGCTTTTTTAACCGCTACTTCTTGATTTACAATTTCTATAAAAACCTGATTGGAAAGTTGATGATATTCGGCTCTATATGCTCTTTGCTCTGAGAATGTTTTATTTGGTAACCTGTTTTTTAAATGTTTGTGTAACTCTTTTAAGAGCATCATTCCATTACTATAAAAATCAGTAATTACAACCGATGAACCTTCCTTCATTGCATAAATAGTGGCTCTTACATCTGTAGTACTCTCAAATTTTATTATAATTTCACCAGGAACTGTTGGTGATGGTTTGTTTATTTGTGTTTTTGAATCCATCAATTGATACTACGTTATAACGTTTTACCAACTAATGTGGTTCGCAAAACGTGCGTTTAAAATTGGCTTATAATTGGTATTTAGAAACAAACAGACATTAAGTTGATTGTTATTGTATTAATAATCTAAATACTACGCCACAAAGATACTTTTTTTAAAACCTATAAATGACACTATAAATAGATAATACAGAAAGATTTCAATATCTGACTGCATAATATTTCAATAGAAAGTTAACAGTATTTTAAATGATTTATTATAGAATCAATAAAAATAGTGAAAGAAGTATTTTAACGGATTGAATTAATTTAATTATTCAGATATTTGTGAAAGAACATTTATTTATCCAACTTATGATTTCAAATACTGTTTTAGAACAACTTCATAAATCGCTTTCTGGTGATGTACTTTTTGATAACTTACATAAAACCTTATATGCTACAGATGCCTCTGTTTATAGAAAGATACCTTTGGCCGTTGCATATCCTAAAAACGAAAAAGATCTTAAAACTTTAATTGCTTTTGCAACTCAAAATGAAATTACTCTAATACCAAGAACTGCTGGTACTTCATTAGCAGGACAATGTGTTGGAGACGGAATTATAGTAGATGTTTCTAAACATTTCACAAAAATTATTTCTTTTGATGAAACTACAAAATCTATAAAATTAGAGCCAGGAATTGTAAGGGATTCTTTGAATGTATATTTAAAACCATTTGGTTTATTTTTTGGACCTAATACGTCTACTTCTAATCGATGTATGATGGGCGGAATGGTAGGCAATAATTCTTCGGGAAGCACCTCTATAAAATACGGAGTTACGCGTGATAAAGTATTAGAAATTGAAGCAATTTTAAGTGATGGAACTTCAGTTACTTTTAAAGAAATATCTTCTCAAGAATTTCTTACCAAAACAAAAGAGAATACTTTAGAAGGAACTATTTACAGGACTATTTTTGAAGAGCTTTCAGTAGAAAAAAATCAGCTAGAAATTAAAGAACAATTTCCAAAAGAAGCAATTCATAGAAGAAATACAGGGTATGCGGTTGATGAGTTTTTAACATCAGACTTGTTTGGTGGATCAGCACCAACTATAAACGTTGCAAAATTTTTATCTGGTAGTGAAGGAACTTTAGCTTTTTCTACAGCAATTACTTTAGAATTAGATCCTTTACCCCCATCAGAGAGTATTATGGTGTGTACCCATTTTACAAGTATAAATGAAAGTTTACTTGCTACGGTTATAGCAATGAAACACGATTTATACAATTGCGAGTTAATGGATAAGACAATTTTAGATTGTACGAAAAACAATCGTGACCTTGCAAAAAATAGATTCTTCTTACAAGGAGACCCAGAAGCAGTTTTAATGTTAGAGGTTTCAGCGAATACTATTGAGGACACCGAAATCTTAGCAGACAACTTAATTGCAGATTTAGAAAAAAACAAGTTTGGCTACCATCACCCAAAAGTATTTGGCCAAGATATTGCAAAAGTTCATTATTTAAGAAAAGCAGGTTTAGGTGCTTTGGGAAATATGATTGGTGATAAAAAAGCCGTAGCCTGTATCGAAGATACAGCGGTAGCTTTAGAAGATTTGCCAAATTATATTGAAGAGTTTACTCAGATTATGGATAAATATCAGCAAAACGCAGTGTATTATGCACATGCTGGTGCGGGTGAATTACATTTACGTCCTATCTTAAATCTAAAGAAAAAAGAAGATGTTGTATTATTTAGAAAAATCACAACCGAAACTGCTGCATTAGTAAAAAAATATAAAGGTTCTTTTTCTGGTGAACATGGAGACGGAATTGTTCGCGCAGAGTTTATTCCATTGATGATTGGAGATCAAAATTACCAATTATTAAGACGTATAAAAAAAGCGTTTGACCCAAACAATGTTTTTAATAAAGGAAAAATCACAGATGCTTTTTCTATGGATGAAAGTCTGCGCTATGAAGTGGATAGGATTGAACCAGAAATTAAAACAATTCAAGATTTTTCGGATAGTGAAGGTATTTTAAAACTTGCAGAAAAATGCAATGGTTCTGGCGATTGCAGAAAACCGGTGGAAGCTGGGGGTACCATGTGTCCAAGTTACCGAGCAACAAAAAATGAAAAAGACACTACACGAGCAAGAGCAAATACATTACGTGAATTTTTAACAAACTCTGATGAGGCAAATAAATTTAACCACAAAGAATTAAAAGATGTTTTCGATTTGTGTTTAAGCTGCAAAGCATGCGCATCAGAATGCCCAAGTAATGTAGATATTGCAACTATGAAAGCAGAGTTTTTATATCAATATCAAGAAACAAACGGTTATTCTTTTAGGAGTAAATTATTTGCTAATAATGTGAAGTATAATAAACTAGGTAGTATTGCTCCCGCTTTAACAAATGCAATTTTAAGCACACCATTTGCAAAAGCTGCAATGGGTGTTGCACAACAAAGACGTGTTCCTAAATTAGCTCCAAAAACATTAAAAAAATGGTACAGCAAGCAACCAAAATCTAACCATAAAAAAATTATTTATTTATTTTGTGATGAATTCACCAACTTTTATGATGTAGAAATTGGTAAAGATGCTTTTATACTTTTTGAAAAATTAGGTTATAATCTACAAATTATAAACCATGAAGAATCTGGAAGAAGTTTTATTTCTAAAGGTTTCTTAAAAGAGGCGAAAGTAGTCTGTAATTTAAACGTTGCTGTTTTTAAGGATATTGTTACTGAAGATTCACCTCTAATTGGTATAGAGCCTTCTGCTATTTTAACATTTAGAGACGAGTATATTCGTCTAGCAGACGATAAAAGTTCTGCCGAAAAGATTGCTAAAAATGTATTTACTTTTGAAGAGTTTCTTGCAAAAGAAGTAGAAAATGGAGATTTAGATACTACTGTTTTTACACAAAAAAAGAAAACGCTGAAAATTCATGGGCATTGCCATCAGAAGGCATTATCTGGAACACATGCCAGTTTTAAAATTTTAAACATACCCACAAATTACTCTGTAACTATAATTAACTCAGGTTGCTGTGGTATGGCTGGTTCTTTTGGTTATGAAAAAGAACACTATGATATTTCAATGCAAGTTGGTGAAGATACCTTGTTTCCAAAGGTTAGAAATACACCGAAAGAAACTGAGATTGTTGCTGCAGGAACCAGTTGCAGACATCAAATTTTTGACGGTACTCAACGAATTGCAAAACATCCCATAACAATATTAAAAGAGGCGTTAAAATAACTAAATGAGCAAGAAAAGCACATATATAGCTGATGAAAAGCGCTACGATAAAATGAACTACAGAAGAACAGGAAACAGTGGTCTGTTACTTCCTGAAATTTCTCTAGGATTATGGCATAACTTTGGCGATCATGATAATTTTAAAAATGCTAGAAATCTATTAAAATGTGCTTTTGATAATGGAATTACTCATTTTGATTTGGCAAATAATTATGGTCCTGCACCAGGCTCTGCCGAAAGAAACTTTGGGAAAATATTAAAAAAAGATTTTAGTACATATAGAGATGAACTTATTATTTCCTCAAAAGCAGGGTATAGAATGTGGCCAGGACCTTATGGAGATTTGGGATCAAAGAAATTTTTAGTTGCTAGTTTAGACCAAAGTTTGCAAAGAATGGGCTTGGATTATGTAGATATTTTTTATCATCATAGGCCTGATTCAGAAACACCTTTAGAAGAAACTATGGGTACTTTAGATTTAATGGTTAAACAAGGAAAAGCCTTGTATGTTGGTATTTCAAATTACAGACCTAAAGAAGCGGCAAAAGCTTTTAAAATTTTAAAAGATTTAGGAACTCCTTGTTTAATTCATCAACCAAACTATAATTTGTTTGACAGATGGATTGAAGACGGATTATTAGATTTATTAAAAAATTCTGGAGTGGGTGCAATTTGTTTTTCACCCTTAGCACAAGGAATGCTAACAAGTAAATATATTACTGGTTTACCCAAAGATTCAAGAGCAATAAAAGATAGTCCATTTTTAAATGCAAACCAAGTAATAGAGAAGTTACCAAAAATTAAAGCATTGCATAAAATTGCTGAAAACAGAAATCAGAGTTTAGCACAAATGGCAATTTCTTGGATATTGAAAAAAGATAGCATAACTTCTGTTCTAATTGGAGCAAGTAAAACTGATCAAATTACAGATAGTGTTAAAGCAATTGAAAATATCACCTTTACAAAGCATGAAATTATAGCAATAGATACTATTTTAAAAGAGTATTAAGAACTCCAAAACTCTCGTTTTTTATTTAATTCTTCTTCTTCAAGCATATAATCTTGGGCATCTTTTGGAGATAGTACTTTTAGAAAAGAAGGATGTTGTTCAATTGCAAATTCAATTTTAGTAACAATATCTGCAATATCTTCATTTTCATAATCTATATCTAATGGTTCTTTAATTACCATAGACTGCAGCACGTTTCTTTTTTTAATACTTAACCCTTTTTTATCAAAAGAACGTCTAAATCCGT
>Ga0209405_1003112_pt1 | contig 10229 bp, 28 predicted proteins | sample COGITO_mtgs_1105_6_FD_184803 | JGI IMG/M metagenome (GOLD analysis project Ga0209405, IMG submission 184803) | Pelagic marine microbial communities from North Sea - COGITO_mtgs_110516 (SPAdes) (version 2) | ecosystem: Environmental > Aquatic > Marine > Epipelagic ...
CGAAGTATGTTTCAAAGTCGAGGGTTACTAACATTAGCATTCCTCTTCTGATCAATTTGTTTTTGGGTTGTGGTGGTGTGACTGTTAAAAGATTTTTTGTCTGGCCTAGCTACACCTGTAGGCAAGTAAGTGATTTGCCCACCTTCTTGTAGGTAGGTATTGATATGTTGCTGAATTTTTTTACGTGCAAATTTGTTGACGTTCGACATACCTATTGACATTAAAATGGCGCTCCATTGCATTCGTGTTGTGCGTAGATTTCGTTTTCAAGGGTTTTGTAACGAGATACAAGTTCTTTGTATGCTTCAGGCATACGAGACTTCATCCATACAGTTGTGTATGTATGGAACTCAGGGTTTACCCTGTCTTCATCTAGGTTTTTTAACTGGTCGAAATACTCTTTTGTGTTCATTGCACCCTCCTCGGTGAAATGTTTCGATGACTCTAAACGTTGCCCAAGTGGGGGCTGCATACTGTGTGTCTGTTACGACATGTAGATTGTTTTGTTGATCTACCACCATGTATGCAGTTTTGTTTAAGTCATGTTGAATGAAATGAGCTTCTTCAATGGCTGCGGTAATATCCGTGAATATAGTGTTCATTCAGGATATTTAGTTAGTTGCTCAGTGATCAAACGGTCTAAGTACCATCGGGCTTTACGAAGATCTTCTACGGGTTTGTTTTTGTATTGGAACCTGTGAAGATACTTTTTAATTGATCCTTCAAGGTAAGCATCGAACCCGTCACCTAAGCTGTCTTTTAGGTAGTCAATGCATTCAATTGCACCCGTGTTATAGTGCTTTGGTTTATTGACTGGGTCAGATTGAATGTCATACGGTTCGACATAGTTTTTTGGGGAGTTATGGCTGGCTTTATCCCATTCGGCTGGTGTTACGGTGTTTAAACTCATTGCTACCTTCCTAGTAAATTAACATCCTTAAATAGTACCTTAGCTAATATATTAGCTCAAGTATTATTGCTAGCAACATTTAAAAGAGGCTCGTAATCAGTAGACTCAATGACGCTTGTAATAGCTGCAACATAACAATCTTCTACAATATTGTTGTAGCAGAGATGGGCTTCTGAGCGTGAATCAAAAACTTCCCAGAAGTCAGTATTTGAGTGGCTGTCGTGCCAGCACACAATCCAAGATCTATTCATGTCGTTCTCCTTCAAAGGGCGTGATGAGTGGTCCAAGACCTATATTTAGCGCAAACTTTTTATCAAGCAGCATGTCGCGTTCATAGTCAGGGTTGGGTTCAGGTTTTGGTGGAAACAGTTCGTTGTCATCGTACTGTGGTCCGTCGGTTATGCTGCATGGCATACGGTTCATGGTTCCTCCTGCAAGTAAACAGTTTGTTGTTTGTCTGTATTCCCGCAGTACAGGCATTTTTGGATTATTGGTTGGTCAATATTTTCGGTGAATACTCCGTCGCAGATTAAACAATGGACAGTTTGGAATAGTTCTAATTGGTAGTTCATGAGTGTGTGTATCCGTCGGGTTCGATGCCTAACCACATGCCAGACCACCGCACCATTGCGCAGTTAGAGCCGCTGCATACTGTTCTACGGAATGCTAAGTAGCTCATGCCTTGGTTGTTTCTTGTCCAGACACGTTTAAGGGAGGTCTGTTGTGCTTTGTTAATTTTCATGGTTCGTCCTCTTTAACTAAGGTTTTCTTGGTTAATGACAGGTTGTAGGCTGCGTACCAACCTTGCTCGTAGGCGAAGGTTACGATGTTTACTAGTTCGTCAGATAAGCCAATGCCTTCGTGAATTTCTCGGTGTTTGTTACAAGCTTCTAAAACTTCATCATGTCCCATGAGAGTAATATCCTTGAGTACTGGGTCGCGTGCCTGCTTCCCAGGCATCACTGTCGTTAGATGGAAGAAAACCACGACGCTCTACTTGTATTGCTTTGCGCATGTAGAAGTTAATGTGGTCTTTAGCTTCGCTTTCTGATGCTTCGCCATCGGAATGGACACTTTCTGGTGATAAGTAAGTAGCCAGATCATCATAGATAGCATCAGCTTCAGCTTGTGTGGTTGGGTTGATGGGATGTTCTTCAAGTGAATACATCCCGTTGGTTACTTTGGTGTAGTAGATGGTGTCTTGTTCGATTATTTTGTTCATGATTCTTCCTTCACGTTCCACGCACACCGCTTGGCTTCTTTAAAATCCTCTGGCGTATTCTCGAACCCGTGGGACTCTGCAATATTTAAAACATCCCAATCTTCAGATTCATAAATGACGGCTGTTGGGCCATCATCGTCAAGTTCAAGTAAGTTTTTAGTTGAGAGTTTATCTAGTTCATCGTGGGCAACCTCCATAGCATCTCCCTCATCGTTTGCCTTCACCGTCACGGTAAACTCAATTGGTATTGATGCGAATACACGTACTTCCCAGAAGTCTTCTCGCCAATCATCTTCGTCTTCGCCGTCAGTTCTTGTGATGTCGATGACTTCAACGTTGCTTTCTGCACCTACTAAGGCTGTGAACTCTTGCAGTGCTTCGATTTCAGCAGCTTTTTGGTTTTTGGCTTGTATTGTTAGACGCCGTCCTGTGACACCCGTAACATATGTTTCATAAGTGTTCATGACTCACTGACTTCTGGGTTAGTAAGTTTTGCAGCTAAGTTCCATGCCATGTAAGCGCAAGTGAAGGCAACGATTGCTTCAGAGCCTGAAAATTTAGCTATATAAGCTTCGAGTTCTTTTAGATTGTCCGGTGTGTGCACAATTCCTACGGGTTGAAGTTTTACTGGCTTAGACATAATTAGTCCTCTGATGAAATGTAAACTTTAATTTGACCGCGAGCTGATATAGCTCTTAGAGATTCATTGACGACGCTCTGGATTTCCCGTTTAAAGTCCATATCTTTGGTGAGATTTTCTAAAGATTCTTCTAGATGGCATAAACGATCGTCGAGGTCTTGCATTTCTAATTTATCTAAACGAGATTCATGGTCATCGCCAAGCAGATCATGATCTTTCTCAACGTCCTCAAGTTTTGATTCGACATTATCAAGTCGTTCTTTAAGTTCTTCGGTTTGTATTTCTATTGAGGGTTCTTCTTGGTGAGTGGGGTTTGTTAAATTACATTCAGCGTGTGCGTCAAGAAAACTATAAAAGCTTTCTATGAAATTACGTTCTATAAAAACTTTAGTAGAGTTCATAATTAGTCCTCCTTTTGAATTTGCTTTTGATAAACTTTCCAACCTAAATTACTTTCAAACTGTTGTGATTGAGTAGCTGAACAGAACTCAATAGGCTCACGCTGGTTGGCTTTTAACACTTTTTCTAAGGTTGTAAGTTTAGTGTGCATTTGAAGCATGCAGACTGCAGCATAGCCTTCAACAAGAGTCTCATCGTAAAGATGCATTTCAAAGTCATCTTGTGCTCTAGATATAAGATCTATTATGAGTAGAAGCTGATCATCGTTAATTGTGATTGTATTCACGCTGCTAATGCCTCCTCTGCTATGTCCCATAGCTTGCGGTTAATGGTTACGTTTTCTTTAACAGAAGTAATTGCTTTGGCATCTTTGTAGCCAACAAACTTCCTGTTGTAACGTTTGCGTGGACCTAAGATCTGGAAGCCACCGCGTAGAACGGTTTCTTGAACTCTGTTGAAGATTGTCCAGGCATCATCAGCCATGTCTTCTGCACGGGTTGGTCTTAGTGCTTGAGATATGGCACGGGCATCAAACATGTTGCCATCAAGTTCTTCTAATGATGGTCGATAGTTGTTGGTGTTCTCGAAGTAATCGTAGCGTGTACTTAGTGCTTGCTTTGCAAAGTTGTTGATTGCTCTTTCATCAGGGATGATGCGTTGGAGTTTTTCTGTAAAGCCTGTGACATTTTCTAACTTGGCTGTTGTATAAGTAAGCAAGTCTTCAAAGCTGTCTAGGTTACTTTTGTAGTGAACCATTCGTTGGTCGAATCCTTCGCCAGCAATGATGCCGTTGCTACAAATAAACCGATAGACACCAGCGAATAGCTTCATTGATGATTTGCCATCGTGTGAGTTGTAGAAAATTATTTCTGGTTGCTGTTCTGCAGTGGCACTAACGTCATTGCGTTTAGCAAAGGCCATGAGATGCTGTCCATGTGCGTCTGCTTTTGATGTTCGTCCTCGAACCTGGGCTGCTTGTGTGACGCCATATCCGTGGTCATTCATAACTTCGATGGCGTGTGCTGAATTAAAGTTTCCATACTTATTAGACAGCTCTTCTGAATAGTCATGTGCATATACAGCTGGTGCTTTTGTATATATTTGGTTACTGGTTAAAAAGTCGTTATTTGGATTTCTTGAATAGATTAGATCCGGCACGGTAGTTCTCCTGAAAGTTTAATTATTTTCTCGCTGTTGAATTTAATGTGCTCTTGTAGAGACATATCGGGGGTGGCTGTAGCAACGTTTTCTGGGTGTTTGATACACCACAAAAGGTGTTCAGTGGCTTTTTGTATTTCGTCTAGTTTGCTCATTACTCGTCCTCTTTTGGGTCGTCAAATGGGAAAATTACTCGCATGTAGTCGCCTTCGATTTGGACGACGTCCCATTTATGTGTGGGGCATGTGTCAAGCCACGCCCATAATTCTTCTTTAGTCATGATTTGATCTCCTCAACGTCTTTTTCGTATACGGAATCACTTATCCATGACAAATCTATATCGCGAGTTGGTGTAAATAACTTCACGCTACCGTCATCGTTGCGTAACTCGTCACCGTCTTCGTCTACTTTGTAGAACTGTATGTCCCACACTTCAGTTGAATATTTTTTACTCATGATTCGTCCTCTTTTGTTACCCAGATGCCGTATTCTTCAAGCTCATCTTCAGTAGTGGCTTCTATTCCATGCTGCGCTAAATAATCCATGACAGCCGTTGGGGAGTCGAATTTCAGCAGCTCGTCGTTATCGTCGAGTAGGTATTGCCGACCATTTAATGAGATCCCTTCTGGGTATGAGTACACAATGTATTTGCTCATGACTCGTCCTCTTGCTCTTCAATTTCATATGTGTCGATTAAGTTGCAGTCTTGAAAGCAACGTTCGCACCATGCTGCGCAGTCTGGGTCATCGATAAAATAGTCCCTGCCATGACGTACAAATAAGTTGTAGTGAATTTTGTCGTTGGTGTGACAGGTGTCGCAGACTCTTGTCTCGTCGTAGTCAAACGTGGCTATAGTCATGACTCATACCTCTCGTAGATTGTGTCGAGGTATTTGTGGAAATCATCAAGTTGGCACGCAACGAACGCAAAGATTTGCGCTGCGTAATAGAAGAATTTTCTGGTGATAATTAGCGTGTATTTACGGGTGATATGTAACAGTTTGACATAGTCGATGTTCATAGCGCGCTCCTCGCGTTATTAGCTTAACTATTATTAGTATTGCTCATATTTTATGAAAAAGGAAGCTTTGTTCGTGGTTCGTGGTCCTCGGTTAGTGGTTCGCGTACAGGATCATCACAAGTGATGATAGTGAAACATGCACACTGATAACCTGGGCGGTCTGGCATAAAAAAACCACCTAACCCGAAGGCTAGGTGGTTGAGGGGAGAAACTATGCGGCTTTTTTGCGTTTAGTTGGTGCGGATTTGGCGGCGAAATCGATATCAGCTGATTTCCCTTGGCGTATCTCGGTTATTTGGGCGCGATACTCTTCTGATTTCTTTTCGAAGACTGTTAGTGCTTCATCGAAGTCATTAGCTAAATTATCTTTAACCCATGTATCGTCATTGAGCTTGATGTTTTCTGCATGGTAATACAGTGGTGCAATGTCGGTGAGATACGGCATACCCTGTGCGATATAGGCATGAAGGTTGTTGAGTACGCGGAAGTCCTCGTCGACAAGCTCTGCGATCTGGTTTGGCTCAACACTGAAACCGAGCTGATCGGTGAGTTCTTGACTGAAGTCAATACCATTACCGAAGTCTGCGGTACGTTTGCCTAACATGTCGCGTCGAGCAAGACCTGATACTTTGTTCATGATGGTTTGAACGTAATCTAGAAACGCGATCGGAGAACATAAAGGCGCTTCGCCATCGTTGAACTTGTGGTCGGTGTCAGCAACAACAGTACGGTCATGTGCTACAGCAATTGCATTGAGTAGTGTTTTGGTTTGTAACTCGTCCGCAAGTCGTAATGTAAAGTTAGAGATGTTGCCATCACGTGTTTTATAACTAGAGATAGCAGAGATAGATGCGTCAATGTATGAAAAGTTGTTCATAGTAATATCCTATTAAGAAGTGATTAGTGTGTGTATTCGTGTTGGTTAAAGTCGCAAAGGTCGTCAATATTAGCCCAGCTAATATCGTCAGCCAAAGAAGCAATGTCAACGTAGTGATCAGCTGACTCTGTTGGGTCAAATGATTCAACAAGTGACCATCGTGGTATTTCAAGATTAATAATTTGCATAACAGGTACCTACCTTTGTGTGTAATCGTAATAGTCTACAGCTGCAGACAGATTTGATGAGTCTTCGATAGCGTCGAGTGACTCACCTTGCCATATCTCTGAGATGAGAATGGACGTTAGCAATGCTTTTTCCGCATGCTGATTGAGCCAATCCATGCCTTTGTTGATATGAGGCTGGGCTTGTTGTTTGTACTCGTTACGCTTTGAGTATACAGCAGACGCAGTAGCTTTAGCTTGATTAAATATCTTCATGATGTTTCTCCAGTAAGTAATAATTGTTATGTCGTTATGACCTAAATATGCCCTGACTCGCGATTGAGGAACGAAATCGTGAAACATGGTTCGTGATTCGCGGTTAGTGGACATAGATACTGTGTATATATACAGTAAATGCTAATCTGTGCACGGAACAAGGTACGTTGTGCATGGTTCGTGTCCGGTTCTGTGCACGAATTGAAGGGGTAAAAAGTCAGTAAATACAAGGGCTGTAGAGATCTGTGTCCACTGTGCACCTTTTTTTGAGTTGAAGTTCGATTTATAAAAAAAAACGTCTTTTTTAAAACACGTCAGATTGAAGTTGAAAAAGGGTGCACAAGTGGACACATCGTGCACAGATTAACAAAAGATGTTATTAATCAATAGGTTACGCTGTGTCCGAAACGGTATTAATTCGTGCACAGATTTTCCAAACCGTGCACAGACTTAAAAACCGTGCCAAGCTAGCGACTGGGCGAGAGCGAGCGTGGTCATCAGAACGAGGAACACGATGTCCGACTCGTCAACCGTGGATCGCGACCTTCTTTTCTTAGAACGTTTCATAAGATTCTCCCGTTATAGCTTCATGGTGTGATGGTGAAAGGACTTGAACCGCGCTTCTTGGGGCGTGAACCCCATACGAACGTAGCGTTGGTAGATCTTCTTGAGCTGTTGCTCGTTGTTCGTGCGCCGTGGAGCGCGAGCAACGCGAGTGGTTCGCGGTTCGTGGTTCGTGGTACTCATAGCTCATACCCCATTAGCCATGCTTCTTCTATCTCGGCTTCCCATGCCAAGTCGTGTTCGGGCTCCGGCTCGGCGGGATATGGGAATGGTTCGCTGCCCTTGAATCGTTCAGCATTGAGGTGTCGTTCGAATAATTCTGATGTGTTCATGTCTTACTCCTATAAGTTAGAGACACAAAAACAACCGACGCCGAGCGACGAAGGAGCGAGGTATGAAAAACAGGACAAGGTTCCAAAACGGAATTACGAAACAAGGTTCCATAAACCCGGATCGGGGGGCATGGGTCGTGAATTACGGCAGAGGGAGATAGTGCGTGAGCGATTCAGAATATAAATTTGCAAAAAAATTTTTACAAAAAAATATTAGCTATGGTATTCTCCAACGCCATGACGGAACTGCGCGTTTGTGCAAAATGCAATAGAGACGAGAACCAAGTACATATAGACGCTGGTCGTAAAAACTGCGCCAACTGTCGGACACACGAACGCCAAAAGAAACAATCTGCTAGTTACGAAGCCTATCTAAACGCCCTCTTTATTAATGCTAAATCAGCCGTGAAGCGCGGAGCACGAACCCAGGAGCATAGTTGGGAACTCGTAAGCGCTGACCTCCCACTCCTGTGGGAACAACAACAAGGCCGCTGCGCTGTGTCAGGTGTATTCTTAACGCACCATAAAGATGGATCAGGTGCTAAAGATTTCAACGCATCAATAGACCGTATTAGTAATGTGAAGAGTTATACCTTCGAAAATGTCCAATTAGTGGCGTATCGCATCAATTTAATGAAGCACACTCTTCCAGAAGACATGTTTTACTGGTGGATTAAGACAATCAACGATTTTTCTTGTGATTAAATAATACCTGAGCTAATATTACGCTATGCTGGAGATAGAAGTAGTTGCGATAGAAGGGCTAGATGCCGCAATCATCGGTACGACCGTTCGCAACAAATGCGAAGTGCTTGCATATGACTATGACAAAGCCGTCGCTATTTTAATAGATAAAGGGCATACCGAAGAGGATGCCGAAGATTACGTTGCAGAGCTGTCCTCTCAAGAGTTTGAGGGTGCACCTGCATTTGTGTATTTTGATACTAGTCAAGGGCAGCATGGCACAGAACCAGGAGTCACAATCCACTGATCTAGTCAGTGAACATACTGAGTTCCAATCGCATATGCCATACATGGGCATAAGCCGTGGATCACTGACCATGCAGCAAGAAAAACTGGTCACGCTCATCGCTTCAGGTATGAGTACAGCGGCTGCGGGTCGTGGTGCGGGGTACTCTTCCCCTCAAGCAGCCTATGCTGCTGCGAAAGTAGAAGGTGTACAGAAAGCGCTCGACTATTATCGAGAAGAAATGCGTGAAACGGTGAAGTTTACCAACCAAAACGCCCATCTTATGTACATGGAAGCCTATAACTCCTCCGCAAACGCCACTGAAATGAAAAATACCACCGATTCCCTGGTCAAACTGCACGGTTTGGCTGCCCCAGATAACGCAACGCAAGTAAATATCAATATTAATGGTACGAAACAGCTAGAACGCATGTCTGATGAGGACCTGTTGAAGATTGCAGGTAAAGATATTAACTATTTAGAACCAAAGAGTGATTAATTATGGCCAGTAAAAAGCTATCTAAGCAGAAGAAGCAAATGTTTAAAGGGAAGAAACTTACAGCTGAGCAAAAGGAATGGAAAGCAATGACTCACGACCAGAAAATGGCTGCAGCCGCCAAAGCTGTTAAAGCCAGTGGCTCATCAAAGCCGAGGAAAGCAAACGCTGCACATATAGCTAAATTAAAAGCTGCTAACGCTGCTAAGAAAAAGCCTCGCCCCGCCCCCAGTATGCCTATGAGCGAAAAGCGCGCTGCAGAAGCTGTCGCCGCATTGAAGGCGAAGAAGACTAAGCCCAAGGCTAAAGCTAAACCCAAGGCTAAAGCTAAGCCAAAAAAGAAATACGGCTACTAGATTGAACTGTTGGACGTGTAAGACAGAGCTTATATGGGGCGGAGATCATGATTGTGAGGATTGTGAAGAGTACATCATAGTCTCTAACTTCAGCTGCCCTACGTGCCAAGCGCACGTTGAGTTTTACGTACCAAGAGAACTAGATGACGGAAGTTAACAAGGTCGAATGCATACGCTGCAAGGCGTCGCACCCCGAGACACTATATGCGGGAGATGATCGACTCTGTGTTTATTGTAAAGCGGACATCGCGGAGCAGGAACCACTAGCCGCGACCCCCGAACCAGAAGAAGAACAGGTAACAACGTTAGAAGAAAAGGCGCGCGCGGAACTTGCTCTACGGTTCCTGACCCGCAAACGGTTATTACCTTTTGTAGAGCGGTTTAACCCTGACTACCAAGCAGGTTGGGTACATAAAGATATTTGCCAAAGGCTAGAGGATTTTTCAAGAGATGTCGCTGAAAAGAAGTCTCCAAGACTTATGCTATTCATGCCACCCCGACACGGTAAAAGCACGTTGGCTTCGGTCGCGTTCCCAGCTTGGCATTTGGGTAGAAACCCGCAGCATGAATTTATCAGTTGTTCGTACTCGGGTTCGCTTGCAATGGCGTTCAGTCGCAAAGTCCGTGGGCTCTTACGTGAAGAAGGTTTTAAATCGGCTTTCAAAACCCGCCTCGACCCACAGTCGCAGTCAGCTGAAGCATGGCTTACAACTAGCGGCGGTGGTTTTGTTGCTGCTGGTGTGGGTGGTGGTATTACTGGTAAAGGGGCTCATATCCTCGTTATCGACGATCCGGTAAAGAACCGTGACGATGCCGAATCATCAAATGCTAGAGAAAGTACTTGG